>TARA_B100000686_G_scaffold345510_1_pt1 | contig 10688 bp, 9 predicted proteins | sample TARA_B100000686 | Tara Oceans TARA_B100000686 (sample SAMEA2622733) | marine metagenome | biome: marine biome (ENVO:00000447); feature: marine epipelagic mixed layer (ENVO:xxxxxxxxx); material: "saline water (ENVO:00002010), including plankton (ENVO:xxxxxxxx)" | depth 150 m
TAGCAACAAGATTTGCTCCATCTCCAACTGGACCATTGCATATTGGTGGTGTTAGAACAGCTCTTTTTAATTGGCTATTTTCAAAAAATAACAATGGAAAATTTTATTTGAGAATTGAAGACACAGATAAAGAAAGATCAAAAGATGAGTATAAAAATCAAATAATTCAATCATTAAAATGGATTGGAATAGAATATGATGAAAAAGAATATATACAATCTCAAAAAATTGATAAGCATACAAAAGTTGCTTCAGAACTACTCAAAAAAGGTTTTGCTTATAAATGTTATTGTTCTGAAGAAGAAATAAAAGAACAGAAAGAAAAGGCTAAAAAAAAAGGAATACCTTACATATATAACAGAAAATGGAGAGATCCTGAGGATCTTAAAATCCCAGGAAATATTAATCCTGTAATAAGATTCAAAAGCAAAATTAGTGGAAATACTACAGTTAAAGATTTAGTACAAGGTGAAGTAAGCATATCAAATTCTATAATAGAAGATTTTGTTATTTTAAGAAAAGACGGAAGTCCAACTTACCAATTATCTGCTGTAGTTGATGATCATTTAATGAATATCACACATGTTATTAGAGGAGATGATCACAAAATAAATACTTTTAAACAAAAACAAATTTATGAAGCTATGAATTGGAAGTTGCCAGAATTTGCTCACATACCTTTAATTCATAGCGAAAGTGGCTCAAAATTATCTAAGAGAGATAAAGTCTCAACAATTGATGATTACATTAAATTAGGTATTTTATCAGATGCCCTAAGAAATTACTTATTACGTCTTGGTTGGGCTCACAAAGATAAGGAGATTTTTAATCTAGAAGAAAGTATTAAATTATTTAATTTAAATGGTGTCGGCAAATCGCCTTCAAAACTTGATATGTCGAGAATATTATCCCTAAATGAACATTACATAAAACACATTAATGAAAAAGAATTATTCGAATTTCTAAAAATTTATTGTAAAAAATTTAAAAAAAATATTGATAATTCAAAAGAAAATACATTGTTAAAATCTATGAATTTTTTAAAAAATAAGGCCAAAACTCTTGAAGATATATATCAAAATGCTCAATATATTCTAAGTGAGAATATTAAAATTTCCACTGAAGATTCTAAACTTTTAGATGATAATTCCAAGAAAATTTTAAAAGATTTCATTATTGGTTATGAAAAAATAACAAAGATTAACAAAGAATCTATTGAAAAAATTGTCAATGAACTAATAAACAAACATAAAACAAATTTTAAAGGTGTGGGTCAACCGCTAAGGATTGCTCTTACAGGATCTAAATTTGGCCCTGGTCTATATAACATAATACTTTCACTCGATAGAAAAGAAATTGTTAAAAGATTAAAGTTGATCAAGTAAAACTAAACTTGCTATCTCGGCAGATTTTACTTTTCTGAAGTTATTTATTATCTTTTGTGATTTGGCTATTTGTTTTTCTAGAATACTCTTATCATTTAGAAGTTTATCTACAGTTTTAAATATATCAATAGGATTGCATTTCGATTGCAATAGTTCAGGTATAATTTCTTCATTAGCAGCTATATTAATTATATTTGGTGACTTTATCTTTACAAGATTTTTAATAATAAAAAAATTTATCTTACTCATTTTGTAAATAATTACGGATGGTACTTTTGCATTACAAATTTCCAAAGAAATTGTACCAGATTTTGCAACTGCGAAAATAGATTTTTTAAGAATATGGGATTTTATTTTTTCGTCACTTACAACATCACAATTTTGAAATTTTTCATTAGTTAAAATATTTTTTATTAACTGAACATACTCTTTTGTGGAATGAAAGATAAAAAAAATATCTGGATATTTATCTCTCATTAATTTTACAAATTCTACTAAAATAGGCATTAAAACTTTTATTTCTGATATTCTGCTTCCTGGATAAATTGAAAATATTTTTTTTTTATTTTTAATTATCTGGCTTATATCAATTTTACTGTCTGCTACTTCTTCTAATAAAGGATGTCCTGTAAATGTAGATTTAATGTTTTCTCTATCAAAATACTCTTTTTCAAAAGGAAATAATAATAAAATATGGTCAATAAAAAATTTTAATTTTTTAATTCTATTTTCTCGCCAAACCCATACTTGGGGAGCAACAAAATGTACATTTTTGATATTAGAATTTATTTCTTTAACTTTTTTTGCGACTCTTAAAGTAAAATCGGGACTGTCAACCGAAAATAAAATATCAGGATTAAATTTGATTATTTCATTAACAGTTTCGTTAATTTTTTTCTTAATTTTAAAAATATTTAATAAAACTTTAGTAAAGCCTAGATATGTAATTTCTTTTAAATCGTAAAGAGATTTAATCCCTTGAGCTTTTAAATATTCGCCACCTACAGACAAGTACTCAATATCTGATTTTGAGTTTTTTAGTTGGGCAATAACTTTTGAAGCTAGTTTATCTCCTGATGGTTCGCCAGTTAATACAAATATTTTTTTCATTTTACAGCTATAAACATTTTATTTTTATTTGCGAAACTGATACATTTTTTTCTTTCTAGAAAAACATTTTGCTTACTTTTTAAAACAATTCCTTTTAATCCAGCCAATTTGCAGTGAGTCAAAGTTTTTAAACCCACTGTTGGTAAATCAACTCTCAAGTCCTGCTTTTTCTTAGGAAATTTTACCAAAACACCTTTGTTTTTTTGTCCTTTACCTCTACATTTTATTAACATTTTTTCAGTACCGCCTTTTCCCTCAACAGCGACAATTTTTTCACTTCTCACAACAACTCCTTGGCTAAAATTGTATTTACTTAACTTTTCTAAAGCAGATGTAGCTTTTTTAATGTCTTTAGCATCTTGTAAATTGGGCTTAACTTTTGAATATATTCCCTTCTTTAAACTTAATTCCGGATTAAATGTCAGAGAGTTTATTGTTCTGATATTCTCATTGTGCAATACTTTTATTATTTCTTTTACTATAGCTGCATCCCCTAATTTTGAACTACTAATTATTCTTGGTAAAATTGAAATTCCTTTTAGATCTAGTCTCAACTTTGAAAAATTTGGCTTTTCTACTCTTCCAGCAAATAAAACTTTTTTGCAATTATTTTCTTTAAATATATTAATTATCTTTCCTACTTGTCCAATTGAAACAATATGATAATTGTGGTCATTCTTAAAAATTTTCTTTCTGCTTAAATCAATTATTATATATTTTAACTTTCTTTTTTTTATCTTTTTTAAAATTTCTTTTGGAAAACTAGTTTCACCAAATATTAAACCAATCATTTTACTTTTTTGAATCAGGTGTACAAATAGGTCTTTTTTTATCTTTTCCTATAAAATTTATTACTTCTTTTACTAAATCATTATCCTTGTACTCGCCATTAATTTTGCTTAGGTTTTCGTGAAGATTTTTTGACGAAAATATTTTTTTAAAGGCTTCACCTAGTTCCATTATCTTTTTGTTTTCATAATTATTTCTCTTTAATCCAATTAAATTTATACCTCGTAGGTAATTCCTATTACCAAATGAAAGACCAAACGGTATTACATCTTTTAATACCCCTGTCATTCCGCCTATCATTGCAAGTCTTCCAATTCTAGTAAATTGTTGAACTGCTGAATTTCCTCCTATGACAACTGAATCCTCAATTGTTACATGCCCTCCTAAAGGAACATTATTAGCAATAACAACATTGTTTCCAATATTACAATCGTGTGCTACATGTGAAGATATCATAAATAAACATTTATCACCTATTACAGTTTTCCCACCACCACCTTCAGTACCGGGATTTATCGTTACATACTCTCTTATTAAATTACCTTTACCAATCTCAAGACTATTAAGTTCGCCTTTATATTTTAAATCTTGTGGAGCAGTTCCAATACTAGCAAAAGGAAATATTTTTGTTTCTTTTCCAATTTTAGTATTTCCCTCAATATGAACATTGGATATTAATTCAACTTCATCACTAATTTGAACATTTGGACCAACATAACAAAATGGTCCAATTTTTACATTTTCTCCTATTTTTGCTTCTTTGTCTATAACGCTTGATTTATGTATCATTTATTTCTATCAACTATAGTTGCCGTCCATTGGGCGTCTGACATCACTTTTCCATTTACCTTGGCAACTCCTTTGTATCTCCAAACTCGCCCGTGAGATCTTATTGTTTCAACTTCTAATAAAAGTTCACAATCTGGTATTATAGGATTTCTAAATCTAGCTTTATCTACACTCATTAAGTAAACAAGTTTATTTTCATATTCTTTAGGATCTACACCATTAGCTGTTAATGCTGCAGCTGCTTGACCGAAGGCTTCAACTACAAGGACGCCGGGCATAACAGGTTGGTTAGGAAAATGTCCTTGAACAAAAAAGGAATTTTTCCTTACATTCACTATAGCCGTAGCTGATTTTAATCCATCAATATTTATTAATTTATCAATCAATAACATTGGTTCTCTATGTGGTAATAGTTTTTCTATTTCTTTTCTATTTAATGAACTATTTTTCATTTATTTACTTGATTTAATAAATTCTTTAATGGGTTTAGCGGGATATCCCATAACTTTTAATTTATCAGGAACATCTTTGGTCACTCCGCTTGCGCCAACAATTTTAACATCATTTCCAATTTTAATATGACCAGATATGCCTGTTTGACCACCAACCATAACATTATTTCCCAAGACCGCACTGCCCGCAATACCAACCTGTGCTGCCAACATACAGTTTTCACCAATTTTTACATTATGAGCAACATGTATTTGATTATCTAAAAAAGTATTTTTTCCTATAACTGTATCACTGACTGAACCTCGATCAATTGTACAATTTGATCCTAGTTCAACATTTTCTCTTAAAATAACTTTTCCTATATGTGGAGTTCTAAGATTTTTTTCTTTAATAGGAATGAAACCAAAACCTTTCACACCAATTTTACTTCCATCTTTTATATGAACATTGTTTTCTATAATAGAATTTTTTATTGATACAATCGAACCAATAATACAATAATCTCCTATTATCACATTACTTTCGATAACTGTATTATTTCCTATATAAGTATTTTTTCCAATTGAAACATTTTCACCTATTAGAACATTTTTCCCAAAATGTACCTGGGGGTATTTATTTTTCAAAGAAAGAGCATCGATGAGATTAATATCAGGATAATCTAAATCTGCTCGAGGATAAAACATTTTAGAAACTTGAGTAACAGCTAGTAATATATTTTTTACATTAAGTTTAATACATTTATTTGGTAAAAATTTAGATAAATTACCAGTGGTAATACATGCCGCTGCTTTTGTATTTAAAGAAAGTTCTTTATACTTGATCGAATTTAAAAATGTCATATCATTTTCTCTAGCTTTGTCTAAGGACTCAACACCATTTATGTTAAAATTTTTATTATCTGGAAAATTAACAGTACAATTTATTTCCTCTACTATTTTTTTCAGAGGAATCGGCCCCTGTTTATTAAAAAACTGGTTTGAATTCATTTTAATTTAATTTTAAGGACGGAACTTCTTTATCTAATTTTTCAATAATAATATTTGTAATGTCTAAGCTAGTATTTCCACCAAGAACAAATTTTTTGTCAATTACTAACGAAATTTTATTTTCTGCTATATAGGCGTTTAATATTGGATTTATTTTATTAATAAGATCATCTCTAGCTTTAGCTCTTTGATTTGATATTTTTTCAAAAGTTTCTCTTCTATCTTTTTGATATTTCACAACTTTATTTCTTAACTCATCTGATTTTTTTTTATAGTCTTCTTTAGATAGTATAGTCTTTTTTTTCAGCAAATCCTGTTCTTCTTCTTTTAAATCATTTTCTTGTTTAGTAAACTTATCATTACTATCTTCGAATGATTTCTTCAAATACTCCTGAGCACCCTTTCCTGCTTTGCTAAAATTTAACACATATTTCATATCTAAAATTACTACCTTACTTTCTGCTGATGCATGTGTATAAATAAGTAAGAAAAAAGTAACTACAAAAAATTTTACAAAATATTTCATTAAAACGAAGTCCCTAACTGAAAGTTAAAAGCTTGAGTTTCATCATTTACTGCTTTTGACAGATCGTGTGCTAAAGTAAAACTCATTGGTCCAATTGTTGTAAATACATTTGCGCTAACTCCTACTGCAGATCTTAACTTATTTGAGTCGTCTAGTGAACTATCATAGTCAACGCTCCACAAATTTCCAGCATCTAAAAACAAACTAAAGTCAGTCTTATAAGCCTCAGGAAGTAAATTTGGTAATTGAGCATCAAAACCTACCGTATAGTAATAATTTCCACCAATATAATCCTCTTTATCTTTGGGTCCAATTTTTGCTGTATTAAAACCTCTAAGTTTTTTTGATGGTATAAACAATCTTTTCGTTAAACGAACGTCCCCATCTACTCCATGTATAGCCCGAGAATGAAACTTAAATGATCCAATAAGATCCTCTGAGAAAGTGTGGTATGCGCTAGCATCAAAACCATTAAGTATTGATGATGAATCTTGAATAAGTGGTAACTTTTGAGTAAACTTTGTCATATATCCATCTGTAGGTTGAAAAACCTGATTTCTTCTGTCCCAAGTAATACCATAGCCAAAATCTAAATTATAAAAGGTTCCATCCATTTTTTTAATTGCAGAAGATGATGATTTATTAACTTCAACATCTTCGTATGTAGCATCAAAAGAACCTGAAACAAAAACGTCTTGGTACTGCTCAAATGAAGTTCCTGCAGAAAATCCTGTTCTTGAACTTTCATAACCAGAAGTTTCTTTCATATCTAATGAAGATACATCTAAAGATGTAAAAACTGAATTTCCAGAGTATTTGTAGTTTGGATTATTCATCGAAAATCTTCCGCTTATTTTTGCTTCAGATATATTTAATGCAGATGTAAACTTGATGCCTTTACCTAACCAATTATTTTCCGATACTGCCATCATAAATGAAGTTCCTTCTGTACCAATGCCCGCCCCAGCTAATATTTCTCCTGTAGCTTTTTCTTCAATAGATATTTTTAAAACTTTAAGATCAGGCGTCGAACCTTCTAAAACTTGATAATCCACTTTTCCAAAAATACCTCTACCTTTAAGTTGATTCATAGATTTATTAACAAGGAGTTCGCTATATGGGTCTCCTTCATCAACAATCATCTCTGATCTTATAACATCATCGTTAGTCACGCTATTTCCAGCAATATCTATTCTTTCAATAGTAAATTTTTTTCCTTCAAAAATATTTATTTTAACTTCAACTCCATCATCATCTAATTTTTCACTAATATTGTGATTGATAAACTGAAGTTCTTTAAGTTCACTTAGTCTATCAATTTTTTCTAATATTCTTGTAATTTTTCTAACAGAATAATAATCACCAATAATTTTATTAAACTCATCCTCTAAAGACATAAACGCAGATTGATCTAGTTCTGGAGATACTTGTGCATAAATTTTTTTAAACTTATATCTTTTTCCTGCATTAATACTATAGGTTAAGACAAAACCTTGACCTTCAGCATACTCCACATTACTGGAAGTTATATCGACCTCATAATAACCTCTATTTCTATAATAATTTTTTAGTAATCTTTTATCTAATTCGATTCTGGCTTGGTTTAAATAGACTGAACGAGAAAGAAATTTCCAAAATTTAGTTTCTTGTGAAGTGATAATATCTCTAAGTCTTTTTTCTCTAACTTTTTTATCTCCTAGAAAATTTATTTTAGCAATTTTAGCCTTTTGACCCTTATCAAATGTATAAATTATATTTACTCTATTCCTCTCTAATTTTTCTATTTCCGCTTCTATTTTTACAAAGTAATAACCTAAATTTCTGTAAAATTCTTTAATTTTATTAATATCTGATTTTATATAGTTAACTATAAATGAGGTTTTTTCCCTTAGCGTTAAAAGCTCAATAAGAGCCTCTTTATACTTTCTAGCCTGTTCTCCATTAAAAATTATTGAGTTGATAATTGGATTTTCAACTAAATTTATTGTTAATAAATTATTATTTAATTCGACTGATATGTTTGAAAAAAAATTAGTTTCATAAAGTTTTTTTATGACTGATTTAATATCTTGAGATTCATAATTATCTCCTAACTTTATATCTCCAAATATTAAAATCGTTTCTAATGAAATTCTTTCATTCCCATTTACTTCTACTTTTTTGACCACTTCTGCATGAGAAACATTTAAAAAACCTATAAATAAAGGCAGAAAAAGAATTAAAAAAAATTTTCCAAAATTTTTCATATAATTTTACCTCGTGCATATAGAGATAGTTTTCAATCTAGCGAAACTATCAGCCTCTAATATGTCGTCTACAGTCTTTGGTTTTCTTATAGCATATTTTTTACAATCTTTATCTTTTAAAATCTTCATTAAGGTCTCAACAATATCTAAAAAGCCTATTTTTTTACTCAAAAATAAGTTCACTAAAACTTCATTAGAAGCATTTACTATCGTAGAGGTCAAATTATCTAAATTGAGATATTTATTAAACAGCTTTAATGAAGGAAAACGTTTTAAATTTACATTTTGAAAATTCAAGTTATTTAATTTATTGATATCAATTTTTTTTACATTGGAAACGCAGGTCTCTTTTCCATAAATTATATTTGATATAGGTATCCTCATATCAGGATTGTATAATATCATTTTTATTAAACCATTTTTGAAACGGACTATAGAATGAACGTAAGATTGAGGATGGATCATTATCTTATATTTTTTTTTTTCGAAATTAAAAAAATGACAAGCTTCTATTAGTTCAAAAACTTTATTCATCAGATTTGCTGAATCTACTGATATTTTTTTTCCCATTTTCCAGTTTGGATGTTTAACTGCTTGATTAGGTTTTACTTTATGTAACTTTTTTTGAGATAGGTTCAGAAATGGTCCTCCTGAAGCAGTTAATATTATTTCCTCAATTTCCTCATTGGAGATTCCCTTTGTAAGATCCATAATAGAAAAATGCTCAGAATCTACTGGTACAACTTTTGTTTTATATTTCTTTATAATTTTGGATAAAATTCCCCATGCGCAAACAATAGATTCCTTATTGGCTATGGCTACAGTTTTGCTAATTTTTATAGAATCTATCGTTGGTTGTAACCCTGCAATACCAACAATAGCTGCAATTGTATAATCTAATTTTCCAGAAATTATTTTATTTAACTTTACATCACCTGAGTAAACTTTTGTGTTATTTTTTTTAAGAGCTTTTTTAACTTTTTTATAAAAAGCTTGATTGTAAATTATAACATTTTTTACCTTAAATTCTTTCGCCTGTTGTATAAGTCTTTTATAATTATTATTTGCTGACAATAAAACTACATTAAAATTTTTTTTATTTTTTTTGATGACACTTAATGTAGATTTTCCAATTGATCCTGTAGAACCAAGAATTGATATTTTTTTTTTTATCATGGCAGAAATTCTAGGTTATATAAAACAAGAGTCAAAATAACTACAAACATCAAACCATCAATACGATCAAAAATACCTCCGTGCCCTGGTAAGATTTTACCAGTATCCTTAATTTTTTCTAATCTTTTAAAATAAGAAATTGTTAAATCGCCTGCCTGAGCAACTAACGAGAAAATTATTGCTAAAATGAAAAATTTTACATTTAAGAAATCTACATCAGATAAAATTATGTCAGCAATAAAAACAGATAGTAAAGAAAATAAAAATGAACCGAGGACTCCTGATATAGTTTTTTTTGGGCTTATATTAGTTAATTTTCTCCATTTAAATATTTTTCCAAAAATGTAACCTCCCACGTCAGAGCATATACAAAGTATTATTACCCATATTAAAATATGAAATGAAAAATCGTTGCTTTGTTTGGCAAGATAATAAATTGAAAGAAGTGATAAAATTAGTATTAAATCTAAAAATAATATTGATATCTTGTTATGAAAAACAGAAAATAATTCATAGTTTGCGATAAAAAATACAGCTAGTAAAAAAAATGATAAATAATAACCTCCTTTTACTATAAAAAAAATTGATAAGGGCAAAATAACTAACGAAGTTAAAATCCTTTTTTGCAAATTTGTCATATATTTCCAAAATTTCTTTTAATATTATAAAATTTACCTACTATTTTATTAAAATCTTTCTCTCCAAAGTCAGGCCACAGTTTATCTACAAAAAATATTTCTGTATATGCTAATTGCCATAACATAAAGTTACTTAGTCTTTTTGTCCCACCAGTTCTAATCAATATGTCAGGATCTGGTATATTTCTTGTGTAAAGTTTTTCCTTAAAATTACTTTCTGAAATTATTTTTTTACTACTTTGCTTTAATTTTTTACATGCATTAATAATTTCTTCTTTGGACCCATAATTTAACGCCAAATTAAGCGTAATAGTATTATTTCTTAGTGTTTTTCTTTTAATAAATTTTATTGTTTTTTTAATATCATTGGGCAGTCCTTTATTACTTCCAATAACATTTACTTTAATTCCTTGATTTAAAATTTTTTTTATATTTTTTTTTAATGATTTTCTAATTAAATCAAATAGAAAATTAATCTCATTTTGTGGTCTTCTCCAATTTTCAGTTGAAAATGTATACAGCGTTAAAAAAGAGATTTCTTTTTTTATGGATGCCTTAATAATTTGTTCTACAGAATCTAGTCCTTT
>TARA_B100000686_G_scaffold354855_1_pt1 | contig 10670 bp, 12 predicted proteins | sample TARA_B100000686 | Tara Oceans TARA_B100000686 (sample SAMEA2622733) | marine metagenome | biome: marine biome (ENVO:00000447); feature: marine epipelagic mixed layer (ENVO:xxxxxxxxx); material: "saline water (ENVO:00002010), including plankton (ENVO:xxxxxxxx)" | depth 150 m
GCGCCCTAAAGATTTTTCTGGTGACACCACCCGTTGGAGCGTTGAAAACAGTATGCGTCTTCTCCAAGTCGATTATTTGGACTCAGTCCTTGTTCACGACCCTCCGGACATCCAAGATCCGCTTGGCCCTGGACGTGCCTTTGACGAATTGCAGCAAATGAAACAAGAAGGACTAATCCGTCATATTGGCCTGGGAGTCCGTGAACACCATTTCCATAGAGCCGCAATAGAGTCTGGTCACGCCGAAATTATTTTAACTTTTTTGGACTACACACTACTGGATCAATCGGTAGCAACTACGACCCTTCCGCTTGCCCGACAACACGGAGTTGGATTGATAATTGCAAGTGTGTTTGGAATGGGCCGTCTGACTGGAGTTGAGCCGAACAAAAATGAAGAACCCGTCGCCCATGCTATGTGGAAATGGTGTCTCGACCATGACATCGACATCAAGCACCTCGCCATGCAATTTTGCCTCAACGCTCCTGTTGACGGAATCGTAATGACCGGCCCAAGTAATCGAAATCAATTACAGGATGCGTATGACGCCGCGACTCAGGAAGTCGCCACGGAGACTTGGAAAGAATTTAAAGAAGTATTTGGACTTTCCGTCTAAGACTTTCTTCTGCCTGAGAGGTAATGGCGAGCGCCTTTGGCCTCGTTCTGTGATCACTATTTATTACTTGTAGCCTTATTAATCGCGGAGAAATAACCTAGTCCGGAGAGGATTCATTGAGTCTTACCATTATTCGAACCGTTCGTCCCAGCCCTGAGTGGCAAGACACACTTATTCGCCTTTATAAAGGACAACGCGTCGTTGTCGACACAGAAGACGTTTGGTCACCAGATATGCGTAATCAGATCGTCTGGTGCGGAGCGGACGGCGTATACAATTTGCCGGCACCAGACCAATACCTTCTCCCTGGAGCCAATGTCGGAGTACTCATAGCACGGGTTGGCAATGGACCGACCATAGCCCTGGGCAGTCGCAACGACTTCATCTGTGCCAACGACGGGGTACTCTTTTTAGCCATGAATGAAAATCCCACCTACAACAACCAAGCAGGAAAATTGACTGCACAAATTATAGTATTTGGAGAATAACAATTACAACTGAAATTACCCCCGGTGTATGGGAAATAGATCTCGTCGGTGGCCAGCGCGCAGTAATGAAATGGCAACCATATGCCAAACTTACCCAAGGGCGAACCGATGACGTTTTAGCCGTTGAACAAAAAGTGCTCGAATTGCTGAAAGGGTGTCCCGTACCAAGAATTCTCGGTATAGACCACGAAATGAGTTCTATCTTCTTCGAGCACAAAGGAAGTAATACACTCGATGATGTCTGCAGGCACAGCGACATCCTTCAACGCAGGCAGCTGGGCACAAATTTGATTTCTGGGTTTTGCCAAATAGAAAAAAGATTTGCTCAACACCAGACAAAGCTGTTGGCTCACGTATCCGCTGCGGCAAGTCATCAACGCCTGGCCAACGTGGCCGTAAATTGTCGGACCGAAGCACAGCGAGGTCTTTCTGCTATCGTACGGGATTCAACATTGCGGCATGAATTAAGGGAAAAACTAGACAAAATTTGTGACCGAATCGACAAGCTCCCCGCAAGCCTTGGAAGCACTGATTACAATGCTCGCAACATTGTAGTCGACGATTCTGCCACTAATCTAACATTCATTGAGTTCGCAACGATCGGATGGGACTGGCCCGAGCGACGATTGGTGCAATACGCGATCGGGCTGGGCTCAAAACAGAATGGGGGCTTTGTTAGTGTTTTGGACCAGATCAACAGTAAACAATATGTTAATGCAGGAACGAACGATCCTGCATTTAGAGCATTCGCTCTTGACGGTCATCACCTGCTTTTCCACCTCAACGCAGCAGCAAAGCTCTTAAAAGCTCTCAAGCAACCGGAAATTAAGCAACATAAACTATTACTAGCATCGTGGAGGCAGCCCAATCTTAGACTATCTCAGTTGCATAAGGCCCTGACCACCCCACTGACAGAAGACCCAAGCACCTCAGACTTTCGAAAGCTCTTTGGAACAACAGTTTTACCCAAATTCGACACAGGAGATAAACTATGAATGAATCGGACCATTTAGACTTTAAACCTCGAGCCCGCAGCCTCGTAATCGGCGGAATTCCGTGGCTGGCACGGATATCGGACAAAGTTCGCGCGAGAAATGCAGGGCGCATTGGCGATTACATCTTCCCGTGAGCAGCTGACGAGCGCTTTCTGGAGGAAGCGGAGATAACAGCCGAAGATTTCGCTATGATGGTTTTATCAAGCACAAATGATTCGGAATTGATTGCCAAAATGACCGAGTATTTAGACGGACGAAACGTGGAAGGTTCCTGAAATTTTTTCTCATGTCACTGAAAGAACGCATTGCTATAGTAACAGGTGCCGGTCAAGGGATTGGTTTAGGTATTGCTCGCGCCCTTGCCACGGAAGGTGCTCACATTGTCATTGGTGAACTCGTCCCTGAACGTGGAGAAGCTGCAGCGAAAAATTTGATTTCTGAGGGACACCATGCTCAAGCTATACCCTTGGATGTCAGCACAACAAATTCCTGCTCCGCCCTCGTCGATGCTGTATTGGAACAGCACAAGCGCGTTGACATACTGGTAAACTGCGCTGGCATGTTTACTGTGCACAAGTCGGAAGAATTCCCAGAAGAGAACTGGCGACAGCACATCGACGTCTTACTCAACGGAGTTTTTTTCATGACGCAAGCGGTTGCACGGAAAGCGATGATTCCCCAGAAAGCGGGAAACGTAGTTACAGTCGCTTCTATCGGTGGTATGGGAGGATGGCCAATGCGTGCTGGGTATAACGCCGCCAAAGCCGGGGTTATCGTTTTAAATGAAGTGCTCGCAACTGAATGGGCTCAGTACAATATCCGTTTGAATTGCGTGTCCCCTGGTGTCACACGGACGGAGATGGTTGAAAAAGTAATCGCCTCTGGTGCTTCTTCAATGGAACGATACAGTAATCGAACGCCTATGAAACGTATTGCCGAGATTGAAGAAATTTCCAGTGCTGTTCTGTTCCTTGCCTCCGATCGTGCCTCATATATTACGGGTGAGAACCTTCGCGTTGACGGTGGTTGGGTTCCCTGGGGCAATTTAAAAGCTGCCGGTTTTCCAGAGGATAGCCCGAGTGCCTGATCCTAGTTTCTCCGGTAAAACAGTTGTCGTTACAGGAGCAGGAGGAGGGCTCGGCTCCGACATGGCCCACCGTTTTTGCGAGGCTGGCGCAAAAGTAGTGGTCGCTGAGATAGATTCGATTTCTGGCGAAACAGTTGCTTCTGAGTTGAAGGATGCGGGATATGATGCCGTTTTTCACTTTCTGGATGTACGAAACCCAGCCTCCAGCGTTTCCCTTGTTGAAACTATCATGGAAAAGGACCACCGTATCGACGTGTGGGTAAATAATGCGGGAGTGGCACACAAAGGACCGGCCGAGACCCTCCCAAGCGAACAATGGCAGGAAAGCATAGACGTAATGTTGTCTGGAGCCTTTTACTGTTCGCAATCGGTCAGTCGAACAATGCTGAGCGCAGGCTGTGGCGTGATCGTCAACGTTGCCTCGATCATAGGGTGCTTCCCAATTGAAGGGCGCGTCGCCTACGGTACCGCCAAAGCAGGCCTGATCGCCCTTACGGAAGCACTTGGCGTCGAGTGGGCAAAACGTGGTGTTCGCGTGGTCGGCGTCGCACCTGCAGTAGTATTAACCGATATGGTCCGAAAGGGATTGGCAGAGGGCACTGCCACGGTAGAGGCATACGAGCGCCGTACCCCCATGCATAGATTGGGAACAGAACGCGAAATTTCGGAAGCCGTCTTGTATCTTGCTAGCGAGGAGGCCTCGTATGTCACCGCCGAAACCCTCAAGGTAGACGGCGGCTGGGGGGCTTATTCATTCTTTTAACAAAAGAGCAACAATATGAAGGTGTCAGGAGTTGCACACACGTCATACAGCGTATCCGATATCGAGCGCTCGAAAAAATTCTATTGCGATCTTCTGGGTTGTCAAATTATTTGGGAACGGGAAATAGTGGAAGAATATTTCCGCGAAATCGTCTGTTTCCCGGATTGTGTAGTCAAAGCAGTACAGCTTCGAATTCCAGGTTCAGATCACGTACTAGAGCTGTTCGAATATGCCCACCCACGAGGAGAGCGCGTGGTTTCGCCGGTCAATTGTCCCGGTAGCTCACATATGGCCTTTACAGTAGACGATATAAACACAGCCTATACCAAACTTAGTTCAGAGGGAGTGGTGTTTCGATCGCCTCCCGTTGAAATAGATTTTGGCGCCAACAAGGGTGCTTGGGGGGTATATATGGAAGACCCTGACGGCATTCCGATGGAACTGTTTCAGCCGCTAAGGGCACAATGATATTGATCGTCCCGCAATCAACCGAAATCATCGCCATAGACATATTTTCTCCCGATCTATGGATCGACTTCGGCACCGCAGGCTTCATGCAGGTCGACTACTCCTACGACAATATTCAAGGACATTGATCTATGAATTTACGCTTCGCCTACAGCAGCCTTTTCTGGCCCAATAAAGAGCTAGAACGTAACCTTGCACTTCTTGCACCTAATGGATTTGAAGGCTGGGAAACCCGCGAATCACTTGACTGGCTTGGGCCACCGCAACGCCTCAACCGGCTATGCAGAGATGCCGGGATAGAGATCGCCGCAGTAACAGGACCGAACGCATCGTGTTCAATTGCAGATGAAGCGCATCAAATTTGCAAGCGACGCATTGAATATGCCGCCGACCTTGGCGTTGCACTGTACATGACCAAAGGCCCCGCTCACGGAAAAATTTCACCAACTCCGGACGCCGAGCTCGACACTATCGCCCGGGTCTACGAAGACCTCGCCGAACACGGGCAACGACTCGGTGTTACCGTAACCTATCACCCGCACGAAAAACATTTCGTCGACAGCACCGAAGAATGGCGTAGTTTCATGTCGCGTTTGAAAACATGCCGCCTATGCCTCGATGTTATGCACGCGGTACTCTGGAATTACGATCCCATCCAAGCAGCTCAAGACTTCGCCAGCCGCATCTCATACATCCACCTACACGGAAGAAATAGCCAACAACCTGCCGATCTCGATGACGGCCCATTGTGCGACTATGGACAATTTCTTTCAGCAGTCGAAAATGTAGGATTCTCAGGTTGGGTCGTAGTCATACCTGGAGGGCAACGTCCTGCACTTGAAAGTGTACAGAAAAACCGAACTGTTCTCCGAAACTTCGGGTATTAACGGTTAAACAACTAATCAGTTCGACGGATTCTGGCAAACTTGCGTTGGAAATTTGCCTTGGAAATCGCCTCCTGATTGACCAAAGCCTCCGGTATCTTCCCCGTCATAATTTCCTTCACTTGTCTTAGTTTGCTGCTCCATGCCGTCATGTAATATTCGTCGGTGTGGCACAACGAATGCGGTGAAACAACAACATTTTCCATTTTCAGTAAAGCATTTTCAGCATCCACTGGTTCTTGTTCGAATACGTCCAACCCAGCGCCCTGAATGGTTCCTTTTTGCAGCGCTTCGACAAGTGCTAGTTCATCTACGACTGACCCACGTGAGGTATTTATCAAGTAGGCAGTAGATTTCATCCGCTGCAGTTTCTCCTCATCGATCAGGTGACGTGTTTCGCCATTCAGTGGAACACAGACACTGACAAAGTCCGCTTCCGACAACAGCTGATTCATTTCTACAAGCTCTGCGCCAAGATGGACAACAGATTGATTACTGGCATACGGATCACATGCCAGCAGTCTCATATCGAACGTCTTTGCCAAAAGCAATAACTCCTGTCCGATATTACCCACACCGATAACCCCGAGCGTTTTTCCAGTAAGTCCTTCGCCCTTATAGTTGGTTCGATCGTTCCACCGACCTTCTCGAGTCAGCTTGTCTTTGTTAAGCAACTTTGTCGCCAAGGCCAACATGTGGGTGACAATCGCAATCGCCATGGGTCGTCGCACCGCATCAGGAGCAGAACAAAGGATCACCCCTGCCCCTGTGAGTGCTTGCACGTCGATGTGGTCGTATCCGACACCCATCGCGAGAACGGCGATTAATCGCTCGTCTTGATTTACAGACGAAGCCTTCCAGGGAGCGGCTCCTGAAATAACCATGTCACAATGTCCGACCTGCTCGGGCGAAATAGCCGGTAAAGACTCCGCAATCATCTCATATTCTACGCCAGCAAGCTCTTCTATCAAGGATAGGCCCGCACCAGGGACGATGAGATTCTTCTCCTCGTCGAACAAATCCCTGGTAATGGCTATTCGAACAGTCCCATTCATCACAGTTCCTCCATTGAGGTCTCAAGAACATCAAGTTCATCTAATCGACGAAGCCATCGCTGGTGTCGAGTTCCAGAGAGACCTCGCCAATGCTCACCATACATCTGGCGTCCTTTTTGACGGAAAATACTGTGATTTCCCTGCATCTGTTTGACCACTTCAACAGTAGCACTCTCCGTATCGGGATCTTCGTAGTAGACGATAACCCCCTGACGTCTTCCGGAAGCACCTCCAAAGGAACTATGCCAGACTCCGACATTAAACACAAGAACATCTCCAGGCTCCGATTCAAACACAAAAGCTGGCATTTTTTCCGGAACAACTCCATACCCTTCCCGACAATCATCTTTATCTAGCAAGCTGTGAAAAGGATCGTGATGCGAGCCCGGGATCACACGCAGCGCTCCCGTATCGGCTGTTAATCTATCAGGGTATATGCAAAATTTGATTCCAGAATAATTGAGGGAAGCGGTGTCTGGGTGCCATTCAGTATTACCCACCATATAACTTCCATCGACAGCAATCGCTATCGACCGCTTGCCGAATAACTGCTCAGCCACATCACCAAATCGAGGGTCGTCGGCAAGTGCAGCAATAAATGGACTTTGCTCCTCCATTAGCGTCGCATAATGACGTGTCTGGCCATCAAAGACACCCTCATCGAGCCAGGCACACATACCAGCGTTGAATTCAGCACTGAATCGCGCCATTTCATTTTTCGTAAGTAATTGTCGAAAAACCAGAAATCCAAACGTGTGGAAATGGTTGAGTTGTTGCCCGGTTAGTTGCATGCTTGGCTCCTTCGAAAACAATATTTTTACGAGTCAGAACACGGACACCCGATTTGTAACCTGAGCACCTTGAGATAGATTATCGTAGAAATCGATAAGATTTCACAAATCCCGTTGGAAATCTCATCGCCCGACTGCCCTTTTAGGATAGAGTATCAAAGAGACTTCAATATGTCTAAGAATAAAAAACGTGTGTTATCCAACGACGACGGTTGGATCCTCGGGAGATACGGCCCCCCCATTTCGATTGAAGAAATTCGTGATAACATGGTGGGCCCGCATGCCAACTCACCCATAGACACGTTGCTATGGAATGTAGGAGGACGTGAAGTCTTCTCGTTCGAAACGGAGATTGGCGAGCGTTTTGGATGGGATCAAACCTCGTTCAATAATGAACCCAGCAGTGCGCGCGCAGCAAATCTTCGCCATTTGATCGCCGAGCACGGAGGACCATTACACGTCATCATCGAACTTTGTCGGGAAATAGGTATTAAATTTTTTCCGTCACTTCGTATGAATACGCACTACAACACAGACGAATCTAGCCCATCCTCTGGAAGATTTCGCCGTGACCACCCTGAGCTCCTGATTGGGAAACCGAAAGAAGATATACCGGAATTTAGCCAGCTTTGGGGCCTACGTACGGGCAAAGATTTTGCACATCCCGAGGTTCGTGATTTTATGATTAATATGGCCGTCGAACTCATCGAAGGATTCGATGTTGACGGCATTGAACTCGATTTCATGAGACATCCCGGTATGTTTCGTCCCGGTGATGCATTTGCCAATCGATATCTACTTACTGATATGATATCACAGATTCGCCGTCACATGGACAAAGTCGGTAAGGCCAAGGGACGACAATTGGAACTAGCAGTAAGAGTTTCAGCAACAATTGCCGATTCCCTACGACTGGGAATGGACACTGAACGGTGGATTGGCGATGGACTTGTTGATATCACCATTGTTGGGCTGGGATTTAATCCCTTCGAAGCCAAGGTCGCCGAATTTGTCAGGGCTGCTGAGGATACGAATTGCCAGATCCTTGGATGTTTTGAAGCTCTACGCCCGGTCATAGATACCGAAGTATTGCGGGCCATAGCAGCCCGCTACCTAGGCGCTGGGGCGGACGGTATCTACCTCTTCAATTTTTACAGCATGGACGCTACTTGGAAAGAACAAGTTATTGGAGAACTCATCGATCAGACAAAACTTAACTTTCTTGACAAAACCTACGAAATAGACTCTACACGTGGTGGGACAAGTGAATCACAGATTCACCATTCGTTCCGACATTGCCTGGCACCTGAACAACTACCCGTTCGACTCGATTCGACGATATCAGGGGAAGGGGTCCGCTTACATTTTTACATTGAAGATGATCTTGATACCGCAAATCGCGAAGGCCTTTTACATAGCGCAACATTACGTATCGGAGGAGAAATTCTCCACAATGAGGCCGGATTGCAGTTGCAGCTTAATGGGACCACTATTCCGTGGAGCGAAAGTACTCACCCCCTCTCACCGTGGCAGAAAACAGTATATGCCGACGACTGGAACCTGTATCCGTCCAGAGTGGAAAAGGTGCTCGTTGATTGCAAAGAAGCGATAGAGATTCCACTTTCTTCCCCACCACTTATTCAAGGACCAAATGAATTACAAATTTTCTGCAGTTCAAAATCGATCGCGAGAAGTGTGGTGAAATATATCGCCGTAACATTACGTTACCATCAAAAATAGCCGTGAAATTTACAGTTTTTCATAAATAAGGAGAATGTCATGAGTAACCTCAACGTCGGTATAGTGGGTTTGGGATGGGTTGCCGGAGCACACATCGAAACCTTCAAGTCCGTCGATGGCGGCACGGTAACCGCGATATGTTCCCGTCGCGAACACGACGAAGCCCATCTCGCAGAACAATTTGGTACACCGCTTAAAGCATACTCAGACTACGACGCTATGTTGGCCGACGATGATATCGACATCATCGACATTTGCACTCCGCACCCTTTCCACGCCGAACAAGCCATCGCTGCTGCACGCGCAGGTAAACATCTTATCATAGAAAAACCCATTTCTCTGACCTACGAAGACTCCCTAGCAGTTCAAGATGCAGTACGCGACAATGGCGTAAAAGTATGCGTCTGTTTTGAATGCCGATACAGTAGCCATTTCACTATGATACGTTCAGTGATAGACCAAGGCCTTCTCGGCGAACTTCACTATGCAGAAGTCGACTACTACCACGGCCTGGGTCCATGGTATGGTCAATATGAATGGAACACCAAGAAGGACTTTGGTGGAAGCTCGCTACTTACAGCTGGATGCCATGCCTTGGATGCTTGTCTGTTTTTCATGGATAGCACGGTTGAGGAAGTTCACAGTTATCAAGTTAATTCGAAGGGTACAGATTTTAAGCCCTATGAGTATAACACCACCAGTGTCAGTCTTTTGAAATTTTCTTGCGGTGAAAAAGTTGCCAAAGTTACTTCATGTATAGATTGCCTCCAACCTTACTATTTCCACGTACATCTTGTCGGCAGTGAAGGAAGCCTGCTTGATAATCGTTTTTACTCCAACAAGATCAACGGAATGATAAAAGAACGGTGGAGTACTCTGGAGACAGCATTGATCGATTCAGGAGACGTCAGCGATCATCCGTATGAACCACAGTTCCAAGCTTTCGTCGATGCCGTAGCTAACAACGAAACCATGCCACTGACCGGCTGGGAGGATGCTTTTGAGTCATCCCGGATTTGCTTTGCTGCAGACCGATCCGCAGAAGAAGGTACAACCGTCAAGCTAAGCGAATTCGCATGACGAACTACTCGTGTACCAATCACGAGTCAATTCAAGAACCTGTTACTCTAGCGCAACGCCGGATCCGACAGGAAGAGCGAGCAAATGTCCAACGACGGAGATTCTATTCCAGCACACTTTTCAATAGCGCGTTACCTGTATTTTTCTCTCTTCTTTGTTGGACGAACGCCATGGCTGTAACGGTAGAGGTTCACGTTTCTCCCGATGGAAACGACAACGCGGACGGCTCTCTTGAGCAACCTTTCGCATCGTTAGCTCGTGCCCGCGACGCCGTCAAGGAAACTGTTCATTCTTCTCTCTCCACTCAGGGTTCCACAGTGTGGATACACGGTGGTGATTATCGTCTGTTCACACCATTTACTCTAAACGAATCCAACTCCGGAACAGTTGACGCACCAATCACCTACCGGGCAGTCGGGGAAGAAAAACCCAGGCTATTGGGCGGAATTGAAATTCCTGCTTCCACTTTGAGAACAATCCCAGAAACCATAGCTCTAAGGCTCCCTATTGAAGCCCGTAGTGCCGTACGTCAGGTCGACCTGCTCAAGTTAGAAATTCCCACGATTGAGCAGCCTCCCGATGCGTTCAAGGGAAACGTGTTACCCGAGCTATTCATCGATGGAAACCGAATGCCGCTTGCACGTTGGCCCAACGAAGACTGGGTAACGTTCTCAGAGATCGTCGACCGAGGATCTCGCACGGG
>TARA_B100000686_G_scaffold277480_1_pt1 | contig 10668 bp, 10 predicted proteins | sample TARA_B100000686 | Tara Oceans TARA_B100000686 (sample SAMEA2622733) | marine metagenome | biome: marine biome (ENVO:00000447); feature: marine epipelagic mixed layer (ENVO:xxxxxxxxx); material: "saline water (ENVO:00002010), including plankton (ENVO:xxxxxxxx)" | depth 150 m
AATCCTGCATCAAATTTGCCTGGACGCGACCAATCCACTAGCATATCTTTAAAGAAAACCGGCTTCAATGAGCGAAAAGTAACTCTCCGGGCCGGAGTAGTTGATATCAATGGCTTCAACGGAAAATTGAATGTCGGAAACCCCCAAGATCGTCTGCAATAGTGTCTGGAAGATTTTCGGAGCCTATCCCGAGCAGACTCTGAAAGAATTGGATCGCTCATTGTCCCGTGCGGAGGTTCAGTCGCAGACAGGACATGTCATCGCCGTCAAGGATGTCTCCTTCGAAGTAAACACCGGCGAGACCTTCGTTGTGATGGGGCTTTCGGGGAGCGGTAAGTCCACACTGGTCCGCTGTATCTCACGTTTGATTGAGCCTACTGCCGGTTCGATGGTTATCGATGGTGAGGACATCATGTCCTACGACGCAGCGCAGCTGACCGAGTTGCGCCGTTTTCGGATGAGTATGGTGTTCCAGCACTTTGGACTCTTTCCCCATCGCAAAGTCATCGACAATATCTCCTTCGGCCTGGAGATCCGAGGCATGGACAAACGGGCTCGCAGGGAAAGATCGTTGGAGGTTCTGGAGAAGGTTGGACTTGACGGTTGGGCAGAGCATTTCCCTCGGGAGTTATCGGGCGGAATGCAGCAGCGTGTCGGCCTGGCTCGGGCGATGGCAGTGGATCCCGAGATCCTGATCTTCGACGAGCCGTTTAGTGCTCTCGATCCGTTAATCCGGCGCGAGATGCAGGATGAGCTGATCAGTATTCAGGCAGAAGTTCATAAAACCATGATCTTCATCACGCATGATTTTCTTGAAGCCATCAAGATGGGAGACCGCATTGCGATCATGAAAGACGGCGTTGTCGTGCAGATCGGGACGCCTGAAGAGATCGTGACCAATCCTGTAGACGATTACGTTCGGGAATTTACGGAGGATGTGCCACGCTATAAAGTTGTCAGTGTCGGTAAAGTCATGCAGGACGTTTCAAACTCCGCGCGTATCAAAAGCGCACGGAAAGTGAACCATAACGAAAAACTCCACTCCCTGATCGATCTTGTGACGAATAGTGATGGGCCGCTCGCCGTAGTGGATGACGAGAATCATATTGTTGGTGAAGTCACTCAAACGATGATCTTGAGAGCGATGAGCAGTAGGGGATAGCCGGGAGTCCTCTGGTAAATCAAGATGATCCACGCCAGAATTGGCTTGAAAATCACAGCGTAATCAAGACTCGCAGAATTGATTAATAGGAGTCGATCGCGCTTTAGCCCCCAAAATCATATCGACTGCGTTTGGGTCTCGTACCGCATTACTCGACAAGATCCAACAATCCGCTCCACCCTAAAGCACTGGAACGTGGATTAAGGATCAGGATCTGCAAGCGCTTGGGGCTCGCTATCCAGCGCGTCCTCAAAACGATAAGGAGCTACTCATGAACTTCAAGGACTATGCAGAGCAGGATGCGGTGGGTCTCGCCCACCTTATCAAGATCAAAAAGGTTTCAGCTGAGGAAGTAACCCAGGTCGCTATTGAAGCGGCAGAGCGGCTTAATTCCAAACTGAACGCTCTGGTGATGACCAACTTCGACAATGCTCGTGAGTTGGTCAAAAAAGAACTGCCCGACTCTCCCGTGTCGGGTGTGCCGTTTTATCTGAAAGATGTGAATCAGTTCACTTCAGACATGCCGACTACGTTTTCCAGCAGGTTCTTTGAGGGGGCGTCTCCCAGGGCGGATAGTGAATTGGTATCCCGATGGCGCAACGCTGGGCTGGTGATTCTTGGAAAAACCAACACCCCGGAGTTTGCTGAGGATTTTGTTTGTGAGCCGACGTTTCGTGGTGTGACGCTGAATCCGTGGAACCCGGACGTGACGACCGGAGGCAGTTCCGGTGGCGCAGGGGCCGCAGTGGCATCCGGAATGGTTCCGCTGGCGCACGGCACAGATTTGGGTGGATCGATACGGATTCCCGCTGCCTGCTGCGGCGTATTTGGACTTAAGCCAACTACGGGCCTGAACCCCATGGGTCCGTACTTTATGGAGTTCTCAAATGGGTTCAATTCCGACCATGTACTGACCCGATCAGTACGGGACAGTGCGGCAGCACTTGATCAGTCGGCAGGGCCCATGCGGGGCAGCCGTTACCGGATCCGACCCGAAGTGGATTCTTATTTGGCTGCCCTTAACGAGAAAGTACCCAAACTTCGTATTGGCGTTTGTACGTCGACTCCGTACGGTGATGCGGTGGGAAAAAATCAGGCAGCATCGGTAGACAAGGTGAGCGCCGTTCTGGTCGATATGGGGCATCAGGTGGATGAGTACGCCTATCCCGCTGACTTGGGGCTGGGGAGTTGGATGGAAGATCTCTGGATGGTGGACGTGGTCTACGAGATCGAGAACCGCATCAAAGAAGTCGGCCGTGAACCGTTACACGAGGAATTGGAGGCCTTGACCCATTATGTCCGTAAGCGGGTGGCCTCGCTGAGTGCAATGGATCTCTACCGTGCCCGTCAGGGGGCACACGAAGCCTCCATGCGGTTAATCAATTCGATGAATGACTTCGATCTTGTCCTGACCCCGACACTTGCCAGTGACCCGATCCCTGTGGGTTATATGGATAGTCGCACAGAGAATTTCAATATGGAGACCTGGGGAGAAAGGGGGCACGCTTTTGCACCTTTTGCCTATATCTGCAATGTCAGTGGTCAGCCCGCTGCGTCCTTGCCTGTGCAGCTAAGGGACGGAGATCATCCGTGTGCGGTGCAATTGGCAGGTCACACTGGCAAGGATCACCTGATTCTCCAGGTTGCGGCACAACTGGAAAAAGAACTGCGCTGGGGCCAGTGTCATCCCCCAATCTGGGTCGGTAAGCTCTGAGCTGTGCGGCTTCACACGGCAGGGGCCACGGGTCCAATCCTGGTCTCGCCTGCCATTTTCTAACTGGTTTTGCCAGTTTTTGATATCACTGCCTTCAGCAGATTCGTAGTGTGCTCAAAATCCTATGCCAGCGATCGCTTTTTGACGATGATCCGGTGCGAGGGGAGCGTACTTATCTGTCATCCTGAGATTCGTAAGTGTGGATAATCCACATCGAGCCATTGAGTAATGGACAAGATAACTTATGACTAGAAGTTGTGGGTGGCGAAAGCTTATCCCGGAATTCTTAAAACCTATACTGAGAACTCCTATCAATTTGTCACTTGATCTTATTGATACCCTGCTGGGTAATAAAGATCATATGACTCCTCCAAGATCGATGAGTTTTGATATTGGTGGCAATTTTAAGAAAGCGGGAGAAGAGTTCAAAGGCTACTTCATAGAGCTAGGTGGTTTGCAGCCAGATGATAGGGTTTTAGATGTTGGTTGCGGTGTTGGGCGCATGGCAATACCTCTTACAGATTATTTATCTTCAAACGGCGAGTACTGGGGATTTGACATAGTCAAAAAAGGAATTGAGTGGAGTCAAGATCGTATTTCCACTCAATTTAACAATTTTAATTTTACACATAGCAATGTTTACAATCAGTATTACAACCGTCTTGGAACCGTTCAAGCAAAGGATTATCAGTTCCCTTATGATGATGGTTTTTTTGATTTTATTTTTTTAACGTCCGTATTTACTCATATGCGTCCGTTAGACATAGATAATTACCTGGGTGAAACTTCCCGTGTTCTAAAAACGGGCGGCAGATGCTTAATTACATTTTTTGTTCTAAATGGTGAGGCAAAAGAACTTGTTCATTTAGGTCGAAGTAGTTTTGACTTTAGTCACGAGATGGATGGTTTCATAGCGGCAGATAAAACGAACCCCGAACGGGCTATTGCCTATAGCGAAGAATCTGTAGAACAGTTATTTGAGAAACATGGGCTTACAATTAGACAGCCGATCCACTATGGGTCATGGTGTGATAGAAAACATTCACTGAGCTACCAAGATATAGTAGTGGCAGAAAATATAATTCGTCCTCTAGGGCTAATTAAGTAGCCTTTTCATGGAGTGAAGTCAGCTATATGGATGTAACCAGTAGGTAGCCTAAGGTCAGAGACATAGACCTAAAAAACTCCCTTTTTGATACTAAATTTTTGGGGGCTAAAAATCCCCTCCGCTGTTTGAGGGGATGTATCTATAGGTTTGAGTATAAAAAGGGCGTGGGTATCCCCCTTCTGAAGTGTGCTGAAACTGTGCTGACTTCTGGCGACTCAGGGCTAATCAGAAAATGTTGCCTGAATCTGATACCTGGTTTAAAAGGGGGTTTTGGCGCGCCCGAAGGGATTCGAATGAGTGTATGAAGGTGTGTTTTTTACCCCGTATAGGTGACTTCGTAGACATGGACGCGGTGGGTTATTTCGGGTTCACCGTAGGGCATGCTGTAGAAGTTCTCAGTTGAGAATACCTTGCGCCACAGACCGGCCTCAGCGAGCGCTGTTACCGTCGCGGGGTACTCTGGTTCTTGCGCCGGATCGTCCCGCATGCTGAAGATAATTGGGGCGCCAGGTTTGGCTACCCGAATCAATTCCTCAAAACTTTTCGGAGGCGCATGATGTGGAGTAATCGTGCCGCTTGAGATGACCGCAGCAAAAGCATCATCTGGAAAGTCGAGTACTTCGCCTAGTGTCATCTGGCGAAGTTCGCTGTAGAGGTTCTTGGCACGAGCGACTTCAAGCATGCCCTCAGAAAGATCAATGCCGGTAATCGGACCGTAACCGAGCATCATGAGTGGTTCTGCCTGAATGCCGCCGCCGCATCCTGCATCCAGTATCGGCGCAGCGCCGGCGGGGATAAAACGTGTAGCCACTGCGGCCATGACCGCCGGTATCCGGTATCCCATGGCGCACAGATCGATTTCGTATTGTTTCGCCCAACTGTCATAGGCGGCTTGCTGTTCCTCCAGCGTTTCGGCCCGATACGACCGGGCGACACCCGTTTCTGTCATCATTCCTCCCAATAATATGCCTACAGATCTCTACCGAGTTGATTCGGGATCATATCGAGTTGTTATCCTAAAAGCCTGTTGGAATGTCCAAGAAGTTCTCCGTTGCAATGTGAGCCAACTCATCGGGTTTTGCAAGCCACTGGGAAAGCATTCTCATCTGATCGAGGCCCCAGAAGCGCTCTGTACCGACTACAAAAGTCGGAACGCCATAAACACCCGCCGCAATCGCGATTTCGGTATTGGCCCGCAGTTGTTTTTTGGTTTCCGGCGAATCTAGGAGGGCGCCCAAATCGTCAATCTCGAGCCTGCGGGCGATTTCCTTAATGCCGGCTTCCGAGTGAACCGGAGGGGCCTCGGTCCAGATATAGCTGAAAATAGCATCGATCACTTGGGGAGAGCTTCCCAGCGAGATACACAGACGCAGGTAGGGCAGAGGATTAAACGGATGTGCGTGTGGCAACCTGAAGGCTATGTCCAGGTCCTCCGCCAGCCATTGGCAATGTCGGTAGGTATCTAAGCGCTTTGGGTCAATCTCGGCGGGTCCCTTATGCTCCCAGTGCTTCAGCAGGCCGGCGAAAAGGATGGGCACCATTTCATAGTCGAGCGATGGAGGCACCTGGTTGAGGCGTTTGAACTGCAAATACGCGTAAGGCGAGACAAAGTCGAAATACCACTTGGCTTGGGTTGGCATTTTTTGAATCCGAACAGGGCAAAAAAGGGTTAATAAGCGGTAGATTAGCGCGTGTCTCGGGCAAAATACATCCCGGGAGGAAGCCTCTTGAAACGTCACTATGTCTTCGCAATCACTGCGCCACTCTTCTGGAGTCTCGCCGGCGTTGTTGTCAAGTCACTGGAACAAGCAACGGAGTGGCAGATCAATTTCTATCGTTGCATCTCGCTGGCCCTCTTTGTGGCCATCGTCACCCTCATTCGTTACCGGCGTTCGACTTTGGCGGTTCTCAGGGTAGGGGGCTTCAAAACCGTCGTCGCCGGTGCGCTTCTGAGTGGTGCGATGCTTTGTAATGTAGTTGCGCTCAAGTACACCACCGTTGCCGTAGCAGTGTTTGTGATGGCAGCGGCCCCAATTCTTGCTGCTTTATTGGGGAAGATCTTTTTGGGTGAGCAAGTCAGTGCGCGGGTCTGGGCGAGTATCGCGATGGCTGTCGCGGGCATCGCGATCATGGTGGGGGGTCGTCTGCAGGTGGGTGACACGATTGGTGTAGCCGTTGCGGTTCTCGGCATAGTGTTCTTTGGGATCTATGCGGTCACCTTGCGCGTTGGCAAGAACGTTGACATGACGCCGGCTGTCTTATACGGCGGAGCAATTGGGGCGGTCGTCAGTCTGTCGGTAAGCATCGGCACAGGCGTAGGGCTCGTGATTCCGTGGATTGAGGCAATGTGGTGTTCGCTGCTGGGGGTAGTGCAACTCGGCTTAGGGAGTGTGTTGTTTGCTCTGGCCGCACAAGGAGTGCCCGCTGTTCAGTTGACGCTCTTTGCTTTGGGTGAGCCCTTGCTCGCACCGGTTTGGGTATGGCTGATGTTGGGTGATTTACCAACTGCCGCAACCCTTACTGGTGGGGCGATTCTTTTCGCTGCGCTGGCGCTTCAGATATCCGCAACCAAAAAGTAAAGGTGTAACCTCAATGTGCAGACCGCCGGCCCCACAGGTGCAAAAAGCAGGCGACAGAAATTCCTGATGCACTAAAGAGCATGCACATCACCAGAATCTGATATCGCGCTGCGATCAATGGCGAGACGCCCGAGAGCACTTGGCCAGTCATCATGCCGGGTAGGGAAACGAGACCCACTGCCATCAGCGAGTTCACCAGGGGGATCATTGCGGTCTGCATCGCAATGTAACGGGCCTTTTCGGGATTGTGGCCATGGTCGAGTTCCGCTTGGTAGCGTTCTCCGGCAATACTCACCGGGTTCATTGAGTTGGCGAAAATCATGCCCGCAAGCGGAATCAGGTAATGAGGTGCATACCAAGGTTCCACATCGATCACCAGTTGGGTAGCGAGCATCAGAACGGGAATACAGCCCGCGGTAATGGAGAGTAGAGCGATCCAGTAGAGGCCGGGTCGCGATTCGCCCAAGGGGCGAAGCGCAATCCAGCTCGATACCGTAATCATGACAAAGAGTACGGCAGACACCGTGAGCGGACTTTCTGACTCGAAAAGAAAGACCAGGACGTAGCCGACCGCGAGCAACTGCACCACCATCCGGCTGAGTCCGTAGAGGGTGTTCCGGTAGGCGAGTGACCATCGCCACTGAATCGCCACCACCAAAGCAACAGGAATGAAGATCAGCGCAAGTTGCGCCAGAGGGATCTGGCCAATGGTCACGCGGGCTCGACCTTAACGCGTGTTTCAGGGATGCCGGCGGTTGAGAGCCTGCGGGCGGACAACGGTCCGTAATAAATCTTAGGATTTCAGGTCAGACCTTTTTCTTCGGGATGGTCCGGAGATTGAGGTCTTCAATCAGGGTGGCGCAATACTGAGTGACCTCACGCTTGGTACCCTGACGATAACCGGTGACGGAGGAAACCGAATTGGCCACCACATAACGATAGCAGGTTCCGTCTGAGCCGCCGCTCGGCAGTTCCGCTTTTTCAATCTTGACTACGTTGTAGCAAAGGTGGGCGAATTCTTCGTAGTTGAGAACCGGATCAGCTTTTTTCATGAGAGTCCTGCGCTAAGCGTTGAGTCTGTACGGCTGGGAGGGCCCAAAGGATGGTGCCGATTGCGTAGATCCAGCGAAGGGCGCTTTTCGTAACGCAGTCTGAAATTATAGCATAAATTTAGATACTTACGGACTTCTCACGCTCGAGCAGGAAGGAAACGAAAACGAGTGGCGACCGGATACAGCCGGATTGAAGGCCAACTAGCGGTTGACTTTATGGATCGCGCGCCCGTGAGATGCGAGCGCCGCTTCATGAACCACTTCGGCGAGCGTTGGATGGGCATGTACCGTGCGGGCGAGGTCTTCTGCGCTGGCCTCCATCGACATGGCGAGCACCGCTTCATTGATCAGTTCTGACACCTGTGAGCCGATCATATGTGCGCCGAGGATTCGGTCGGAATCCCGACAGGCAAGGATCTTCACAAATCCCTCTGTCGCACCAACCGCTTTGGCGCGTCCACTGGCAGCGAAAGGAAACATGCCGACGGCGTAGTCGGTTCCCTGCGATTTGAGTTCATCTTCTGTTGCGCCTACCCAGGCGATTTCCGGATGCGTATAGATGACCCACGGAATCGTCGAGTGATCAATATGGCCGCCGCCGATAGCAATGCGTTCCGCGACAGCGATACCTTCCTCTGAGGCCTTGTGGGCCAGCATGGGTCCCTGGACGACATCGCCGAGAGCCCAAACACCCGAGACAGCCGTGGCGCAATGGGCATCAACAGGAACGGCGCCTTTGTGGTCAAGCGCCACGCCACAATTCGGGCCCAACAGTCCGTCGGTACAGGGTCGGCGCCCCACCGCGACAATCAGGCGTTCCACATCAATGGTTTCGCTGTTTTCATTGTCGAGATAGCGGATGGTGCATCCGTCTTTTGTCGACTCGACTTGTGTGACTTTGCACCCAAGGCGGATATCCAGTCCCTGACGGGAAAACTGTTTTTTAGCCTCCCGAGCGATCATCGGATCTGCCGTACCGAGCAGAGAATCCATCGCTTCGAGGATGACCACCTCGGCGCCGAGGCGCCGCCACACACTGCCGAGCTCCAAGCCGATCACCCCCGCCCCAATGATTCCCAGTTTTTTAGGCACAGTGGAGAATTCAAGTGCTCCGGCAGAGTCAAATATCGTTTGATTGTCTACCGCCATGCCGGGCAACTGCACGGGCGTTGAACCGCTGGCCAGGATGACGTGCTTTGCCTTGAGTATCTCTTCAGTGCGGTCGTCAGACGACACGCGGACGACCCCTGCCTCGACCAGACAGCCGTGTCCGGGGAAAAAGGCAATCTGATTGGATTTAAAAAGGGCGCTGATTCCGTCCGTCAACTCCGAGACGATCTTGTCTTTGCGCGCCAGCATTTTCTCGACATCAATCGAAACGGGTCCGCTGCTGATCCCGTGATCTGCCGCATGAATTTTCAGCTCTTCATAGCGCTCTGAAGAATCCAGCAGGGCCTTGGAAGGAATACATCCGACATTAAGGCAGGTTCCGCCCACAGAGGGTTTGCCGCTCTTGCCAATCCAACGGTCGATGCAGGCCGTTTTTAAACCGAGCTGGGCGCAGCGTATCGCAGCGACATAGCCGCCCGGTCCTGCGCCGATCACGACTACGTCAAAGTTACTCATGGAATATGCTGCTCATGTCTCGTGCCGGGCCCGGCTGTCTCGGGGCATCACTGGATCAACCGTTCAGACCTCCAGCAACAGACGGGCAGGGTCTTCAAGCGCTTCCTTGATCGCCACCAGGAAGGAAACGGCGTCTGAGCCATCGATGATTCGATGGTCGTATGACAATGCCAGGTACATCATGGGGCGGACGACAACGGCACCCTCGAGGGCGACCGGCCGGTCCTGGATTTTGTGCATTCCGAGAATAGCGCTTTGCGGCGGATTGAGTATGGGCGTTGAGAGCATCGAGCCAAAAACACCACCATTGGTGATCGTAAAGGTACCGCCGCTCAAATCCTCAAGACTGAGTGTGCCGGATTTGGCACGTTCTCCAAAGGCCGCAATAGACGATTCAATTTCCGCTAGCCCGAGGCGCTCTGCGCTCCGGAGTACTGGTACGACCAGACCTCTAGGGGAAGATACGGCAATCCCAATGTCGTAATAGTCGTGATACAGGATGTCAGATCCATCGACCGCTGCATTGATGATGGGGAAACGTTTCAAAGCTTCCACACAAGCTTTGACGAAGAAGGACATGAATCCCAGGCGCACTCCATGGGCTTTTTCGAATGCTTCCCGGTAACGGGTGCGCAGGGATTTCACCTCATACAGGTCCACTTCGTTGAACGTGGTCAGGATCGCGGCGTTGTGCTGAGCGTCGATAAGGCGTGAGGCGATAGTTTTGCGTAGCCGGCTCATCGGCTCGCGACGAACCCCTTGAGCATCCGCAGCGACGGCTTCTATGGGGGATGAGTTGGTACGTGCAAGCACATCATTTTTCAAGATTCGCCCGCCCCGCCCGGTTCCGTCCAGATCGGAAAGATCAACGCCTTTCACCGCAGCCAGGTTCTTTACGGCGGGTCCGGCGGGTGCTGCTACAGAGGGTTTCTCGATAGTCGCGGGCGGGGAGGGGCTGACAGGCGCTTTTGCTTCCTCAGGCAGAGCGTCAGTATCCGACAGCGCCGACTCTGTCTTTTCCGAAGTAGGGGTTTCGGGCTGTGCTGTGGGCACCGGTCCCTCTTCGAACAGCGCGATCACGTCGTCTGCCAGAACGGTGTCTCCTTCTGTTCGCAGAATTTCGGTGATGACGCCGTCTCGAGGCGCGGGCACTTCCAGCACCACCTTCTCGGTTTCGATATCGACCAAGTTGTCGTCGCGGCGCACTGGCTGGCCGACTTCGACATGCCAATGCAGCATGGTGGCATCTGCAACCGACTCGGGCAGCATAGGCACTTTGATTTCGACAGACATCCTGATCAACATCCTGATGCGGTAGCGGCAAGCGAAGTGGATTGCGATCCAAGCGCCTCGTTCACCAGAGCTCCCTGTTCCTCGAGATGTTTTTGATAATACCCCACGGCGGGTGAGGCCGACGCGTCACGACT
>TARA_B100000686_G_scaffold170684_1_pt1 | contig 10661 bp, 6 predicted proteins | sample TARA_B100000686 | Tara Oceans TARA_B100000686 (sample SAMEA2622733) | marine metagenome | biome: marine biome (ENVO:00000447); feature: marine epipelagic mixed layer (ENVO:xxxxxxxxx); material: "saline water (ENVO:00002010), including plankton (ENVO:xxxxxxxx)" | depth 150 m
GTTTAATACTGTTTTTAAGAAAATATTTGGTAGCCGTAATGATAGGTTAATCAAACAATATTTCCAGACTGTAGGTGTAATTAATAATCTGGAGACTACATTTTCAGCTCTTACAGATGCAGAATTACGTGCTAAGACAGATGAATTTAAGGAACGTATTAAGGATGGAGCAACGCTTGATATGCTATTGCCGGAAGCCTTTGCAGTAGTTCGTGAAGCTAGCAAACGCGTTTTGGGGTTGCGCCATTTTAGTGTTCAACTGATCGGCGGTATGGTACTTCATAGTGGGAAGATTGCAGAGATGCGTACAGGTGAAGGAAAGACTTTAATGGCGACTTTGCCTTCATACCTTAATGCTTTAGATAGTAAAGGTTTTCATTTGGTTACTGTAAATGATTACCTCGCTGAGCGTGATTCTGAGTGGATGGGGAAAATACATGAATTCCTTGGGCTTAGTGTAGGAGTAGTCGTTTCTAGTATGGAGCATGAGCAAAGGCAGGCAGCTTATGCTGCAGACATTACATATGGGACAAATAACGAATTTGGTTTTGATTATCTACGCGACAATATGGTTAATGATCCTGCTGAGAGGGTGCAGCGTGCTCTTAACTATGCAGTTATTGATGAGGTAGACTCTATTCTTATAGATGAGGCACGAACTCCACTGATTATTTCAGGTCAAGCAGAGGGAAATACCGATGTCTATATACGAATGAATAAGCTTATACCTAAGCTAGTTCGTCAGGAGAAAGAAGATGCCCCAGGAGATTTTAGTGTAGATGAGAAAGCGCAACAAGTGTTACTGAGTGAGGCAGGCTTTGAGAATGCGGAGAAAATTCTTGTTCAGGATGGGTTACTAGAGTCAGGAGCTAGTTTGTATGACCCTGTGAATATTAATCTTATACATCATCTTTATGCCGGATTGCGTGCTCATGCACTGTTTCATCTAGATCAGCATTATGTAGTACAGAATGGGGAAATAGTAATAGTAGATGAATTTACTGGGCGACTGATGTCTGGTAGACGTTGGTCAGAAGGATTACATCAGGCAGTAGAAGCTAAGGAAAATGTTCCTATACAGAAGGAGAATCAGACCCTTGCCTCGATTACGTTTCAAAATTATTTTCGTATGTATAACAAATTATCTGGTATGACAGGAACAGCAGATACTGAAGCATATGAGTTTCAGCAGATTTATGGGTTGGAGACTGTAATTATTCCAACTGACCGCCCAATGATTCGTGATGACACTATGGATCAGGTTTTTCGTACCTTAGAGGAAAAGAATAACGCTATTATTGAGGCTGCTAAAGAATGCTACCAGCGGGGACAGCCTGTTTTAGTTGGAACAACTTCAATTGAGAACAATGAGCTGTTATCTCGCTTATTAGAAAAAAATAAATTGCCGCATCAATTATTAAATGCTAAACAGCATGCAAATGAAGCAAATATTATTACGCAAGCTGGACGCCCAAAAATGATAACTATTGCAACTAATATGGCAGGGCGTGGCACTGATATTGTATTAGGTGGTAACCCAGAGCCTGAAATTGAGAAAATCAATTTAGATGAAAAAGTTAGTGAAAATATCAAGACAGATCGTATTATGAAAATTCGTGAAGAGTGGAAGGTTCTTCATGATGAGGTTTTGAAATTAGGTGGGCTACATATTATTGGGACAGAAAGGCATGAATCTCGCCGAGTTGATAATCAACTACGTGGAAGATCAGGTCGTCAGGGTGATCCTGGGTCAAGTCGTTTCTATCTATCACTAGAGGATTCACTTTTAAGAATCTTTGCATCTGATCGTGTAGCTAAGATTATGGAACGTCTTAAGATGCCAGTGGGTGAGGCTATTGAGCATCCATGGGTCACTAGAGCTATTGAAAATGCTCAGCGTAAAGTAGAGGCTCGGAATTTTGATATGCGAAAGCAGTTGTTAGAGTATGATGATGTGGCAAATGATCAGCGTAAGGTTCTTTATCAGCTGCGTAATGAGTTACTAGAATCTCACAATTGCTATGAATTTATTGAAGAAATACGTAGAGAAGTGTTAGATAGTCTTGTTAATTTCCATATGCCACCAGATAGTGCTGAAGAGCAATGGGATGTTCTAGGATTGGAAAAGATTCTTGCCTCTGAATATCAACTACAGTTATCAATCCAAGAATGGTTGGATAAAGAATCTGAGTTGAATGAGGAAAATATTAGTCAACGAGTTTCTGAAGCAGCTAGTAGTCAATACCAGAATAAAGTGGATATAGTTGGTGAGGACGTCATGCGTCAATATGAAAGAGCTGTTATGTTACAAACGTTAGATACTTATTGGCGTGAGCATCTAGCAGCCCTAGATCACTTACGTCAGGGAATTCACCTTCGAGGTTATGCACAAAAAAATCCAAAGCAGGAATATAAGCGTGAAGCTTATAATTTATTCCAGGCTATGATGGAAGAAATTAGATCAGAGGTCACTCAGACGCTTATGATGGTACAAATTAGGGATGAAAAACAGGTGGAGGCGGCTTCTGAGATGTCACATTCACCTATAAATATGCAGTATCAGCATGCTTCTTATGAAAGCGCACTAGATGAAAATGAAGAAAATACTGAGAGCAAAAAGGAGGCGCAGCAACCATTTGTTCGTCAAGGTGAAAAGATTGGTCGTAACGATCCATGCCCATGTGGGTCTCGTAAGAAATACAAACAGTGCCATGGAAAAATTAGTTAATTCTTTGGGTTTTATCAATATCGGTCTTAATTAATAAGACCTTAATTTAGCTATAATAAATAATCCTTGCTATGGAGAAAGGATTATTTATTATCTTGTATCTATAGGCTAATTTTAGTATATACCAGTAATTTCAATTTCAACACGGCGGTCAGGTTGGAGGCAGGCTTTTAGGCTTTCTCCTTTACTCGTACATTCATCAGCCCCGGTAATAGGATTAGCTTCGCCTTTGCCATCTATAGAAATATCATTAGGGTCAATGTTATGGGTTGATACTAAATAATTTTTAACTACTTCTGCACGTTTAATAGAAAGTTTTTTATTGTAACTTTCACTGCCAATACGATCTGTATAGCCAATAGCTACAATCACATCAAATTTTACGTTGCCTAGATCTGCTATTAAATTATCTAAAGATTCTTTGCCTTCTTTTCTTAATATGGTTCCATCAAAATCAAACAATGCATCTGCTGAGAGAGAAATTTTATTTGAACTTAGAGCTTTATCTTCTATAGGACCAAGAAGGGTCATGATTACGAAGCTTGCCATTGATTCAGGTGAACTAATATGTCTATGATTAGTTAAAAAGCCACATCCTCCAATCTTTGCAAGTTTACTCATAAATTCCTTGCCACCAGGCTCATTACCAATTTGTACTGGGTAAATACAAACTCTATCACCTAGTTGATCCTTAATTTTTTTTGCAGCTTTAATAGCAGCATTTCTTTCTTTCGATCCCCCTGAATTACTTATATCTGATATACCATCACTGATAATGAACATTGATATTTTTCCAAGTCCAAGCCCTCTAAGAAATTTGTTACTAGTAGTTTTTATGCCTGCATCCATAGGAGATGGCCCACTTGCACTTGTAAGTCCTTCAATTACCTTACTAAGACCATCACGACTATGGCTTGTTAGCCCAAAATGTACATTAACCCCGTTACCAAAACTAGTGAGGCCTGAATTAAAATCTAACTGAGGAATTGTCTGGTTCATATTTGATAATATTTCTTTAGAAATATCAATTTTAGGGCGACCCATGTAGTTGTTGGCCATTGATGATGAAGCATCATGAATAATCACAAAAGTATCGGCTTTTTTAGCATAATTAGCGGTGCTTAGTTGCTTTGCATTAAAGTTACCGCTGAGCGGTTGAGTTGTTGTTGCACAGCCTACCAATAATATGGCCACTACGGCTAAAGCAATTGACCGAAAATCATTTTTCATTTTGGTTTCCTTATTTAAAATAATTTGCATTTTTATTTTGTAATAGCAAGCTAAGAAACTGTGCCGCTTAAATTAAGAAATGACCACTATAAAATTAATATTTTCCATAAAAATTATACTACTAGATATCATAATGCTTATCAAGAGATAAGTTATAAGGGCTTTGATAGTAAGTATTTATATTTTATATAAATATATAATAAATCTTATTACTAAAATTTCTGTTTCCTATGTTAGGAATCTAATTTAGGATTTTTCTATGCATATAAAATTCAATAAGACAAAACCTATATAACGATAGGCCCAATTAAAAAATTTGTATTGTGCAATTTGATAATACTGAGGATCTAGATATAAATCTTGAATAATAAATATTATTTTAATATTGGGGGTAGGTCTTTAGTTAGAGTATTTTTTTCATTAACTGCTGTACCTAGTAATGCGTAACCAAGAAGATTATTTTCTACATCATTAAATAGCGCTTTTACACTATCAGGTGTTTCTTTGACTTGCCATTCTCCATTTATATTGGGATTAGGAGGTGAAACTACGGTTGGGCAAGCAGGAGTTTTTACAAGAACTGGCATAGCAGGGTATTGTACTGGGGTTGGATTTTTAGATAGAGTTGCTGCTAAAGCTCGTGCTGCATACATAATCGGCATAACAAATGGTAATATTTTGCCATTAATTTCAGCACAGTCTCCTAAAGCATAAATATTGTTGTAATTGGTCTGTAGTAGCTGATTTACAACAATACCACGGTTCACTTTAATGCCCGCTTCTTTTGCGAGAGAAATATTTGGAATGAGCCCTGTTGCTGTTAATAGGATATCTGTTTGTAGTACTTTCCCATTAGAAAATGTTAGTTGCAATTTTTTTCCTACCTTTTGAACCCTTTTAGTGATTGACTCAAAGTGGAAGGATACGCCGATAGCTTCTAATTTTCTCTGCAGAAAAGCTCCACCTGCATGTGGTAATAGTTTGCCTAGGGGATGTTTACTAATATCAATTACGTGAACATTATAGCCCTTAATAGCAAGATCGTTAGCAAATTCGCAGCCAATTAATCCAGCACCAAGGATTGCTATTTCTTTTTTATTCTTTATCATATTCCGGAAGTGGGAATAGTCGTCTAAATTGTTTATTGAGAGTATTTCATCAGTTCCGTCTCCTTCAAGAGGAAGGCGAATTTGGTTTGCTCCTAATGCTAGAACAAGTTGGCTATAATTTATTTTTTCTTTATTTTGTAGAGTTATATTTTTATCAGATGGGCTTATAGCTATCACTTTACTAAAAGGTCGAATATCTGCTTGCATTTGATTGGTCATTTGATCTGCACTGTAATTCAAGAGAGTATCAGGGGTTTTATTTTTAGCCAGAGCATTTGATAGCATAGGTTTTGAATAGAACCCACCATGATCTGTAGAAAGTATAGTTATCGGTACTTCACTTTCAAGTTTACGAAATTCACGGGTCACAGTATATCCTGCAAGCCCACTTCCAATAATAATTATAGGATTTTGATTCATATTTAAATTTATTTTAATTAGGAGTCGGTATTATTCTATGGTATTAGACGAAATCTTGTGATTTATATCTTCATAATCACTTTCTCCAGAATGCAGGAATAAAGACAACAAGCAAAGTAAAAAGCTCTAATCTTCCTAGAAGCATAGTAAAGCTACATACCCAGGTCTGAAAATCAGTAAGTCCGACGAAAGTACTAGCAGGGCCAACTTGATTAAGTCCCGGACCTAGATTATTGATACATGCCACTATTGTTGAAAAAGATGTTATGAAATCTAATCCGCTAGAAGCAAGTATTAGTGTTAATGAGACTATACTGGCTAAGTATATAGATAAAAATGCTAATATTGCGTAAACAATTCGGTTTGATATTACGCTGTTACCAAGTTTAACAGGTGTAACTGCTTGAGGGTGCATGATAACAATCATTTCACGAAAAACTTGTTTGAATAAAAGTTTCGCCCTGATCATTTTAATACCGCCACCAGTAGAGCCAGAAGATGAACAAAAACAACAAATTACTAGCATCCATAACGGCGCAAATATAGGCCATAAATTATAATCAGCATTACTATATCCAGTGGTGGTAGCAACTGATATAGTATTAAAACTAGCGTAGCGTAAAGATGTTAGCAGATCTGGGTAAACTCCTGCGTTCCATAAGTACAAAGTAAGCATTATGCAGCTTATTAAAATTATAGTAATAAATATACCAGCCTCTGGGTCATGTCGATAAGGTAATAAAGATTTTTCTTTCCAAGCCAGGAAATGAGAAGCAAAATTTATTCCAGCTATTAGCATAAATAGAATAGCAACGCCTTCAATCTGGGGAGAATCCCAGTGTGCAAAGCTTGCATCATGAGAAGAAAAACCACCAAGACCAATAGTAGTAAATGAATGCATTACTGCATCTAGCCAGGTCATACCTGCTAGTTTGTAAGAAATAGCACATGCTATGGTTATCCCTGTATAAACTAACCATAAACCTTTAGCAGTCTCTGCAATACGGGGTGTTAGTTTAGTATCCTTCATTGGGCCAGGGGTTTCGGCCTTGAACATCTGCCTTCCACCTACACCAAGTATTGGCAGAATAGCTACTGCTAATACAATTAAACCCATTCCTCCCATCCAAACCATTTCAGTACGCCAGAAATTGATTGATGGAGGAAGTAAGTCAAGACCTGTAAGAACAGTGCCACCACTAGCCGTTAGTCCTGATGTGGCTTCAAAATAGGCTTTGGTAAAGCTTAGAAACGGAAGATGAAATAGTAGAGGTAGCGTAGCAAAAGCTGGTAATACAGACCAAACTAAGACGACTAATAAGAATCCATCTCGCACCCTTAATTCGCGCTTATAATTGCGTGTTGCAGCCCACATCATTAAACCTGAAGCAATAGTAATTGCTGCAGATTTATAATAAACAAATTGAGCAACATTATTTAACCAAATAGAAAGCGCAAGAGGTATTAGCATAGTAAATCCAAATATTAGGATCACTATACCGAGTACATTAATAACTGGGAAAAGTCGATTCATTAATAATTCCTGTTATAGGAAGCCGACCCCAACCTGAAATATTTTTTCAACCTGACGAATAAGTTTTTTATTGATTACAAATACAATAATATGATCTTCTGCTTCAATGACTGTGTCATGATGGGCAATTAATACTTTTGTATTATTATTTGATTTATTATCACCTCTCTCATTATTTAGTCCTCGCACAATAGCGCCAATAGTTGCACCCTTAGGTAATTTAATCTTAGCAATTGGACGACCGACAACTTTTGATGAGCTGGCATCACCATGAGCAACAAGTTCTAAGGCTTCTGCTGCACCTCGTCTGAGGCTATGAACTGCGGCAACATCACCACGGCGGACATGAGCAAGCAGTGAACCAATTGAAACTTGTGCAGGAGATATGGCAATATCAATATTTCCACTATGTACTAAATCTACATATGCGCTACGATTAATGAGTGCAAGCACTTTGTGGGCACCCATACTTTTGGCAAGTAGTGCTGCCATTATATTATTTTCGTCATCGTTAGTAAGTGCGCAGAACATATCCATCTCAGATATATTTTCATTCTCTAATAAGGTTTCATCTGTTGCATCGCCATGTAAGACTAAGGTATGTTGTAGTTGTGCTGCTAAACTTTGGCTGACTCGTTTATCGTATTCGATAAGTTTTACTTGGTAATTCTTATCTTGTGCATTATCTAAAGCATTAGCTAAACGCATCCCAATTTTGCCACCTCCTGCAATCATTACACGTTCAACTGGTTTATCCATACGTCTTAATTCACTAATTACACTTTTGATATCATTTGCAGCAGCAAGAAAAAATACCTCATCTTCTGCTTCAATTATGGTGTTTCCTTCTGGAATAATGGGACGGTTTTTCCTAAATATTGCTGCAACTCGGGTATCAATATTTGGCACGTGTTGGCGCAATTCGCATAGCTCTCGGCCAACCAAAGGACCGCCATGGAAGGCTCTTACAGCTACTAAGCTAACTTTGCCATTTGCAAAATCAAGTACTTGCAGAGCATTTGGAAATTCAATTAGCTTTTCTATATAGTCGGTAATGATTTGTTCTGGACAGATTGCATAATCGACCCCAAAGTTATCTGGTGAGAAAATTTCTGGGTGAGTAAGGAAATTAGCCGAATGAATACGGGCAATTTTGGTCGGTATATTAAACATTGTTGCAGCAAGTTTGCATGCTACTAAGTTAGTTTCATCACTTTTAGTTACAGCAAGAATTAGATCAGCATCTTTAGCACCGGCTTTGATTAGCACTGATGGGTGGGATGCATTGCCAGCTACTGTGCGTAAATCAAGGTGATCCTGTAGTAACAGAAGCCTATCGGTAGCCACATCAACTAAAGTAATGTCATTAGCTTCACTTACCAGGCTTTCTGCTACAGAAGTGCCAACTCTTCCTGCTCCTAGAATGATAATTTTCAATTTAATAGCCTACTTTATAATAGTATTATACTATTCTTATTCTTATTCATATACAGTGCCTATAGTTATTTTTATTGATTTATACGTACCCAATCACGCCACTGTATAAATAAATTTTGGTCTAATGCAGCAATTACAGGCCTATGCCATAGGGGTTCCTCCCAGAAATCATCCAGTTTAAGCCCGCTCATATGCCCACCTGACTCCTCTAAAATTAGTGAGCCAGCAGCATAATCCCATAAATTCTGACCACCATGCAAAGAAAGGTCAAAACGTCCGGCAGCAGTAAAACACCAATCTAATGCACTAGCACCAAAATTTCTTTGTGAAGCATATGGTGGATTAGTGGTAACTTTAGCTGTTAGTCTTTTATTAAGGCGCTTTAAATCTATGCTTGCTACTGCATTATTTAATAAGGTTGGTATATATTCCTTAATAGGAAGCCTAACATCATTTAGGAAGGCTCCTTTTCCTCTTTCGGCATAGAACACTTCATCTGCTATTGGATCATAAATCACACCTAGAATACTTCTGCCACGGCGCATAAATGCCACTGAAATTGCAAAATAGGGTATGCCATTAACAAAATTTGTAGTGCCGTCTATTGGGTCAATACACCATAGTCCTTCACTTCCTGAGTGCCATTGATCTTGTTGATGTTTTAGTGACATCTCTTCACTAACTACCTTTCCAGGATATATTCTTTCTAGTCGTTGTAACAGAGCATCCTGTGTAGCAACATCAGCATCAGTGTATAGGCTTCCATCAGGCTTATATTTGCGCTGAACTTTTAGATACCGAGGTATAACCTCACATTTTGCAACTTCTTTTACTGCATTAATAACTGCATTTAGCATACCTATATTTCCCGCCATTTAATTGAACAGCCAATACTAGGAATCTGATTACTTGGTCCTTGAGACGTTTGAGCAATCATTAACATACTCTCAAAAAGATCACGACGTGCATTAACATGAGCTGATTCTTTTCGTGAGGCATCAAGTCTCCCTCGGTATTGTAATTCTAGATTAGCATTAAAACCAAAGAAATCTGGTGTACATACTGCCCCATAGGTTTTGGCAGTTTGTTGAGAATCATCTAGTACATATGGAAATGAGAAATTAAATTTCTTTGAAATTAAAGCCATATTGTCAAATGAATCTTCAGGATAATCTGTAGGGTCATTTGACATAATAGCTATTGTATTGATTCCATGCTGAAGTAACTCTGTTGTGTCACGGACTATACGATCTAGAATTGCTTTTACGTAAGGACAATGATTGCAGATAAACATTACTAATAAACCATTTGGGCCTTTTATAGTATTTAGATCATAATATTTTTCATCAACACCTAATAAATTAAAATTTTTAGCTTTCCATCCAATATTACATATGGGTGTTTCTAGGCTTGCCATATTTTTCTCCTATATTAATGCAATTATTTGCTGTTATATTATCATGGCTAATATTCTTAATACCTTACTTAATAAACTATGGAATTTTCGCGTATCTATTATCCTAATCAGATTAATGTTGGGAATTCAATTGAATTGCCTGTTAAGTCTGCGCATCATGCTGTAAATGTATTACGATTAGGAAAAGGGGATAAAATTATTTTATTTAATGGCAAGGGTGGAGAATTCATAGCTTCTATTAAAGGTATAAATAAAAATTCTATTTTTGTGTTAATTGAAGAATTTAGGAATGTTGAGCGGGAGTCACCGTTACAAATTAATTTGGTTCAGAGTATATGCATTAATATAAAAATGGATTTAATTGTACGTAAGGCAGTTGAATTAGGTGTTAATAGTATTCAACCTGTTGTAACAAAGAGATGCTTGGTTAAGCTCTCTGATAAGAGGGAATTAAAACGTTTATTTCGTTGGCAGCAAATAGTTATATCTGCTTGTGAGCAGTGTGGCAGGAATTGCATACCACAAGTATTGTCACCAGTTAGTATATCAGACTGGCTCGTTAGCCAAGGGCCCATGATAAAAGAATTTGGTAATGAGGCTTCAGGTAAACTACATTTTATACTTTCTCCAATGTCAGGAATGAGACTACATGATTTCTCAAAGAAATTATCAGTTACTGAATTAACTGTGTTGGTGGGGCCGGAAGGGGGGTTTACTTCAGATGAATATACTACTGCTATAAGCACAGGTTTTTCTTCTTTACGTTTAGGAGATCGAATTTTAAGG
>TARA_B100000686_G_scaffold214197_1_pt1 | contig 10658 bp, 7 predicted proteins | sample TARA_B100000686 | Tara Oceans TARA_B100000686 (sample SAMEA2622733) | marine metagenome | biome: marine biome (ENVO:00000447); feature: marine epipelagic mixed layer (ENVO:xxxxxxxxx); material: "saline water (ENVO:00002010), including plankton (ENVO:xxxxxxxx)" | depth 150 m
TTAGGAGGCTACTCTGGCGAACCCTTATTCCGAGTAATCCTGCTGTGTACCTTGCAGTCTGCCTAGCGCGTAGAGCAGGGCTAGCATAAACCTGCGTAATAGGTTCATTAACTAAACGTTGTGCAAGAGCGGAGGCTTGAATACAACCTATCTGATCGAGACTTCCGCCACCTTGTACACGGCCTTCTGCATTCCATGCAGTTTGGCCATGCCGAACCAAGATTAATCTTACGTCTCTCATAAATATTCCCGTATATTCACACCGTAACGCGCTTCAAATTCTTTTTTCTTCTCTGAGAGGAATTGCTGGTACTCTGCAGATACCAAATCTGGAGTCGTCATGATCACAGCGTCTTCATTATTATCTGAATAGTACCTTCTACGCATCCCAGCTTCAAAAAATCCGTATTTTGCATACAAAGCTTTAGCGATTTCGTTTGACACTCGCGCTTCAAGCGTCACTACTTGAGACGAGCGTGCTGCACCAAGTTCTAGCGACCCGATAAGAAGTAACTCGCCAATCCCTTGGCCTCGATACTCTTCTCTAACAGCAACTGTAACAATGTGAGCCTCACCGCCCATATACCAAATACCAAGGAATCCAACGACCAATCTTTTTTTAACGGTGATTGGAGGGAGGTTCTTGCGAAAGAGCCGCCGCCAATCTTTACGTTGCCTCTGAACAGTAAGGTACTCACCATCGCGGATGCAAACTATATACTCTGCTATCTTATTATCAATCTCTTTACGATAAGAAGTAGGAGGCCATAAAGTAGGGAAAGATACGCGCTCGATACTTGAAATCTGATCAAGATCGTCTACTGACATCGGACGCAGTGAATAAGCAAACGACAATATATTTTTTTGATTTATTTTACCTGCCATACCTACCACAAAAATAAACTGAGTTGATGAGATTGTAAGGTAAAACGTCTTTCTAGCAATTCCCTTTAGGGTGTGTTTGCTCTATATTTATTTCATCAATCATTTCGACTTAAAGTCAACTGGTGAAATTTCGAATGGGTATCATGGGTGTACATGAAGATCCTTTGGCGAATCACGAAGATCGCTGCTCTTGAACGTTCCCGCATGGCTGGAGCATGGGTCTCACTAATAGTTGCGACTATTCTATTTCTTTCTATACCTAGGCTCATAGGATTTTCAATTGATTATGCAATTGGTGAAGGTGCTGACGAGCAACAAAGCACTCGTGTACTCGTGTACCTCGGCGCTATCGTTATTGGCGTAGTAGCGCTAAGAGGTATCTTCAATTATGCAAATCTTTACCTCGCAGAATCAGTTTCACAGCATGTTTCATACACAATCCGAAACATGCTTTACGACAAGCTGCAACATCTGAGTTTTGCCTTCCACGATCGAGAGCATACTGGAAACTTAATGTCCAAATCGACAATTGATGTTGAAATGATGAGGATGTTTGTGAGCATGGGATTGGTACGCTCAGGCCAAATCATCATGCTTGTTATTGGCTCTGCAGTAATGATGTTCTTAACAGATGTGGAATTGGCGTTAATTAGCCTTTCTTTTGTACCTGTGATTGCAGCCCGTGCAATATACGCTAGCACCCGAATGAGGAAGATGTGGTTCCAAGCGCAAGTTGAGATGGGCAAACTCACTACCGTACTACAGGAGAATTTAGCCGGCCAAAGAGTTGTAAAAGCATTCGGAGCAGAGGAGCACGAAGAAAACAAATTTGACTATCAAAACGAAGCAGTTTATGAAACTACATACATCGCTAGAAGAGCGCAGTCATCCAATAGCGCATTGATGCAAATGATCTTCTGGGCGTCCTCGGGTGTAATACTTTGGTTCGGCGGAAGGGCTGTGATAGATGAACGTATAACCATAGGTGCGCTGGCAGAATTCATTCTTTACACAAGCCTCTTAGTTCAGCCAATGCGAATGGTGGGTTTCCTAGTCAACACATTCGCTAGAGCTGCATCTGCGGGTCAAAGACTTTTTGAAGTTCTAGATGCCCCTTCGCCGGTAAGAGAAAAAGACGATCCTCGCACTTTAAGTAAAGTTCAGGGCTCAGTTTCATTCAATAATGTGACCTTTTCTTACGGCAATGCCGATGCCATTAAAAACGTCAGTCTTGATGTTTCACCAGGTCAAGTAATAGCACTCATGGGTGCTCCAGGATCAGGTAAAACTACGCTTATGAGCTTATTATCGAGATTCTATGATGTGAATGAAGGTGCAATTTGCATAGATGGAATCGACGTCAGGGAAATAAGCTTGTCTTCTTTACGTTCCAACATTGGGGTTGTGCAACAAGATGTATTTTTATTCAGTGCGACAGTAGCCGAAAATATTTCCTATGGCCATGAAAATGCAACAATGGATGAGATTATTCAAGCGGCAAAAACTGCCCAAATTCATGATGAAATCATCGCCCTTTCAGGTGGATATGAAACAGTTATTGGCGAAAGAGGAGTTTCCCTGTCTGGTGGTCAGCGGCAACGACTCTCAATCGCACGTACACTAGCAATAAATCCTGCAATCCTCATTCTTGATGATTCCACGTCAAGTGTAGATGCAAGGACTGAATCGCGGATTCAAAAAGCGTTATCAGAAGTCATCAAAGGAAGAACAACCTTCATTATCGCCCATCGTTTGTCATCAATCCAAAATGCCGAATTAGTAGTTGTAATGGAGGAAGGGAAAATTGCGGAAATGGGCACTCCAGACGAATTAATCGTGGCTGGAGGGTTATTCACAAAAGTTACTGAGCTTCAATATGCAACTAACTTGAACGGAATATCTACAACTCCTTCAAACGTAGGCAGCAGGGGTACCTCCTCATGATGATGAATACCGGTGGTGGTGGCAACTTCCTTATGCGTGCTCAAAAAGGTGATATTGACGACGAAGGCACGCGTCTATATGACCAACGAGTAGTCCTACGATTGATTAAATACCTTGCTCCTTACAAATTGAGCGTTTTCATAAGTATGCTAGGAGTAATTGTTTACACACTTGCCACAATAGCTATACCCGCGATAGTTGCAATCGGAATCGACAGGTATGTTGAAACAAAGAATGTTGATGGCCTCAATAATCTGATAATCATTTTCGGGTTTGTGCTAGTAATTCACTACATCTCAAACTATAGCCACCAAATCATCCTCGCGAAAATCAGCCAGCGTGTAATTTACGACCTAAGGACCGATTTATTTACACACCTACAGCGACTACCTATGTCATTCCATAACAGAAACAAAGTAGGCTCTGTGATGTCTCGTGCACAGAATGATGTATATCAACTACAAGAATTTTTAGACATTATCGTATTAAGCATTGCAGATTTGCTTAGCCTTATAGGAATAATTGGATTCATGATTGCAACCGACTGGAAATTATCCTTATGGTCGTTTGTTACGCTGCCAATTTTGATTTGGGTAATCTGGGTGTGGCAAAACCATGCAAGGCCTGCATTTTTACGAGTCAGAATAGCAATTTCAAACGTCAATGCGTCCCTAGCCGAGAACCTTGACGGGGTTCGTGTGGTTCAAAGCATGAATAGGCAAATTAAGAATCTTGCAACCTTCAATGACGTTAATAGGTATCACTTAGATACTAATCTACGAGCACAAAGGCTTTCCTCTTCTTTAATGCCAGCCGTCGAAATGTTCATGTCGTTTGGCCTGGCAGCTACCATTATTGTTGGAGGGAGACTAGTACTCGGAGGATCTTTAGGTGCAGGACAACTAATCCAATTCACCTTATACATTCAACGATTTTTCGACCCTATCCGCAGCCTCACTCAGCAATTTACACAACTACAAAGAGCAATGGCTTCTGGGTCTCGTATTTTTGACCTACTAGATGTCGAACCGGAACTAAAGGATATTGAAGGCGCAAAGCCAATGCCTAAGATAAAAGGGGCTATTACCTATAGGAACATTTCATTTGCATATGGAGAAGACAAGCCGGTTCTACACAATATTAATTTAGAAATTAATCCGGGCGAAACGGTTGCTCTTGTCGGTCGCACAGGAGCAGGAAAAACAACAATGGCCGCTTTAATATCAAGGTTCTATGACGTCACGGCAGGTTCAATTGAGATAGATAACGTTGATATCCGCTCAGTGACACGGAACTCACTCGCCAAACAAATGGGTATCGTCCTTCAGGAACCGTTTCAATTTTCAGGGACAATTTTAGAAAACATTCGCTACAACCACCCTGAATCGTCTGATGAAATGGTAGTTAACGCTGCTAAAGCCGTAGGAATTCATGATCACATAGCAAGGTTGCCCCAAGGCTATGATTCAATGATGGGAGAAAGAGGCGGGAATATGAGCTTAGGACAACGTCAGCTCATCAGCTTTGCAAGGGCGTTAGTCGCAGATCCTCAAATAATAATACTGGATGAAGCTACTGCAAGCGTAGACACCCAGACAGAGCAACTCATTCAAACTGCAATGAAAACACTACTTAGCGGCCGAACCGCGGTGGTTATTGCACACCGACTATCCACAATTAGGAATGCTGACCAAATAGTTGTAATGGATAAAGGGGAAATAGTCGAATTAGGGAATCATGACAGCCTAATTGAATTAAATGGTCTGTATGCACAGCAGCATGAATTGCATGCGAGGATTAGTGCAAAAGGTATTCGCAAAGAAGATGAACCCTTAGATAACTAATTATTACCTAATTCGGGTGGGCATAGCTGCGCGCCCAAAGTCTCCTCAATCCATTTGCTAACCCGTAGTAATTTTGACTCATCAAACGGAGCACAAGATAATTGCGCTCCTACTGGCAAACCTTCGCCTGACAAACCTATCGGTACCGAAATACTAGGGAATCCTGTAAAGCTCCATAGGCTTTGAAATCTTGTGTCTCCGGTCTGGGTTCTATCTTTTGGTGGTGGGGCAGAAACAGAAGGCATCAAAAGCGCATCAACATTTTTCACGGCTGAGGCGGCAAGTCTTTGCACTTTTATTCGATATTCAGAGGCTTCTACGTACTCCATTGCCGTGTGTGAAAATCCGTTCTCCAAATAGACACTAATTTTAGGACCGTAGAGGTTCTGATTCTCGATGAATAAAGGCCGATGCCATAGGGCCATTTCGGATTCTTGCATCAGGCGATGTGCTGCATATGCCCTTGGATAATCAATACCTAAGTCTACTTCCTCTATTATTGCGCCAGCTTTCGCAAGCTTTTGCGCTGTTTCTTCAATCGATACCCGGGTACCTGCGTCTGCCTCCTCAAAAAACCATCCTCTTACCAATCCGATTGTTGGAGAGCGAGGTATATCGATGATAGATTTCAAATAATTGTCCACAGGCATTTTTTGGGAGTAAGGATCATGAGGATCAAAACCCGCAAATACATCCAATAGAAGAGCCATATCATCTACAGTGCGAGCTAAAAACCCCACGTGATCAAATGAGGTGGCCATCGGAATTACACCTAAGCGAGATATGCGTCCAAACGTTGGTTTAAACCCAACAATGCCGTTATATGCTGCTGGCCTCAACACCGAGCCTACTGTTTGGGTACCAAATGCCCATGGCACCATGCGTGCAGCTACGGCAACTCCCGAGCCAGTGCTTGAGCCTCCAGGAGTATGCTCCATATTCCAAGGATTAAACGAGGGTGCGGGATCACCATCAGCAAATTCAGTAGTGTGCGTTTTCCCTAGAAGAATCGCCCCCGCTTCTTGTGCAATCTTTATGCAAGAAGCATCTTCTCCTGGAATACGATCAGCAAATATGCGTGAACCAGCGGCAGTCTTGATTCCGGCGGTATCAAATATGTCTTTTGCACCATAAGGCACGCCCTCAAGAGCTCCTCTGCCTGAGGCTTTTTTATCAGACTGCGAGGCTAATGATAAAGACTCTTCAAATAGTAATGTTGCCCAAGCTTGGAAAGATGGTTCTGTCTTCTGTATACGCCAATGAATAGACTGCATAAGCTCTACAGCGGAAAGGCGTCGGGAGGCTATCTCTTCTACAGCCTCAGTTAAACTCAGTTCGTATGGCTCTGGCATTACTTAACGAGCGCGCTTAGTAAATCCAAATCGTATACGTTTGCCATTCCGAGTTTCGTCCTGCTTATTCATACGTTCAACAAACTGCTCGGTTGTTTCTACGGGTTTCTGCTTTTTTTCTTTTTTAATACGTGGCAAAGTTCTGACCTTCTATTTGATTAAGTGATTATATCAGCTAACTAGAAATTTAATTATATCGGGAAATGGCCAACTTCATTCCAATTGATCATGACATTACCTGTGCGCCTACAGCTTAAGCGTGTGATACTACCTGAGCCCAATCCTGTCAAAGACCAATACGCTTGGTCATTTAATCCTAATAACTTCACAACTAACGCTCGTAAAGCAGCCCCGTGGCCAACAATTAATACATCGTCCTTAGCATGGTTTAATTGCAAGAAATCAGCAAATTTGGATAAACGATTCAGCAGATCCCGATATGACTCTCCTTTTGGAGGTGCGTAGTCAAGGTTCCGTTGGTCTTGATGTAGCCTTAATCCTTGGTCACTTGAAGACATTTCCTCCCAGGTCATACCCTCAAAATCACCGAATGATACTTCTCGTAACATGGGGTCAATGCGCACTTCGGGTGGATTTGTCTGGCTACCTGCGGTTATTATTTCAGCTGTTTCGGTAGCACGAACTAAATCACTAGAATAAATAAAATCAAAATGAACTAACGCGAGTCTTTTTGCAGTGAATTGCAATGCGTTACGACCGGGATCGTGAAGAGGAATATCAGTGTGCCCTTGCACACGACGCTCTGCATTCCATTTCGTTTCTCCATGCCTAACAAAATACCAGTCAGCCATAATTACTTTGCTAAAGTCCTAGGAGTAGGTTCACTGCTATCAATTATGGCATTGCTACCGTCCCACCACGAAGTGAGGTTATCTAATTCATCAATTTCACTCGTCGATAATTTCCAATCGATTGCTCGCAAGTTTTTTTCAACATGCTCTGGCTGATCAAATCCAGTTAGTGTAACTGCGACTTCATGGTGTGAAATAACCCATGCAAGTGCCAATTCATACAGCGAATGCCCTCTCTGATGAGCGAATTCTTCTAATACTGGAACCAATCGATCAACTCTCTCGGATCGCATTCTAGTCACTATACCTGTAGGGACTTTGGCTGCTCGACTGCCGACTGGGTATGGCTTTCCAGGTTCATATATACCAGTGAGCCATCCCCCTCCTAGAGGGAAATACGCCAACAATGACTTCCCATGTTCTCTGCAAAAAGGTATCAGCTCTAATTCCGGGTGACGATGGAGCAAACTATAGTGATTTTGACTTGATTCAAACTCTGGCAGTTTATTTTGCCTTGAAAATTGAAGCTCTTCTAGCCATCTCCAAGAATATGTATTGCAGTTACCTAGGTATCGAACTTTACCTTCCTCAACCAATTCATTTAAGGGCCCAAGAAGTTCATCATGTGGGACATCTGGTGTGGAAAAGTGGACCTGAAATAGATCAAGGTAATCCGTTCTAAGCTTTGTAAGTGCCTCTTCGCAACGGTCATAGATCCTTTGGAGTGGTGACTTGCCTTCGAGGTTATTCAAATTGAATTTCGAAGATAGGATAATGTTCTTCCTGAATCCTTGAACTGCTTTCCCCAAGAATATTTCGCTCTGCCCTTGGCCGTATACGTCAGATGTGTCAAAAAAATTAATACCCATTTCATACGCTTTTTCTATAACCTGCGCAGATTGAACTTGATCTAGCAATGGGGGACCAAACGGGTAACCTCCAGTGCCAATAACTGAAGCCTTTAAATCAGTTTGGCCGATTTTTCTATATTCCATATTAATCCAACCTTTGAGTAGATCCTGGGAAAACAAGAGACTTGATTACAACTGGAACTGCACCAGAAGATTGTATAAGTTCACCAATATCAATGTAATCAAATTCTCTCAGTTCAAGCCCGTCTATTGAAATAACCGGGTTTGGAAATTGGACTTCTTCAACCAGATGCAGACCTAGTAGTCCGCCAATGTCCCCATCGCTTATTAAAACAATAGGGTTACCGTTGCTGACTACTTCTTGCATCCCATTCACTACTCCTCGAGTGAAGTCATTCAACCTTGCGAATGTAGCAGAGCCTTTCCAAGCAAAGCTTATTGCAATTGGAGTGCTTGAGCTAAGCAAATCCAAACGAGCAAGTGCGACTTTGGTCAATTCAGAAATCGAATTGCGATCAATCTCTTGATCAGCTTGCAATCCATAATCCGGCGTCATAACAGGAACATTCCTTATGGGCACTGCATCAAGTGGAGAGATCAATATTGTGCTACCACTAACTTGAACTGTGTACTGCGACGCGCCCACTACAGTAGCTCTAATCCCCGCATTGGGAACCATAATCATCGCCCCAAGTTCCGCTATCTCTTTGCGAACTGCAGACGCTATCAATGAGCCCAAATCTCCAAAATTAGATGTCTCTCTCCCATAGATGAATTCAGATACACCTCCAGAAAAAATTACTGTGTCAATTTTTCCTTCAAACGTTAACTCTGGTAGACGTAATAATTTTTTCGTTTCTTCAGATACACCTCTCAGCGAAATTACTTCCCTCAAGCGATCCATCATTTTTGCAACAATTATCTCTCGCTGTTCTAATGAAATCGCTGCGCCAATTGCAATTTCAACACCGGCTTCTTTTGCAAAAAATTTGCCGGCCTCTTCAATTCGTGTGATAGAACCCTCCTCATCAAAAGCTAGGATGCGTGCACCAACATCTATTGCTGTAACTTCTAATGCCTTTCCGTTTCGGCAAATAGTGATTTTGCTAGTCCCTCCACCAATATCTATGTTCATAACTACGCCAGATGTTTTCTCAGACTCCTCCACTGCACCAGAGCCATGTGCAGCCATAGTTGCTTCCAGTCCGTCTCCCGCGCTGACTGCCACAAATTTCCCTGCTTCTTCAGCAAAAATTTCTGCAATTGAACGTGCATTATGTCGCTGGACTGCAACTCCAGTCAGAATTAATGCCCCAGTATCAATCTGGTCTCGCTTCAAATTGGCAAGGACATATTGCGAATTAATAAATTCTCCTAAGGCATGCGCGTCGATAGTCGTGCCGTCTTCGGTATATGGGGTAAGTAATATTTCTGACTCTCGTAAAATCGTACGCTTTACAATCACGTACCTAGTATTTCTTCTTTCTAGTTCAAGTTCAGAAAAAACCAAATGTGAAGTAGAAGAGCCAATATCAACTCCTACGCTAATAAGATGGAGTTCTTCTTCACCAATAAATGAACGTTCGGTTCCCGTAAACCCTCCAAGTGGCTGGGTCATATTCCTCCAAAATAATATCTTGCTTATTTGCTTCTAAATCTTACGCTATCTGGTGAGAAATGATGATACATAAGGTTGACAGTGAGCTTACTGCTAAATATTGTTCATATAATAATAAAGTCCCGATTAACAGGAGGCTCAATAGTTATGCGACTTATCACTCCATTTCTGGTGCTAGCCGCAACAATGCTGGTACTGGTTGGATGCGGCGGAGACGATCCAACGCCCACTCCAGCACCTGCTAAAGCTGCAACCTCTGCAGCAATGGCCACACCTACACCCGCCCCTGCACCAACACCTACACCTCGAGGAGTGGTCCGTAAGCCTGCTGCTACACCCACACCTACGAAAGCCTTTGATGCGGAGGCACATTTCAAAGGACAGCGTGTAGTGATTAACGTAGGGTTCTCGCCTGGTGGAGGATATGACACCTTCGCCCGCCTAATGGGTAGATATTTACCAAAGCACTTACCTGGAAACCCTTCATTTGTGGTCCGGAATATACCGGGAGCAGGAGGGGAAAGAATATTTCGTGAGACACTTGCGGATTCAGCCCCTGACGGATTTGCCGTTGGTGTTGCACATCCAAGATTTTTCAAACGAGAATTAGTTGGAACTGACGTACCCAACTTAGATATCAATACTGTGAAAATCCTTGGAACAGCGTCAGCAGTATCGGTGGTTAACGCAATGTACGCCTTTAAAGATTACGCCCAAAGCTGGGAAGACGTATTGGCAAAAGGATCTCCTGCTAAGGTTGGAGCTACTGCCCCTGGAGATACTGGTGGAGTGGGAGCATCTTTCGTTGAGTTAGTCGGAGGTCCCATCAAAAACGTATATGGGTACGGCGGGACATCTGAAATAGCCGCAGCCTTTGACCGCAGGGAAATCGACCTATCATCTAGAGGGGACCCTGACACAGCTAAAAGCTTATTCCCCCGATGGGTTGAAGAAAAGAAAATTGTTCCAGTATTCCGATGGGGAACAGAGCCTGAAAACGACGCAGAATTCACGAATTATGTCCAAAACGATCTTGGTGCTAGTATTCCACCTCATTTATTTGACGTGATTGAACTCTCTGATGCACAAAAGGCCTTGTTCAACGTAACAGAAACAATAAATGACAAGATGAACAGGCTATTTATAATGCATCCTGATACTCCAGAGGATCTGTATAGGATCTGGGTTGATGCATTCAAAGCTACAGCTGCAGACCCAGAGTTTTTAGCAGCCGCCAAACTGCTGGGCAGAGAAGTAGGGTATGCGGGACCAGACGAGATGAAAACGATACTTGCTCAAGGTACCGAAGCGCTTAAAGACCCTGTACTGCG
>TARA_B100000686_G_scaffold352637_1_pt1 | contig 10658 bp, 9 predicted proteins | sample TARA_B100000686 | Tara Oceans TARA_B100000686 (sample SAMEA2622733) | marine metagenome | biome: marine biome (ENVO:00000447); feature: marine epipelagic mixed layer (ENVO:xxxxxxxxx); material: "saline water (ENVO:00002010), including plankton (ENVO:xxxxxxxx)" | depth 150 m
CTTGAGGTTCGCCCAGCCCCTAATCTACCACTTGAGGAAGCAACAAATATTCTTAAAGAAAAAGTTTTGGACTCTTTAAAAGATGAGGGACTACCAGAAGGTATAAATATAACTTTATCTGGCACCGCAGATGAATTAACTAAAACCTTTGATGCTATGTTAATAAACTTATGCCTTGCTTTTGTAATAGTTTACCTAGTAATGGCAGTGCTATTTGAGAGCTTTGTATATCCTTTCATCATTATGTTGTCGGTTCCAGCAGCTGGAGCTGGAGGTGTAATCGGATTAACAATTATCAATGGTTATATCATTACACCATTTGACATGCTTACTCTTCTTGGCTTTGTAATTTTAATTGGCATAGTAGTTAATAATGCGATTTTATTAGTACATCAATCCCTCCAACATATCCGTAAAGAAAATATGACCCCACAAGAAGCAATAGTTGAGGCTACAAGAAATAGAATACGTCCAATATTTATGTCCACACTCACATCTGTTTTTGGGATGCTTCCTTTAGTAATCTTCCCTGGAGCTGGATCAGAACTCTATAGAGGGCTTGGATCAGTTGTAGTTGGAGGATTAGCCTTATCAAGTTTTATAACTTTATTGGTTGTACCACCGATGTTAGCCATATTAATCCGCGAAAAAAATTAAAATCCTAATTTTATAAATTTGAATATAGGCGATATAAATAGTTCGATCTACTCAAACAGCATGAATGGGCAGTCTCGAAAAAAACAATGCAACTAGAGGTAAAAGAGATAGCTGGCAAAATCGGCAGAAAGCCAACAAGAGAAGAGGTTGAAAAATACAGTGAGCACCCAATAGAATATTTTGATAGCTATTTTATTGATTGGGAAGAAGTATGTGCCGCTGTTGGCAACAAGGGAATGGTATAAGACAGAGCTTATCTCACTATCCTTCTTATAGAGTATCGGATTTAACTGGACTGACTATAGCCCAAAACCCTTATAAAATCAACATTTTTTGGATTATATCGGATGGCGATAAAGGAAAAATTGGCTGGGGCGGCAGGATTCGAACCTGCGAATGACGGGATCAAAACCCGTTGCCTTACCACTTGGCTACGCCCCAAAACTTAACAGTATATTTGTCCATTTTATTAGACTTAGTATACAAAAAACTAGTCAGAAGTAATCCTTATCTGGTGAAAAATATATTTTTTTCAGTATACTTAGACTTATGCACTTTATATAAAAGTTTAAGTAAAGATCATGCAGAAAAACTATTAAATTACAGATTACAACAAAAAAACAATTATTTTTATGAAATTTATTTCATATTCAGAGTTACTATAATATGAAGGAAATAATAACTCTTATTATAGAAGACTTACTGTTGCCCCCTTGTGGCTCTTTGATTTTACTTGCTCTAGCTTACACCATACGTAAAAAATATAAGAAAACCGCAAATATAGCTCTTATTACTGGTATTGTTACAATTTACCTGGTTAATACACCATTTTTATCAACAATAATAAGTATCCCACTAATTGCTAATCCAGCCATTGAAAATCCAACCAATTTAAATGGTGCAGAGGCCATTGTCGTACTTGGAGGGGGTTTAAGAAAATCTGCTTCTGAATACCTAGGAATAGATACAATTGACGGGAATGCATTAGAACGTGTTCGTTATGGTGCATATCTCAAAAAAAATTCTGGCCTTCCCGTTCTTTTAACAGGAGGAATAACTGCTTCTTCCACGTCAGAAGCTAGAGCAATGAGCAATACTCTTAAAAATGAATTTAATGTCCTTGCTACATGGCTTGAAGAAAAATCTATGAATACAAAAGAAAATGCAAAGTTTTCCTGGGAAATTTTATCAAAGGAGAAAATTTTTAAAATAGTCTTAGTTACAAATGATTATCATATGCAAAGATCTGTTCTAGAGTTTGAGTCTGTTGGTTTCCAAATAATTCCTGGGCCTGTTAACCCTACAAATGATTTTAATATTCGTTTGTTAAGCTTTCTACCCAACGGTAAATCTTTGAATTCATTCAAAACATATGTCCATGAATGGCTAGGAATCTTATGGTATTACATTGGTAAAAATTTATGATTTTAATATTCTAAACTATTTGATTTGATAAAAATTTTTATACCAATCTACAAACTTTGGAATACCTTTTTCTATTGGTGTTCTTGGTGAAAAATCAAAATCATTCTGAATAGACGTAATATCTGCATAGGTTTCTAAAACATCCCCTGGTTGCATAGGACTAAACTCGAGAATAGCAGGCTTACCGATACTTTCTTCAAGAACTTGAATATAGCGCAATAATTTTTCGGGCTTGTTATTACCTATATTGTATAATTTATGTCCAGGATTTTGTTTTTCTTTAGGGCTATAAATATCCATCACTCTGACAACGCCATCAATTATATCATCTACATATGTAAAATCCCGACTCATTTTACCATCGTTAAATACCTTTATAGGAGTTTCCTCTATAATTGCTTTTGTGAACAAATATGCACTCATATCGGGTCTACCCCATGGGCCATAAACTGTAAAAAATCTGAGACCTGTAATTTTTAAATCATACAACTGGCAATAAGCCTCAGCCATTAATTCATCTGCTTTTTTTGTTACAGCATATAATGAAACTGGCCTATCCACCCTGTCATCTTCAGAAAAAGGTAGTTTATCGTTTCCTCCATATACAGAACTTGAGCTTGCATAAACAAGGTGCTGTAATTTTGGTAAATCTTTACAAAGCTCTAAAATTGTTAGTTGTCCCATTACATTTGTTTCTACATATGTATAAGGATTTACTAGTGAATACCTAACTCCAGCTTGAGCCGCTAAATGAACTAAACAAGTTATGTTATCGTTCCCTCCAAACAAACCAAATAAAGTATCACGGTCAGCAATATTACACTTATGAAAGTCGAAATTATTTTTCTTTCTTAATATTGATAGCCTTGCATTCTTTAAACTTATGTCATAATAGCTATTTAAATTATCGATACCAATCACTTCAATTCCTCTATTAAGCAAATTAAGTGATAGATTAAATCCGATAAAACCCGCCGCACCTGTGACAAGAACGCTCATAAATTTTTCCACAAATCTGGATTAAAGACATATTGATGATTAATTCATCTAGTTCCTAATTCTCTATTGGCCATAGAAATATCAAAATCATAATACTACATTTAAAAATATTCTTAAAACTATCTCATCTTCATCTCAATATTTATATGCCGATTAAATCAGGGTAAATTCTATATGATTAACTTTAAACCAATAGATAGATGTAAATCTAATAATTTGATAATATATCAATCAAACAAAAAATTTTTAATCCTTTATATATAAATATATAATATAAAATTTAGAATGAAGAATTTGACACAAAAAAAAGATGATTCCAGATCGTTTACACCATACGTTGCTGTAGTCGGTTTAGGCTACGTTGGTTTACCTCTGGCTATAGCACTATCTAAATTTCACAAGGTAATTGGCCTAGATACTGATGAAAACCGTGTGAAAGAACTTACAAATGGTTTTGATCGTACTGGTGAATTTATCTCAAGCGAAATAACTAACATGGAGCTCCGACTTACCTCAAAGCCAAATGATATTTGCCTTTCAAAAATCTTTATTATTGCAGTTCCTACACCTGTTGATAAAGACAACAAACCTGACCTTAGCTCACTTCGATCAGCAAGTGAGACTGTTGGAACGCAAATGAGAAAAGGCTCAATAATTGTTTACGAAAGCACTGTCTGGCCGGGAGTTACTGAAGACATATGTGCTCCAATTCTAGAGGAAACATCCGGCTTAAAAGCAGGAGTAGATTTTTTTCTAGGTTATTCGCCTGAGAGGGTTAATCCTGGCGATAAAGAACACACCATCGACAAAATAACAAAAATTGTATCTGCTCAGACTCCTGAAATATGTAATACCCTTTCTAAGCTTTATGGCCAAATCACAAAAGGTAAAATTCATGTTAGCCCTAATATTAGAACTGCTGAAGCAGCCAAAGTTATTGAGAATGCTCAAAGGGATATTAATATAGCTTTCATCAATGAAATTGCACAAATATGTCAAAAGTTAGAAATTTCTGTTTATGAAGTACTCGAGGCAGCTGAAACGAAATGGAATTTTTTAAAATTTAAACCAGGTCTTGTTGGTGGTCACTGCATTGGAGTAGATCCATATTATCTTGCCTATAGAGCTCGTGAGCTTGGGTATGATCCAAGCGTATTATTAACAGGCAGAAAAATAAATGATGGTATGGGGAAATATATTTCAGACCAGATACTGCATTTATTAGAACCTGAATCCAATATACTTATACTCGGCCTAACATTTAAAGAGGATGTATCCGATCTTAGGAATTCACAAGTTGAAGATATTATTAAATATCTCGAATCATCTGGCCACACAGTATCTGTTAGTGATCCACATGCCTCACAAGAAGAAGCAATGGAGCTGTATGGGATAAAACTAAATAATAAGATTAATGAAGATGATAAATTTGACTGTGTGTTATGCTGTGTCGGTCACTCAGAATATCGGAAAATGAATGGGAAATCAATTGCAGGATTGCTCAAAAAAAGAGGCCTTCTTGCAGATATCAAAGGTATTTGGAGAAATATAAGGTTAGATGAGTCTTATCGAAGGTGGACACTCTGACTTTATAAAATTATTCCAGTTTCACAGAATTAGAATATACTAGTAAAACAAAAAATAATTACCTCGTCTTTCCAGCTACAACCCACCAATCTGGGTTTGCGTGCTTAACCTCTAAAGCTGCTTTCCTTGCATAGGTTATATCATCAAACAAACCAAAACAAGTAGATCCACTTCCAGACATTCTAGCAATCCTACAGCCAAAATTGGATGAAATACTCTCTAAAACCTGTTTAATGATCGGAGCTATTGAACAAGCAACGGGCTCAAGGTCATTTCTCCTTTTCTTAATCTCTAAAAAGAAATTTTTCTTTTCTTTAGGAATTTTCTTAAGTCTTTCCATTTCATTATATCGGCCTTTTCTCTCGTTAAAAATTCTAGATGTTAGTATTTCGACACCAGGATTAACAAGCAATATTGATAGTTCAGGGAAATTAGAAATTGGGGTTATATTTTCTCCGATACCTGAGAAAAACGCGCTACGTCCCTCAAAGCAAACCGGAACATCTGCACCAAGAGAGCGAGCTATTTCCATAATTTCTTGCTTATCTATATCAACCTCCCAAAATTTTGAGAGTCCCTTTAAGGTAGCTGCTGCGTCAGCTGAGCCACCACCTATTCCGGCTGCTACAGGCAAAAATTTTTCTAATTGTATTTCTACACCCCTTACTCTGTCAGTCCCCACCCTCTTCGCTAAGGCTCTTGCAGCTTTTAGAACAATATTGTCATTATTAGTTTTTTTTAGAATATGAGACATTGGTCCAGATAAGGAAAAAGTGATTCCAGCACCTGGCCTAAAGGTAATAAGGTCATGGGACTCAGCAAATACAACCAAGCTATCTAACTCATGAAATCCGTTATCCCTAAGACCTGTGACATGAAGATATAAATTTACTTTTGCTGGAGCTTTAACTTGGATAAAATTGTTAATTTCCTTATTCATGAACCATTACCAAGATTATGGTCATACACCTTAAAATCTCTACCTAATTTTTCTTTAATAGCCTTCACATAGTCTCCCGAAGCACCCAGAGTAATTGCCCTATTCCACTGATACCTAGCTTCTATAAAACGGCCTGTTTCCCAGAAGGCATCACCAAGATGATCATTTATAATTGGATCGTTTGGTATAAGCTCTAAAGCACGCTCTAAAAAATGTATGGCATTATTAAAATCACCTAATCGGTAATATGCCCAACCAAGACTATCAACTATATATCCATCATTTGGTCTTAGCTTAACAGCTTCTTCAATCATTGTTTTTGCACGATTAAGGTTTATTTCCATTTCTAACCAAGAATAACCAAGATAGTTTAAAACAAGCGGCTGATTAGGTGATAGATTGAGGGCTTTAAGGAAATCTTTCTCGGCACGTTCCCAATTCTTTGTTTGTTCTAAAGAAACACCTCTTGAATAAAGTAAACGCCAGTGATCAGATCTAAAAACAGAAACTCTGTCTATTGCAATATCATAAGCCTTGATAGCTTCTGTGTGGTGCTCAGCAAACCTTAATATATCTCCAAGCACTTCAGGTGCATCTGTGCGTTTGGGTTGCTCCTCAACCATAGGGCGTAGGATATCCATTGCCTCATCAAGATTTTTTAGCTCAGCTAATTTCTGTGATTTTCTTAATTTGGCAGTCCAAAGGAAAATAGATTCTTGAGATACCTTTTCATATTCAGATATAGCCTCTTTAAATTGACCAAGACTTTCATATATTTCACCCAATAGAATGTATGCTGCAGCAAAATCTTTTCTTAGGTGTAAAGCCAATCTAGTATAAATAAGAGCATTTGCATGGCCAGCACTCTGAGGTAATAGACTTGCAATACCATAAAAAACCTCTGCTATCCCATCACGATAACCTCTGATTTCTTGAGTGTTATCCTTACTGTGATGTGTTTTGGTTAAAACCTGCTCTAGCCAAGAGGAATTTGGATCTGATTCAAGCCAAGATTTATACAATTTAATAGCCTCATCCTGACGATTATTTCTTGTTAAAAAATCTCCATATATAAGGATCCATCTGTTTGTTTGACCTACGGAAGTTTGTGCAGTTTTTAAATATAACTTTTCTGCATCAATAACATTTTCTGAAAGGTCATTAATCATGGCAGAATGAAAAGAAAAGTAAGGTTGATATATTTTTTTAATTTTAAGACTTTCCATAGCACTAATAGCAACATTAACATTTTCATTGCCATACTCTGCCCAAGCTGAAAGTAAAGGTCCTAAAAGACCATAAATACCTTCTAGTGATAATTTTGATATTTGGTATTTTGCATCATCAATTTTTTGATTTGCTAAGAAATCAACTATCAAGACCAAACGAGCAAAATTATTATTGGGTTTAGAAAGAATTAATCGTGAGGCCAAAGGAACTGCAGATTCAATGTCTCCAATAGCAACAAAGGCATTAATTGAATTTTTTAATAATTGCGTATTGTTTGGATTCACCTCCAAAGCATTAGAGAGATATTTAGATGCCAAAAGTTGGTCGTTCTTAGTGAGTGCATATGTACCAGCAAGATAGCTACCTAATGCCCTATCTGATCTCTGATCTGAAGAAAATTCAATCTTTGGCCGAACAGGTGAAGGATAAGGTAATGTTTTTTCACCAGCAGATGTCGACTGTGAAATTATAATAGTTATAACAAATACAACTATAAAAACGTTACAACATATGAAATGCTGCAAAGTTTTAACATTTAGTTTTGCAATGCTAAGCAAACCTAACATTTTTTTATCCACACTATTAAGTACTATATAGCGTTAGCTACATATTAGGGTAGTTTGGACCACCACCACCTTCTGGTGGCACCCAAGTAATGTTTTGTTTGGGATCTTTAATATCACACGTCTTACAGTGGATACAATTTTGGGAATTAATTTGTAAATTTGAAGCTACATTTCCTTTCTCATCTTGAAGCTCAACAATTTCATAAACGCCTGCAGGACAATACAACCGCTCAGGGGAACCATAACGTTCAAGATTAACTTCTATAGGGATCTTTTCATCTGAGAGTTTAAGGTGGCTTGGTTGGTCTTCCTCATGAGCTGTATTTGAAATGAAAACCGATGATAATCTATCAAAAGTTAGTTCACCATCAGGTTTTGGATAAGAAATTTCTGAGCAATCGGTTTTAGAATTTAAGGAAAGATGGTCTTCATGGTGGCCTAGAGTCCACGGAAGTATTCCACGTGTCCAAAGTTCAACTGCGCTAAATATTGTTCCAAATGTTAAACCCCAGCGGAAAGCAGGACGACAATTTCTAACTTCTTTTAGCTCTTTCCATACCCAAGATTTCTTCAATGTATCTGGATAACTATTTAATAACCGACTTTTTTCAAGGTTTTCATTTTTTATGGCTTCAAATACTGCATCAGCAGCCAGCATGCCTGTTTTCATGGCATTGTGACTACCTTTTATTTTAGGTACATTTACAAAGCCAGCTGAACACCCTATTAGAGCACCACCAGGAAAAATTAAATGTGGTATTGACTGAAACCCACCCTCATTAATTGCTCTAGCACCATATGAAATTCTTCTCCCACCTTCTAAATGTTTTCTAATAGTTGGATGAGTCTTGGCACGTTGCATTTCTTCAAATGGTGACAAATGAGGGTTTTTATAATCTAAGGCGATAACAAGCCCAAAGGAAACTAAATTATCTTCAAGGTGATACAGAAAAGTTCCTCCATAGGTTTCAGAGTTTAATGGCCAGCCAAAAGTGTGCTGAACTAATCCAGGACTGTGTTTTTTACTATCTACTTCCCATAATTCTTTTATTCCGATTCCATAAGTTTGCGGTTCGCTTTTAGATGCAAGGTCGAACTTTTTTATTAATTGTTTTGTAAGTGAACCCCTAACACCTTCAGCAAAAAGTGTGAATTTTCCTATAAGCTCAATACCTGGCTCAAAGCTATCTTTTTTTTGCCCATCAGCCCCAAGCCCCATATCCCCTGTAGCAACTCCGCGAACAGCACCCTTTGAGTCGTATAGTATCTCAGTTGCAGCAAATCCTGGATAAATTTCAACACCTAAGGCCTCAGCCTCCGAAGCAAGCCACCGACAAAAATTGCCCAAGCTTATAATATAATTTCCCTGGTTATGCATTTGTGGAGGCAGTAAAAAATTTGGAATTTTAAAACTTGTTTTCTTCTGGATAAAATAAAATTTATCTTCTAACGCAGGGGTTTTAAGAGGTGCTCCTTTTTCTTGCCAGTTTGGAATAAGTTCATCTAGGGCACGGGTTTCAAAAACAGCTCCAGACAATATATGGGCACCAATCTCAGAACCCTTTTCAATTACAGTTACACTGATGTCCCTACCTTCAGCCAAACTCAGCTGTCGAATACGAATTGCTGCAGACAAGCCTGATGGACCTCCACCAACTATAACGACGTCATACTCCATTGATTCGCGATTCATCTTTGCTCCAATCTATAAACTTCGTACCATAAGGTATAAAAAATTTGAATGTAATAACTTCATTTATTAAATATATAATAGTTAATTAACCTAATTCTTTGCCTGGATAGTAGGAATCATTAATATAATATTGTTAGAATATGCATTATGGACAAGATAACTAAATATGAAATTCTGCAACAACTAAGTTGGCAGATTGAAGCTGGGGCAGATGAATCTGTGGAAAATACCCCACAAAACCGCCTAGAATCTAATTCTCAAAATACCATACCAACCGCAGATAAACATTTCAAAATTATTACAAATAACAAAAAAAATGAGAATAATATTGTGAGATCTAATTCACCTAAACCCTATTCAGAAGACTTAACCCACGGAGAAATATCCCCAACCTACAATTCTATTCAGGAACTCTCATCAGCTATACGGAAATTTGATGGTTGCTCACTTAGCCGTACAGCAACCAATACAGTAGTATATGACGGAGACCCCCAAGCAAAACTAATGATTATTGGTGAAGCTCCAGGTGCAGAAGAAGATAGATCTGGCCTGCCTTTTGTCGGCCCTGCGGGGCAACTCCTAAACAAAATGTTGGCTGCTATTAATATACAACGCCAAGATTGTTACATAACGAACATTATATTTTGGCGCCCTCCTGGAAACAGAGCTCCAACTCCTGATGAAATTGAAATCTGCAAACCCTTCGTTTACAGACAAATTGAACTTGTAAAGCCAAAAATAATAGTTCTAGCAGGGGGGATTTCAGCTAAGGGAATGCTAAATCGTACAGAAGGGATAACAAGACTTCGAGGAAAATGGCAACAAATTACTACACCAGTACTAACAAAACCTATAAGTGCAATAGCGACGTTCCACCCAGCATACCTTCTCCGCCAACCCCAGGCAAAACGCGAAGCATGGAATGATTTACAATGTATCAGAGAAAAGCTCGATGAAGATCAATAACAGTCATTCTGTTCAATGGCTTTCTTTCTATATTAAAACTTTATAGGTATAAAACATTGAGATACGGAAAGAATAACCATTATATTGAATTGTATTAGGTCGCCTTACTAGATTACTGGTGAAATACATGTTTTCAAGCTTAGCCATAAAATTAACCTCTATTTATCAAAAAGTAATTATTCGCCTGATTGCAATAATTTTTTTGTTGATTCTCAACACAGTTATTTATGATCCAAGTATAGCCTCAGATATCAGAAAATATGATAAACAAAATTACTTTCCAGGAAAAATTATAGCTGAACGCAAAAATAATATAATTAAATTACTTCCAAAAATCTTAAATAAAGAAGAAGCTTCAAAATATAAAAGAATTTTTAGCCTTCAAGAACAAGGAAAACTTGAGCTAGCGGCTCAAATTATTTCCGAATTAAATGACCCAGTTCTAATGGGTCATGTACTAGCACAAAAATATATGCACCCAACTGCATACAGATCTAAATTTAGCGAGCTAAGGGACTGGTTGAAGTATTATTCAGATCACCCAGACGCATCTCGAATATACAAATTGGCTATGAGACGAAAGCCAAAAAATACT
>TARA_B100000686_G_scaffold42147_1_pt1 | contig 10656 bp, 10 predicted proteins | sample TARA_B100000686 | Tara Oceans TARA_B100000686 (sample SAMEA2622733) | marine metagenome | biome: marine biome (ENVO:00000447); feature: marine epipelagic mixed layer (ENVO:xxxxxxxxx); material: "saline water (ENVO:00002010), including plankton (ENVO:xxxxxxxx)" | depth 150 m
AAGATCTAATTCCAGATGTCTTAACCATGTCTAAGTCATTTGGAGGAGGAAAATCTTCTATTTCTTGTTTTACAACAACTAAAAAAATTTTTAATAAGTCCTATGGAAATATCCAAGATAGCACAATACATTCAACCACTTATAATGCTTTTGGAGAAGAGTCTATTACTGCCATTGAAGCTATAAATATTGCTGTTGAAGAAAACTTTCCTGAGAAAGCAAGAGAGATTGGTAGAATAATAAGGAATAACCTTCAAAATCTGAAGCAAAAATACCCAAATCAAATTTCTGAAATAAGAGGATCGGGATGTTTACAGGGAATTATATTTAACTCTGGGCCAGAAATTTTAAAAAAAATTGTTTCATTAATTCCCTCAGATTTAACTAATGATGAAAGATTTATAAGTAAATTAATAACATCTTCGGTGATAAGTAATTTATACTCAGAATTTAAAATTTTAGCCTCATTGGGTCAAAATAAAGATATATGTTTATGGATCTCGCCTCCAATTATAGTTACCGAAGATGAAGTAAAATATTTTTTTGAATCTCTAGATAATACTCTAAATAATGGTTTTTTGAAATTAATAACAAATTTTATTAAAAAAAGACTAGTTCAAAAGTGATATTAAAAAAATTAACTAAACTATGTTTTGAAGATAAATTGAATAGTATTTTTAATAATAATGAGATAACAACGTCTGTTATAGAAAATTTTGATGCATCTTTTAAGAAATTTAATTTTATTTTAAAGATATTGGTATATTTTTTTTTAATTTGTGTTTTTTTACTTAATTGTATTTTAGTTTTATTATTTTTTTTTAAATTTAAATTTAATTTTTTTAATAAAGCTTCTTTAATATTAAGTAAACTTCCATATCTAAAGAATATAAACAATTTCATTATTGCAAATTTAATGTTGCATGTAGATTGAAATAATGCCTTTAAAAAATTTAAATTCTATTCAAGAAAATAATGTGATTGAAGAAGAAAATGTAATAATTGGATCTGGTGCAGGAGGGTCAACCATTGCCTACGAACTTTTAAAGCAAGGGAAAAATTCTTTAATATTAGAAGAAGGTCCAAATATTAATGATTTGGATTTTTCAAATATCGGTAAAAATATAATTAACTTATATAAAAATAATGGAGCTACACCAATGATGTCTTCAAACAAAGGTCCGCTTATAGGATATGGACAAGGAAGTTGTGTTGGTGGATCAACCTATGTAAATGCTGGATATTACTCCAATACACCAGAGTGGATTTATGACAATTGGATTAAAGAAGAAAGAACAATTTTAGATTATAAAGAATTTCAAAGATTTCTTAACGAAATTAGATCTGAGTTAAAAATTAATACCGAAAATTTAACTAAAAAAGATGGGGACTCTAAGTACCTTTTTGAAAAATCGAAAAAATTAGACTGGAAAATAGATAAATGTGAAAGATTTTCTTCAGCTATTTTAGGTCAGGAAAAACAAAATATGAATGAGACTTATCATAAAAAAATACTAAAAGAAAATATGGATATAATTTATAATTGTAAAATTGAAAAAATAAATATTAATAATAGACAGGCTAAATCAATTGTTGCAATAAGTAAAATAAACAAAAAAAAATACTTTTTTAAATTTAAAAATCTTTTTATAAATTGTGGCCCAATAAGCACTCCTCATTTGCTTTTAAAAAATAATTTGATTAGGTTTAATAATTTTAATAGAAATTTTGAATTTCATATTAATTTTAAAATTATTGTTAAATTTAAAAATGAAATAAATTTCAATTCTTCAAAAAAATTTGATCCAAACTCACCTGTAAGCATTTATTTTCTTAGAGAGTTTGAAAAAGAAGGAGCTTTACTATCTTCGGCAAATTCTGAACTTCCTTATTTGCTCGCAACATCAAGTCATTTTAATGAAGATATTAAAAAAGATATATTTATGAACTTTTCACATTATGCTATGTATATATATCAAATAAAGTCTAATTCATTAGGTAAAATTAAAAGTATATTTAATAATCCTTATGTTGAATATGAATATGATCATAGAGATAATGAAGAGATAAAAAAAGCTATTAAGAGAACTTCAAAATTTTTTATTGGAAGAGATGTTGATTTTATGCTTTATCCATTTGAAAATTCAAAGCCTATCAATAATATTCAAGAGGCAACATATTTATCAGAAAATTTTAACTATAAAAAATTACATTTAGTATCAGTTCACGGTATGAGCAGTATGAGGTCAAGCAAATATGAAAACTCATTAACCGACTACTACGGAAAGTTAAAAGGATATCAAAATATATATATTAATGACGCAAGCATATTGCCTGGAAACACAGGAGAAAGTCCTCAAGCTAGCATAATGGCTTTTGCAAAGTTTGTTGCAAAAAATTTGCCTAATAATTAAAATAACTTTAATTTAAGTTTTCCCAATATTTTATAAAATTCATCTTCGTGCAAACAGCTGCAATCTTAAGATTATTTTTTTTTATTAATTTTTTGATTTTATTTATATCGTTCTTTTTTTTATGCAATTCAGGAGAAACCAAGCAAATTTTAATTTTATTATCTTTTATATATTTTAAATCTTTTTTTTTTAATTTTATTAATTTAAATATTTCTAGCCAAATCCATTTACAATATGGATGAATTTTATAAATATTTTCAAAAGACTCGTAATCAGATACCCTAATTGCAAATTTTTTTATTTTTTTACTCGCTAAATTAATTATTACTGGATAGGAAGAGTCTAAAAAAAAATATTTTGAAATTTTATATTTTTTTAACAATTTAATAATCTTATATTCAATAAACTCAGATTTAATATTTATTATTAATGTCCCATGGTTGTATTTTTTTAAAAATACTTCAAGATTCTCACCATTTTTAAAAGGATCATGATTTAATATTAATTTTTTTTTGTAATCTCTTACATCTACTTCAATTCCATAATTCTTTGGAATCCTAACTAATTTAGACGAATTATTTACTCTATGAACTATAATTTCCATTTTTTATGATTTATTCATGTACTTCTTGTTTTATAGTATTATTTCTTTTAATAAATAACTAATTAAAATTTACAAATGGTTAATTATCAAGAAAATAAAAATCTTTATATTTCCAGCTTTGTAACATTTGTAGTATTTTCTATTTTATTTTTATTGAATATTCAAAGTTTAAAAGAGCAAAATATTTATATTAATGATTATTTACCTCTTTCAACAACAATTATAAATTTATTTTTTATTTTTATAATTTTACCATCTTTAGTGTTCATATTGTTGCAAAACATATTATTGAGATATGTAAACTTTTTATGGGCGTCCTCAATTTCGGCATTATCAATTTTTTCGTATGCTGGTTATGACTTTAAGCAATTTATATACGATATAATTCTAAATTTTGAAAAGATAGAAAGTTTGACACCAAAAAAAATAATACTCTTTGAATATCCTAATATTTCATTTTCAATATTAATATTTTTATTTTTAACTTGGCTATGTTTAAAATTAAATAGATTTAATCTAATTCAAATAATTATAATTACTGGTTTGTGGTCAGGATTTTCTTTGCTAAGTTTTAGTGGCTCTATAATAGGTATATTATTTTGGATAATATACTCTCCTATAAGACTTTTCAGACTAAAAAAAACTATTAAACACATATTTATAATAACTACATTTAATTTATTATTTTATATTTTATTTGTTTATTTATTCAAAAGCTTTGTTTCGATTGATGGAAACACTGTAAATAATATTTATAACTTTACTTTAGGTTATTTTTTATTTTATTTTGCATTACCAATCATAGGAATATTATTAATTTATCGTTTTTATAAAATAGATTTTTATGAAATCTTTGTAAAATTTACTCCGATTTATGTATTAATGTTATCGGATTTTATAATCTCAGTTTATCTTGCAAGTTACAAATTTAATTACCAAAATCATGAATACTTTATATATCCACACTTTATTTTACATTTTTTATATATACTTCCTATAATTTATTATCTTGGTAAGCCACTAAGTCCATTCGTAGAAAACAAAAAAACTAAGATAAATATTTTAAAAAAATACATTTTTATTTTTTTTAGTAAGACTAGCAAGATTTATCTTCCGCTAATCATTATTTTACTTTTAATATTTTCAATTTTACCAAGCAAAATTATTTTATGAAAAAAGACTTGAAACAATTTAAGAGTGCTTATTTTTTTGGACCAAAAAAAATAAAAATTATAAATCAAAAATTTAAAAATTCTAAAGATAATTTTTTAATAATTAAAGTAAATTCTTGTATGATTTGTGGATCAGATCTCAGAATTTTTAAAGAAGGATCTCCAAGAATAAATGTTCCAAGAATTATTGGGCATGAAACTTCGGGAGTTGTGGTTTTTTCAAAAATGAAAAAAATTAAAGTTGGAGATAGAATATCATTAGGTGCTGATATAGATAAAAAAATAAATTTTGCCTTTGGTTATGAAGTTGATGGAGGTTTTTCCCAATATATGTTTTTGAATAAAAAAATTGCTTTAAAAGCACCCATTGCAAAATTCAAAAAAAATATTTCATTTGACGAAGCTGCTTTAGCTGAGCCATTGGCATGCTGTATAAATGGTTTTGAAAAAGTGAAATTTCGAGAAAATAAGACTGTCACAATATTTGGGGCTGGCCCAATAGGTTTGATGATTGGTCTTTTAGCAAAGAATTTTAAGTCGAGAAAAATATTTTTAGTAGATATAAATTTAAAAAGACTTAAACGAGCAAAAAAAATATTAAAATGTGAGACAATATTGTTTATGAAAAATAATTTTATTAAAAAGTTTTACAAAAAAAATAAAGGATTTGGATCTGATTATATATTTACCGCTAATCCATCTATAGAAACTCATAAATTTGCTCTCAAAATTGCAAATAAAGAATCTTTTATAAATTTTTTTGGGGGTGTATCCAAAAAAAATTCAAAATTATTAATTGATTCTAATTTCATTCATTACAATGAGATTAACCTAACTGGATCGCATGGAAGTTCTCATCGACAACATAAGAAAGCACTTAGAATGATAGAGAATAAAAAAATAAATTTAAAACCTTTAATAACACACAAATATAATTTAAAAGATATTAATAAAGCTTATAAAATTTCACTAAGTGGAAAAGCAATAAAAGTTTCAATCAGACCAAATTAACTTATGTATAAAAAAATAAAATTTTCTGCTTCTGCTATGTGCTTTGATTGGTTGAATGTTAATAAACAACTTATTGAAATTGAAAAATTGAATATAGATTATTTACATATTGATATAATCGATGGAAATTTTATCCCAGATTTTACTATGGGTTCATCTATAATTAATTCAGTAAGAAATGGAACAAAAATGCCATTTTACTATCATTTGATGGTTGACGAACCAAGGCGAATATTTGACTCTCTAAACATAAAAAAAAAAGATATACTAGCAATTCATCAGGAGGCATCAAAAAACTTGCATTCAGATCTTGTAGAAATTAGAAATATAGGTGCAGAGGTAGGTATAGTTCTTTCCCCGGGTACACCTCTAGATTCTTTAGAATACGTGATAGAAGATGCGGATAATGTTATCTTAATGATGGTTAACCCTGGCTATAAAGGCCAAACTTTAGTGCCTCAAACTTTAAACAAAATTGAGAAACTTGATAAAATGCTTAGAGATATGAACTTAAGAAGCAAGGTAAGTATATCTGTTGATGGAAATGTTAATTCAGAAACAATACCCGAAATGATATCTAAGGGCGCAGATAATCTTATACTAGGTTCTAGTGGTTTGTTTAATAAACAATTTTCTATTTCAAAAAATTTTGAGAAAATTATTCAAGCAATAGATAAAGTAAGATGAAATTCAATTTAGGTATAAATACAGGTTTTGCAGTAAATAGATTTTGTGAACCTACAGAACTTTTTAATTTTATAAATAGAAATTTAAAAATAAATAATGTTCAATTGTCTGCAGATTTAATTAGTCCATTTTATGAAAAAAAATTATTAAATAAACAATTAAAAAAATACAAAATGGCAATTAATAAAAACTCAATATTTATATCAAGTATATTTACTGGAGCATTTACTAGATTTAATCATTTGGCTCATTCAGATAATGATATTCAAAAATTTTGGATAAAGTGGTTTAAAATTTTGGTTAATATTTCTTCAGAACTGGAATGTGACACTATTGGAAGTCATTTTGGAATATTTTCATATAAAGATAACAATAGTCAGAAACTAAGAAAAATTAGAAGAAGGCAAAATATTGAAAATTGGCATAAGGTTGCTGAATATGCAAAAAAGCAAGGTATTAAAAGCATTATGTGGGAACCAATGTCTATATCTAGAGAACAAGGGGAAACAATTTCGGAATGTAAAAAATTGCAAAGTGATGTAAATAAATCTGCACCTTTGCCCTTTAAACTTTGTATGGACGTAGATCATGGAGAATTAACATCTAAAGATAAAAGAGATATAGATCCATATCACTGGCTTAAAGTTTTTGCCAAAGATATAAAGGTAGTTCATTTAAAGCAAAGTTTAAAAGATAAAGGAGGCCATTGGCCTTTTACAAATAAATATAATAAATTAGGAAAAATTTTTCCAGATAAAGTAATAGATACTCTTCAAAAAAATGGATGCAAAGAGACTGATTTAATCCTTGAATTAAGTTTTAGAGAAAGAAACCCAGTAGATAAAAATGCATTAAACGATATAAAAAAATCGATAAACTTCTGGAAAAAAAATAAATTTGTAAATTGAATATAGTAATAACTCTTGCGGGAAAATCTTTGAGATTTAAATCTCAAGGCTATAATAAAGAAAAATTTCTTCTTAATATTGGTGAAAATAAAACAATACTTAATAAGGTTGTTGAAATGTTTAATTTTAACGACACATTTCATTTTGTAGTTTCTAAATCTCAATCGAAAATTCCTAATTTAAAAAAATATTTAGTTAGTTTAACTAAAAAAAATTATATTCATATAGTAGAGGACCATAATAAAGGACCAGTTTTTTCAGTTTTAAAAATAAAAGATATTAATTTGGATGAACCTATAATCATAACCTATTGTGATTTTTTTGTTAAATGGGATTACAAAAGATTTTTAAGAAATATTTATGAATTTGATGGATCAATTCCTGTCTTCAAAGGTTTTCATCCTAGTTCATATTCTGGAACTTTGTATGCATACATTAAATCCGATAAGAAAAAAAATTTTATTGAAATTAAAGAAAAAGAATCTTTCACAAAAAAACCTCAAAATGAATATACTTCTTGTGGAATATATTATTTTAAATCATTTAAGTTATTTAAATATTTTGCTCATAAAATGCTCAATGAAATCAAAGGAGAGGCGTATGTAAGTTTAATTTACAACTATATGCACAAAGAGAAATTAAAATCAAATATTTTTGAAGTTGAAAAATTTATTTGTCTTGGAACACCTTTTGATTATATAAATTATCTATTTTGGCAAAAATATTTTAGATCTAATATTTTATTTAAAACTAATATTAAATCAAAAACTTTTAATTTAATACCTATGGCAGGAAAGGGAAAAAGATTTAAAGATTATGGATACAGAGTGCCAAAACCACTTATACAAATAAATAAACTTCCAATGCTGAAACTTGCTACAAATACTTTTCCAAAACCAAAAAACTGGACTTTTATTATCAACGAGAGAGATGATAAAAGTAATAGGATAGAAAAATTAATTAATAAAATTAATTTAAACTCAAAAATTATAAAAGTTAAAAAATTAACCGAAGGTCCGGCATCAAGTTGTTATTTAGCAAAAAATTACATTAATCAAAATGAACCTCTTTTTATATCTTCATGCGATTACTTAACAATATTTAATGAAAAAAAATGGAATAGGCTAATAAAAGATAAAAGTATTGATGGTGTGATTTGGACTTCAAAATTACATGATCAAATAGTAAAGTCATATAACGCTTTTGGCTATTGTAGGGTTAATAAGAAAAATTCTGTGAAAAAAATTGTTGAAAAAAGAACCATTTCAAATAACCCAAAAAATGATCATATGATGATAGGTTCATTTTGGTTTAAAAAAGCCTCATATTTCTTTAATAATTATTTAGAAGCAAAAAGAAAAAAGCTTAGAATTAATAATGAATATTATGTAGGTAATAATATTAACTTATTAATTAAAAAAAAATATAAATTTGTTATCTTTCAAATAGATCAATGGATTTCTTTGGGTGATCCTTTTGAATTAAAAATTTTTGAATATTGGAAAAATCTTTTTGAAAATTAAAATGATAAAAAAAAACAAAACTATTAATTTAATAAAAAATGGTAAGTTTAAATTGGTAAATAAAAAATTGCCGTTTTTAAGCAAAAAAAAAGTGAGAGTAAAAATAAAAGCTGTTGGCATCTGTGCTTCTGATGTTCCTAGAGCTTTCGAAAATGGAGCTTATAACTATCCTTTGGTAATGGGACATGAAATAACTGGAGAAATATTTGAAAGTAAATTTAAAAGTCATAAAGTTAATGATAAAGTAGCAATTTTTCCACTTATTCCATGTAAAAAATGTTCGTTCTGTAAAGCAAAAAATTTTAATCACTGCAAATCATATAGCTATTATGGCTCTAGAGAGGACGGAGGATATGCTGAGTATATTGATGTAAATCCTTGGAATATATTAAAAATTCCTAAAAATATAAATTTTTTAGACTCTTTTGCACTTGAGCCTTGTGCAGTAGCATTAAATACTATTAACACACTTTTTAAAAATAAACCTAAAAAAAACGAAAAAATATTAGTTTTAGGTTCAGGCTTTATTGGTTTGCTAATAATAAATTTACTTAAAATAAAATTTAAAAATTTAAATTTAACAGTAGTCGATAGAAATAATCATAAATTAAAATTTGTACCTAAAAAATATAAAAAATATAACTTAAAAAAAAATAAAAGTTTTTCTAAATTATTTAAATCATATAATTATATAATTGAAACTACTGGAAATAATAAATTAATTTCAAAAATATTCTATTTTGCAAAAAATAAGGCATCAATTATTTTTATGGGAAATATTAATAATGATGTTTCTTTCAAAAAAGATCAAATTAATTTAATTTTAAGAAAAGAAATTAAATTATTTGGAGTTTGGAATTCAAATTATAAGAATCCTTTACAAAATGACTGGAAAGAAGTGATTAAATTTTTAAATAAAGGTTTTAAACCCAGTAAATTTTTATCTCATGTTATAAAACTTAAAAAAATTCCTCATTATATAAAAAAAATTCATCTTAGTAGAAAAAATTTAGCAAAATTTAAATTTTTAAAAATTGTTGCTTTAAATGATTAAATATTCACTAGTTATACCTTTTTATAATGAAGAAAAAAATATTAATAAAGTAATAAAAATCCTTAAAAAAATATCAAAAAAAATAAATTCAATAGAATTCATATTAATTAATAATGGATCAACTGATAATTCAGATAAAGAATTTATAAAAAATCTTAAAAATCAAAACAAAAAAATCTTTAGACTGTTTAAAGTTAAGAAAAATATCGGTTATGGATATGGAATTAAATTTGGACTTAATAAGTGTAAAGGGAATTATTTGGCTTGGACACATTCTGATTTACAAACTAACCCTATGGATATAATTAAAGCAATAAAGATTATAAAAAAGGCAAAAATAGAAAAAAATATTTTTATTAAAGGGTTAAGAAAAAAGAGAAATAAAAAAGAAAATTTTCAAACTAAAGCTATGGAGATTATTAGTTCATTAGTTCTGGGAATTAAAATCAGAGATATTAATGCACAACCAAAATTAATATCTAAACTATTTTATCAAAAATATTTAAAAAAATTTGCTCCAAACGATCTTTCTTTTGATTTATTCTCATATTCTTTGGCAGTTTATAAAAAAGTAAAAACATATGAAGTTGCTGTATTATTTAAAAAAAGAAAACATGGAGAAGTAAAGGGTGGCGGAGAAGGAGGATCTATCTTTTCAAAAATTAAACTTATTTTAGTTACTTTAAGATGTTTAATTTATTTAAAGTTAATAAATATTTAAATTGTCAATTTTAATGGGAAACGAAATAACAAATTTTTTAAAAAAAGAAAACAAAGTCGAATTTAATTGGGCTAAAATATTATATTTATTAACATATATATCTTACGGATTCTTCGGTGTTATTTCAAAGTACAATAATGATTTATTTACGATTTTAACGATTCTAAGTTTAATTTTTTTCTATATTCTATCAACTAAATTTGAATTTATTTTTAAAGACAATTTAAATTTTAAAAATTATGAAATATTTAATTTTCTAATTTTTTTTGTAATTTTAATAATTATAAATCTAGAAAACTTAAATTTTTCACTATTTGGTGATGAATTGGCTCATACTATTCGAGCAAGCAGAACTTCTATATATGCAGTTTATACAATTATTGAAAAATTTGATTTACATTTTTTTAATAATATAAAATTTAAATATTTAGTACATTTTATAAATTTTAATCTTTTAATTATATTATTTTTAGTAATTTTTTTAATTTATAAATTTAATAATTTATATGTTCTTGGACTAATAATCTCAATTACAATTATTTTCAGATTATTTCTAAAAGAT
>TARA_B100000686_G_scaffold50281_1_pt1 | contig 10639 bp, 8 predicted proteins | sample TARA_B100000686 | Tara Oceans TARA_B100000686 (sample SAMEA2622733) | marine metagenome | biome: marine biome (ENVO:00000447); feature: marine epipelagic mixed layer (ENVO:xxxxxxxxx); material: "saline water (ENVO:00002010), including plankton (ENVO:xxxxxxxx)" | depth 150 m
CTTGTTGAACTTCATATTCATCAGTGGAATGAGCAGAGTCATTACGCTGGTAACCGGCAAAATCTAATGCAGATACATCTCTTGCGTAAGCAAAGTAGTCTCCGATCTTTGAGGCATCTCCAATTTGACCTGAATGAGGGTCTCCCCAAAAAAGCTTGAGAGCTGGGAGTTGCTGACTTATGCGTATTTGATTGCTGCTGGCAACAAGACCGTTTTCTGCATCTTCTATATCTATTCGCGTAGCACCCTCTTCTGTAAAGACCGCTCCTTCGATTCTACGTACGCCTCCATCTTCATCCGAAAACTCCAGACTATTTCCACCTGGAACAACTAACCCGGGAGCCTTTATTTCAACCGTTCCGCGATATTTTTCAGCAGGGTTGCCCCAGATGTCCGAGGCCTTAAGCTGTAGAGCGAAACCAGATCCAAGTTCTATATCTGAGGGTGCAATAGCTGACAGATCAGAGGCATCACCACCACTAATTCGAAGTACTGCTGGCGTTGCACTACCTGTTGCAGGCCCGTGTGCTACGAAGTTGGTATCTTGCTGTCCAACCTGCTCTGCTTTGAAGGTATCTGACCTTGTTTCAGCACCCATAGGAGTCCAAGTGTCAGAGCCGGATCCTGAAGGGTTGACTTCGCAAAGAAAATTACGCCGAGCTTCATAGAACGTCTGGGCGCGTAAACCACCACCACCACCACTCCTGTCGCCGAGTATGATATCGATCGAATCCCCCTCGGATAATTTGCCTGACATGAGAGTTATGACGAACGATTTGTGATCAGGTGTATGAATTGAGGCTGCACACCCGATCGGAGGCACGAGGTTCAGATAGCCATCGGCAGTAGGATCTTCTACCTGTGGCTTAGCCCAGTCGGAGTCCGAATCGGTCCATATGGTCAGGGTGCCTCCTCGTGCCAAACCAACACTTCCAGCGATGTATCGAAGGGTTATACACGCAAGTTCACCAGCTTCAATTTCTTCAGGTGAAACCAACTCCAGCGATCCAAATTCAGCACCAGCAGTCCGTTCCCCGTCGCTAACCTCGATCATTTGCTACCTCCAAGATGTAACAATCTCATTTTTTGATTTAAATACTTTTCATAAACTGCCAAAAATCCTCAAACCGGCTATCAGTCAGGGGTTCTCTTGCAAGGACGGTGTCCATACCCTTACGCGGATAGAAGTCCTTTGCATAATCAAACACTGCCCGTAGCTGATCCTTTTCAACACCCATCTGTGAAGGACGATACCGTACCTTACATTTATCGAGAAAACCAACCAACTCCTCATAATCATTTGCAGCCCAGCAGACTGCGACTCCGCCCAAAGCAGCAACCTCACCATGTATAAGACCTGTCTGGAGAACTTCCTCTAAAACCTGCGTCAAAGAATGACCAGCGCCCGAAGCGAAAGCCGAAGTCAACTGACGATCATCTCGCTCATGAATAGACTTCATAATAAGTCTGACGCTATCAGCAGTTAAATTACACTGTGAATCTAAAGTTTTGGGGAACTGCACAGACAAATCTCGGTAGTATTCTATAGTCGGGTTAATCAATTCTTGATCTACCGGAGGGGTATCTTCAACACCAGCTTGATTTCGCCATTCTGAGATACCTGAATACATACAAAGGACATCACCAATGCCTGCAGTATTCAAATACCATGGCGCTTCTAAAATCAGTTCATAATCCACAAGAACATGTTCAAAATCACAGTATGGCCAAAACTCGGAATCCGCGACAATCGCGTGTCCTTTCCACTTGGCAAAAATACCGTGAATTATCGCCCCTGTTGAAACTGCAGTCGGGACGAGTCGCAACGGCAGGTCTTTCTTTAACGCTATATATTTCGAAGCGTCTAATGCTGTACCACCTCCGACTCCAACAACCATTTCTGCATCATCAGGAAGGGCATTAGATACATTTTCTAGATGATCCCAATCCAACATGGTCACGTTGGATACACCAGCAGGTTTCTGGCCTAAATAGGGCTGTGTTGTTTTCCATGCCGTCGGTGTCGTAACTGCGATATATCTTGGCCAGTTGGCACTTTCATTTTTTACCAACCCGTGACCGTATATGACATCGACCTCCCTTGCCGGACGAAAATTTTGTCCGCCTGTCCATCCTCTCCCTAAAGTCATTACGGAATACCTCCATTATTTCATCACGTTTAGCGTTTTCATAATAAAGGAAACCTAAACGAAAAAATAAAGTGACCAAACACAAGACTCACCGAAGTACCGTGAAAACCGGGGAGGCTTTTAAACTGAGCCATTCCGCTGACATCCGGATAGATCTAAAGTTTTACGACACCGATAGAAGGCCGTCACAATAAAGTGAAAAGCCGTGTTCAGACTTAATGATCGAACTTACTTGCCAAGGCGTGACTCAACCGAAGAGAAGCTATTACCGGTTAAGAACATGGGCACAGGCCTAGGTATCTCTTAACGAGTTCAACATCGCATCAACATGATGATGCGAATCCATAATTAAAACTATTTTAAGCAGTCGATTAACGCCGATTCGAACCCTAACTTGGTTTTTTGTAACCGTTTCCAAAAAACCGACAGGCCAAGAAATAACAGGGCTATAAGCACAGGAACCCAGAGCAAATGAGCCATAGACAGGGCTATAAAAAACAAAAGCACACTGGCAGAGACATACGAACTACCACGGTGGGAATATCGACCCAAGGAAAGAAAGGTAAATATCGGGATGCTTGCGATAAACCATCCTACAAAGTTATTGATTGGAACCCCATAATATCCCCCGCTGGATTCCCAGATCCAAGCACCCATAGGTCCGGTTGCAGCCGGCTCTAAAATCAAGTCAAGAATTACCATTACAGGTGGTCCGAAGAAAACCCACCATTTACGTGGTATTCCTAGATAGACGAGCAAGAAAACTGCAAATGCAGTGACCACCATCCAGGATGATACGAGAGCGTAAGGCACCCCAAACATGCCGGGGCCAAGCACTGCTGTGTACTTGTAGTCACCAAACAATAACCCTGTGGTCAAACCCAGAATCTCAATACCGAATCCGTATACGCCGACCGCCAACAACAAAAGTCCTGATCGCAGTCCGGAAGTTCTGAGTAAAAGCAAAGATGAAATATAAAGAAACGCTGGGGCGGCCCAACTAGCCGATGCAGGCGCCTCTCCCCACAAGACGGAAGAAGTAACGCCCCCAACCCACAAGATACCGTAGAAAAACACGACTAATAATGTTGCGATCCTAAAAGCTGGTTGCATCATCAAGGTTTTCCAACCATGCCACTCACGATCTCGGCAGATAAAAGTACTGTAGGAGTTCCACCTCCTGGGTGTGTGCCACCTCCCACGTAGAAAAGGGCTTCTGCTCGAGGATCTTTCAGAGGCGGACGCAAGAATGTCCCGCCCCATCCATGTGCCACGCGACCATATATCGAACCTCTTGGCGATGAATATTCACGCTCAAATCTTGCAGGATTCCAGTATTCAACGAATCTAGCATGCTCCATAAAATCCGGCATGCCAGATGAAGCTAATCGTTTTCTTATCCTCTCAGCAGCCTCTAATTCAAACTCTCGTGTCCAAACCTGAGAACCTGCAGGGGCGTTAGCCATAAGAAATACTGACTCTTTCCCCAACGGTGCCATGGAGTCATCGGTGACCGTAGGAATATTTACATAGACGGTCGGATCATCAGGAAATCTATGCTCATCAATAATTTGTTTAAATTCCCTGTCGTAATCACCAGAAAAACATACGGTGTGATGCCTCAAACCCTCCACTTTCCGATCAAGCCCCAAAAGCATCACGAAGCCCGACATCGAATGCTGTTCAGCTTTCAAGCTCGTGCCTGCAACTCCATCAGTGAAATCAAATACAGATGCTGGATCGGCGTTAGAAACAACCACATCTGCATGAAAAAACTGTCCTGAAGTAGTAAAAACGCCGGCAGCACGCTTCCCTTCCATATGAATCTGGGACACATGAGTCGACATTTCCATCTCCACACCAGCCTTTTTTGCCATCAGGACAAGCTCCTCAACTATCCGATACAAACCGCCAGGGACATACCATCCACCGAACGCCAGTTCCATGTAGGGAATAAGGGCGAGGGTACCCATTGATAGATGGGGGGAGGCACCTACATACGTTGGATAACGTTGAAAAATTTGACGCATTTGTGAGCTCTTAAAATGTCGACGAACTGCCTTGTCATAGTTGCCCCAAGCGTGGAGTTTTGGTGCGGAAAACAACGATTTCAAGTCCCCAAAAGTCGGTCGAGACATCGGAGTGCTCTGAAAAAACGTTTTCTCAGACAACTCAAATAACTTCGCTCCCATTTTTAGAAAACGGTACAAACCTTTTACATCATCAACAGAACCTGTAACACGTTCGATTTCTCGAGCTAATTCAGCTAGATCGGAAGTGTAAGTAAGGTGATCACCGGCATCAAACCGATATTCGAAAAGAGGATCTATCTGCAGAGGCTTAATTAATTTATAAAAATCATAACCACAGACATTGAATAACCGATCGAAGACATGGGGAAGCGTGATCAGTGACGGACCAGTATCAAAAGTGTAACCAAGGTGCGAAAATTGGTTCAGCTTGCCACCCGGTCTAGAGCCTTGTTCTACAACCGTTACCTCCCATCCAAGGCTCGACAATCTAATTGCAGTCGCCAGACCTCCAAGCCCAGCACCGATTATCACCACTTTTTTAGTCATCTTTGACTTTGATTCCCGATTCTGAATAGTGGCGACTCTTCCAGGAAACACCAGAACCATGTACATATCGCCACCAAGATTGGGTACCTAAAACCAGCATCGCCATGACACTTACAGGATGAAGCAGAACCGACCAGAGGGAATGAGCAAACATAATCGCAACAATGGCTCGGGGCGCTAACGATAATGCTGCTAGTAATAGATTCATATTTTCAATAAATCCTAGAAAAACAGCACAACAAATGATCAAGGGAAACACAATAAATCCCAAGGCGATATAACTCTGGAACAAGACAAAAGAAACAACACTGTCGAACGCCGGGTAATAACTTTTAGAAAAGCCATTCCAGATACCAGAGAAGCTTGAATACATGCGGACAGAAACCAAATTACTTCCATCCATCACTTGTGAATTCTGACGATCGGCTCGCCAAGAACGGGCCAGAGCCGTATCCTCGAATAGTCGATCCTTCACCATACGATGGCCTCCATTAGCCAGGTATGTTTCACGGTACGCCAAGATGCACGCTCCATGGGCTAGCCCCAAAGATGACCTACCATTAAATCGAGAAATCGGTGCAGGATAGAGGGTGAATACCACAAAATTTAAAAGTGGCATAAATAGCTTTTCCATCACTGAGAACATTTCAATTCCAGGCCACGCCGACAATAAGGTTGCATCTCTATTTGTTGCCTCAATTACCAACGATTCAACCGCATTGCGTCCAAGTTTCGTATCGGCATCTAAGAAAAGCAGCCATTCACCATTGGCTTTTTCGGCGAGTCTAGCGCAGGCGTTAGTTTTGCCAACCCACCCATCCATAAGCTCTTGGGTAGCCACCTGTTTGACAATCTCACCATGCTCTAAAACCAATCTGTCAATCGCTTCTTGAGTGCCATCAGCAGACCTGTCGTTATATACCAAGATTTCAGTTACCACCGAACCTTGATCAAGTGCAAACGCGACGCATTGTTCTATGTTGTGCTCTTCATCTCTAGCAGGAATGAGAATTGAGACGAGTTTCTCACCACAACCACCACGAGTACGTCTTTTTGACCAGAACAAAAGATTGATACCAGAAATAAATACTGGCGGGACGTAAAGTAACAGCCCGGCTATAACAAGAGCCATCTGAAAATTACTCATAATTGAACATTAAATTCGCGAGGGTCTCAGTTCGTTCTTCGATTGGAAGGTGACCGGCTCCTTCTATAACCTGCAACGTTGCATGTGGCCATACCTCACCAAGAATAGCTGCGGATTTCTCCACTGCCCTAAATGTGTTTTCACCAGTAATTATGTCAATTGGCAAGGTTAAATCAGCATAGCGAGACGGACCATCATGTTCGCCCATCATTTTCAAAAAAGAGTAAACGGCATCATGGTCAACTTTTTGGAACGATGAAGTTAGATCCGTATCTCTATCACGTTTGCCTGAGAGGGCCATGTTGGTGAAAAATCGTCCAATTGGAGAAGCGAACGCAGTACGATAAGCCAGGCGACCAAAATTTCCTTTTAGAAAAAGAGCAAAGTACCAAGGTGAATATGCGAACGGATCGATCATCACCAAGCGTTTGACTAAATCTGGCTTAAGCCGGGCAATTTCAGCGCCGATAACCCCACCAGTGCAATTACCAATAATCGTAAATCCACTTTCAAAACTAATCGAATCGGAAACCATGTCTGCGATAGTTTCGACACGCCATCGATCAGGTAACGCAGACTGTCCACATCCAGGTAAATCAGGCGCTTCGATGACGACGCCGTCAGGAAGATGATTTATCAACGGCACGAAGGTCTTATGACTCCCACCCCAGCCGTGCAAACCAACAAAATTGGCATGACCACTTCCCCATTTCGTCACCCATAAAGGTGATTTCATGCGACCATCTCTTCGCGCAACCATTTGGCGACTCTGTCAGCTGACATCTTGCCGCTTAACACGCACATTGGCACTCCCGTCCCGGGTGTAGTTGAGGCTCCGGTGAAAAACAAGCCTTTGAATCGGGGAGAAAAGTTTTTTGGCCTAAAAGGACCAATCTGACGAAGATTGTGTGAGGCTCCAAAGGCTGATCCATCGTATAAGCCAAATTGACCGGACCAGTCAATCGGCGTCATCGTTTGCTGCTGGATAATATCTGAATCTGCGATCGTCATCCGATGCACTGTTAAACGGGCCTGCACTCTTTCCAAAAGTCTCGCTGACTCATCCTGCCAATTGACATGACCGGTTTGCGAAACAAGTGGAACAGGCACCAGTATGAACACTGCTGACTTACCCTTAGGGGCCATACCCGGATCGGTATTAGAGGCCACCGACACATAAAAGGGAAGGTCATCTGGGATGATTCCCTTTTTCATCAATTGACGGTAAGCATGGGCGGGGTCATCAGGTAAGAAAACCGAATGGTGACCTAATTCAGGAAGTTCTCGGTTAACAGCCAGGTAGTAGGTCAAAACGCCAGGGGTCATTTGTGGTGGCTTATAACGTTTTGTATCAGCTGCGCCAAGTAGTCTTGTCATGGTTGTCGGCACGTCTACATTGGAAACAACTACTCGCGAAGGTTCAAAAGATCCATCTTGAAGAGTAATACCCCTTACGCTATCTGAATCAGTTTCAATATTTTTGACCGGACAACCAGTTATGATCTCAACTCCCAGTCGCTCAGCAGTTCGTTGCATCGCCTGAACTAGCGAATACATTCCCCCTTCGGGAAGCCACAGACCGTATTCGATTTCTCCAAAAGGGATAATCGAAAAAATTCCCGGTAAATCCGTTGGAGCTCCGCCTAGATACATACCGTAAGATCCAAATGCGTCACGTATACGTTTATTTTTGAAATGACGGCCTATCTCAGAATCCATAGACCGCAAAAGGCCCAGACGCGGGAGGTTGGTCAAACCTACTGCAGCAAACCAAGACAAAGGGGAGTTTGCATTACGCGACACTAGGCGATCAAATGAAAGACTGAACTTGTCGCGAGCATCATGAAGAAAACTAAATAATCCGGCAGTATCTCCACTATCCAGCCTCCGACATTCTGAAGCAAGCCGGGTAAGGTCTGAAGATACCTGAAAGGTTTCACCGTCTGGCCAAAAAAATTTTATGGCCGGGTCGACTCGATTTAACTGCAACTCTTGCCACAAGCTTGAGCCAGAAGCCCGAAACATCTCGTCAAATACCCACGGGTAATTCAACAGTGAGGGGCCAGTATCGAACCTAAAACCGTCAAACTCAATCAGATTGGCCCTGCCACCACATCGGTCATTAGATTCAAACACAGTAACACGATGGCCCTCCAACGCCAGATAAATAGCAGTTGAGAGACCACCCACGCCAGCGCCTACAACCAATGCTCGATCGGCCAGCATTATTTCTTACCTCTCAAGCATTAGTGCAGCTGGCAATCGCCAGTATTTACTCATTGGCAACACCGATAATTTTTCGAACATGGTCAATGATTCTCGGTCAGTAGTTGAAGGGTTGCTTAAAATTTTTGTATTGAGACGTGAATATAAGCGGTGACAAGCTTGAATTGCCAAGCGGCTATCGGGGTGAAATGCATCAATATCAAAAGCCGCTTCTTGGTACCACTTATCCGCCTCGTTGGCCAGAATAATTTGAGCCTCGGTCATAGCGTCATGATCAAGAGAAAGCACCTGATCAACAAGTTCGCTTCCAGACGCATTCCCGTGCTGTTCAGGTACATAACATCGTTCCCTCAGAGCATCATCCACAACATCTCTGGCGAAGTTGGTCAGTTGAAGGGCGATAGCAAGAGAACGCGCACCTCTTAAACATCTGTGGAAATTTTGCCCCGAAGCAGAACCGTATATATGTGCCAAAAAATAGCCGACGACCGTAGCTGAGCCATAAATATAGTTCTCGATCAAGTCGTGCCAATCACTAAACCTTTGCGAGTTAATATCATTTCGCATCGCATCAAGAAATGATATGTAATAAGCATCGGGAATCTGGTTACGGCGCATCACATCCCGGAAGGCAGCCATTATGACTGAAATTCCATTTGAAACTGCCGGTATGATGCCAGGATAATTTCGAGTCTGCTCAAAATCATTCTGCCAGACATCTAAGTAGGTCATCTTAAGATCCCGGCTCAAAGCAAACGTATCCACGACCTCGTCGGGATACCTCACAGCCGCATAAACCAATTCGACATCTGCTTTCTTATCCGGTGGCAAGAAGCGTGTTACTGCATAAAAAGAGGAACTGTAAGAGCGAAGTACTTTTCTACCAAAACGAGATGAAAGCAACCTCGCCGAATTTTCATCGATCACCTCTGAAACATCAGAAGCACTTTGCTTATGAAAGGTCTGCCAGTATGCCTGACTCCACACATCATCTGCCTGCAATTGAAATCCTCGAAACAAACGCTAATACATCAATCAAATCAACGCTATATCTTACTTATTTCACAAATATTTTCTTTTGCGGTATTTCTGCCGCCCGATGAATCTTTGCTTGTCATAAGACAGTTAATGATAACGCTCAATGATTGTGAGTCCACACGCTAAACCTCGTTACAAGGCTCCTAGGAAGCACGCAAACCCGCTAATCGACCACCACTTTGCCGGTACTGTGCGAGCGGATGTACTTCCAGTCGTATTCGACGCCATATCCGACACCTTGAGGTATATCAACGTTGCCATCTGCATCAACTAATTCCAAACCATCGGCGTAGTTGGTGTAGATATCGTTGGTCATTTGCAGACATTCCACATCAGGATGAACCCATACCATCTCGTAGTAATTGCTGTTAGGAATGGCCGACATCACGTGGCGTTGCGCAGGGCCACAGCCATGAATTTCAATATCGACACCAAGCGCCTCAGCAGCTCCTGCAAGTTTCATAGTTCCGGTCACACCGTTAGCAGGTATACCACCTCGAATAAAATCGGTGGCGTTTGACAAGAGCAAATTAACCTTCTGTTGAATACTGTGAACCTTTTCACCTTGTAGCAGCGGCGTTTTTATATATTCACGCAGCTTACGGTGACCGTATTCGGTTGAACCTCCGTCAAAATACGGATCTTCGTACCAGAAAAATCCGGACTCGTCGCATGCATATCCCACTTTTAGAGCATCAGCAAAAGTGCGGTAGAAGCAAAACGAATCCAGCATTAAATCCATTGAATCTCCGACCCTTTTGCCCAAGGCTAAGATCGCATCAATATGATCCTGAAGTACGGGGCGAGGGTATGGATGAATCTTAAAACCCTTGTACCCAATATCTCTACACTGCTCAGCGAAGTCAGCAAACGACTCAGGTGTAGAAAGTCCGCCGGTGACTCCCCCGTTCATGGTGCTAGCATAAGCCGGCAGTTTCGTCCGAAAACCACCGATTAGCTCTGAAACCGATGCATTGTGGAATTTACCTGCGATATCCCAAAGAATCGTATCGACGGCACCGAGCAAATTCATTGGATAGCGAGCATATTCTGCGTAAAAAAAACCTCGCTCCAGCGCGTTTCGCTCCAGCATGAGTTCTGCTGCACTAGATATATCGGCAGATAGGGGATATTCGCCAATAATGCCTTTATCTGTGAAAACCCGAGTCATAAAAAACGACTGGTCCATTTCAGCACCTGGTAAATAAGTCGGCGTGCCACTACCGGTCTCGCGTCCAATGTCCTTGATTTTTCTAGAACATTTCTGAATTTCGATTTTTGTGATTACAGGGGCTTCTGTCACGTGATCTCTCCTCGTAAGACTCATGGGAGTATGTCCGATGGTACACGGGGAGAAGGAAAATGACTGGGCGATCAAAATCACTTGGCTTGATTAAAACCACCAAGCACTATTCATCCAGCGCGGTCGAAACCATCCAGATCAGGTATAAGTTTGGTGGGCCCTGTGGGGATCGAACCCACGACCTGCGGATTAAAAG
>TARA_B100000686_G_scaffold198216_1_pt1 | contig 10632 bp, 11 predicted proteins | sample TARA_B100000686 | Tara Oceans TARA_B100000686 (sample SAMEA2622733) | marine metagenome | biome: marine biome (ENVO:00000447); feature: marine epipelagic mixed layer (ENVO:xxxxxxxxx); material: "saline water (ENVO:00002010), including plankton (ENVO:xxxxxxxx)" | depth 150 m
TTCTTGCCACGGGATTTCCCCCATAATTCACACCTCTTGTAACACAAAACATAAAACCAATTTTTTGAAGTAAGGGGTTTGACATTGGTATGTTAAGGTAATCCATCATTATGTGTCCATCTTCAGATAATCTAAATAGACAATTGCTAAAATTATATGCTTCTTCATTTCTTATTACTGGTGAATTTCTATCAAAAGAATGATGTGAATCTTTGTAGATGGTTAATCCAATATTAGATTTTTTATTTAACTTATTAACAAGGTCAGAACATGGTTTTGCAGGTGTCCAGTTATCTAGCTCACCAATGAGTATGTGAATAGGTGACTCAGAAAACTCAATATTTTCTGGTTCAATAAAACATGGGGGATAGAACGCAAGATGAGAGGCAAATTTCAATTCTTTATTAATTGCATTTTTAACTGGCATCCATGCAGAAAATAGAGTTACTCCTCCTCCTAAACTCCATCCAGTTATAGAGATCCTATCTTTATCAATATTAGGGTGCTTTGAAAGTACTTCTAATGCTGTATAAGCATCCACTATCATAGCACTGATGGTAACCTGATTCTGTGTTCCTACAGTTGAAGTAATACCTCTACTCTTAAAACTATTTAATTCAAATGTAGCTATGCCCATTTTTTGATACATTTCAAGATATTTGTAGTGGTGTTCGCCCCACCCAAGACTACCTGCAACTCCTATTACTAAAGGAAATTTTTTATTAGGATCCAATGAATCATTTGGTAATACTAGTTTTCCAAAAACAGTCTGTTTTTCCTGATTATCAAAATCTTCAATTATATCATTAAGCGAAAAAGGATTTGAACTTTCAAAAGATATTATCTCTTCTATATTTTGCGATAATACAGTAAGTGAGGTGAAAAATAAAAAAAGTGTAACGATAAAATTGTATAACATATAGGTTAATTGTAAAATCTAATTGTTTATTAAAGGTTGAAAAATATCTAAATAACGGTCAGTAAATTCGTTTTTCATAGTCCATTTTATAAATGAATATGTAATTACAAAGAGTATTATTAAGTAAACATTCTTAATATAACCCCTGTGCTTATTTTTAATAATTTTGTTAGAATTTTCTATTTTTTTTAAGCCTTCGTATGCAATCCATACAGATATCCAAAGAACGGTTGTTACTATGAGAGCATCAAATGTTATTTTGTCAATAAAAGATCTAAAAAAGTTAATCATTAAATATATTTTCAATTTTTAGTGTTTCACTAGGTAAAACATCATTAATGTTTGCAGAATAATTTAAAAGTTCATTATAAAACATGTCTACACTAATACCAAAAACTTCCTGGAATTTATTTTTCCAATTGTTATCTGTAGGATTCTTTTCCCAAAAATCTTTATAAATAAGTTTAAAAGATTCTTCTTCGGACTTTCCTAGTTTTTGAAGTTCCTTTACAAGAGCAAGCGTAATGAATACAGAAGAAGAATAGTTTCTATCAACTGTACTGGATGAGGAAAATTTTTCATAAATTTTAGTATTGTTTATGGCTGATATATCAACCTCTGTCTGTGCTTCAAGAAAGTAATTAGTAGAATAAAATTGTTGTATATAAAGAGATTCAAACGATGCGGCAGTTCCCTCAGAAAGCCATTTTAATTCTATATTTCCATCATAAAATTCTTTGGATAAGGACATTTGGTACACGTGAAAATATTCATGAGCTACTACAGAAAACCTATGCATTGAGTTCCAGGTAAATTCATCATTAGGAATTTCTAATACCATGAATATTCTTTTATCATTACCACATATGCAAGCACCTGAATAATCTCCAATCTCACTTTTATATGGTGAAGACACATTATCATTCCACGCATACACATCTAATTCATAAAAATAACTTATTGGGTTAACTGGTATTAATTGATCTAATTTTTCCATAATTATATTAAACTCACTTACCCAATCCGTAGGTAAACTATTATGTAAATTATAATTAAAGTTAAATTCTGTTGGTGAGGGATTATTTTCTTCATCTGAATTACAAGAAAAAATCAAGAAACAAATCAAATAACAAAACAATTTTTTCATAGAATTAATTTATATTAATCTTAACTAATTTAGTTTCAATTTTTTTAAAATCTTTCATATTTGAAGAGATAATTATATTTATATATAATCGTATGTTTATTATATTTACTTAAAACAAATAATTGGACAAAATATTACTATTTGCTGCAATTATTCTAACATTTTCATGCTCTCAAGATAAACAAACACTAGAAGAAACTGTTTTAAATGATGAGAAGGTAAAATGGATTCAGGATAATAGAAAATTGCCGGAAAATGATTCCTTATTCTACTTAAGTAATCCAGCTCCAATTTTTCGTAAAACTTTTATTGTAGATAAAAACATAAAAAACGCAAAGCTCTATATAACATCTGCAGGGTATTACATTGCGAGGATAAATGATAATAGAGTAGGAAAAAACATTCTGGATCCAGCATGGACTGATTACACAAAAAAAATATACTACAGTGAATACGATGTTACTTCTCTTATTAAAAATGGAGAAAACTGTCTGGGTGTATCTCTTGGAAATGGCTTTTACAACCCGCTTCCACTTAAAATGTGGGGCAGAATAAATTTAAGAAATGAAATAAATGTTGGAAAACCTAAATTTATATCAAAACTGATTATAACATACAACGATGGAAAATCTGAAGAAATAGTTTCTGATTCTTCATGGAAATATTCTTATGGACCAATAATCAAGAACAGTGTTTATATAGGAACGTACTATGATGCAAGAAAAGAAATAAAAAAATGGAGCTCTCCAGGTTTTAATGATAAATTATGGAATAATGTAGAAGTGAGTGAGTCTCCTGGGGGAAAACTTGAAAAAACCTTCTTTCCACCTGTTCAAATAACTAAAGAAATAGTACCTAAAGATATATATTCTTCTGGTTCAGGGATATGGGTGGTTGATATGGGTGAAAATTTTACAGGTACATACAAAATGAAAATATCTGGAAATACCGGAGATACGGTTACATTTAGGTTTGGTGAAAGAATTTATGAAGATGGTTCGCTTAATCCAATGACTGCTGTTACAGGTCAAATTAAAAATAAAGGTATTGGTGGTCCGGGGGCTCCTGAAATTGCATGGCAGACAGATACTTATATCATTGGAGAAGACACAAGTAGTTGGTATACACCTGAATTTACATATCATGCATACCGGTATATGGATATTATTGGTTTAAAGAAAAAGCCCAAAATATCAGATATAATTGGGCTGTCCATACATTCCAATGTGAGTAATGAAAGTAGTTTTTCTTCTTCCTCAGAATTATTGAATTCTATACAAAAAGCAGCAGAAAGAACATTTTTAGCGAATCTCATTAGCGTACAGTCTGATTGTCCAGCAAGGGAAAAATTTGGTTATGGTGGAGATTTAAATGCTACCAGTGAATCTTTTATATATAATTTTGATATGCAATCATTTTATCGTAAAACAATATATGACTGGGTAGATGCAATAAATGACTCTATTTTTATTGATACCGCTCCGTTTGTAGGTATAAAATACTGTGGTTTAAGTTGGGAATCTGCATTTCTTATAACTCAGTATTACTTATATCTTTATTATAACGATCTAGAAATCATTAATGAACTATACACATTCAATGATAATTGGATGGAAAAAGCTTCAAGAATTCATCCTGATGGTATTGTAGATGAAGGCCTTAGTGATCATGAATCTTTAGAGCCTGTTCCAGTTGAGTTAACTGGGACTCTTCATTATTTGCAATCTGCTCGAATTATGAAACTCTTTTCATCAATAATGGGAAATGATATAAATGAAAAAAAATATCATGATCTATCTCAAAAACTTGAAAAAATAATAAAAGTTAAATTCTGGGACCAGACAATAACAAAAGACATTAATCGTCAAACCTTATTTTCTTCATTGCTTTATCATAATATCATTCCTGATAGTGAGATAGAAGTTGCAAAAGATTCTCTTTTAAAAGCATTAGAAAATGGTCCTTCAGGTCATTTTACAACAGGTATTTTTGGAACTAAATATATATTAGAAACACTTTCTGAACATATTTCACCTGAAGTTGTATTTAATGTTGTTAATAGTACAAAGTACCCAGGATGGGGATATATGATAGATCAGGGAGCTACAACAATATGGGAAACCTGGAAAGAGAGTGATAACTATTTTTCAAACTCTCATCCGATGTTTGGAGTAGTTACAGAATGGTATTATCGTTGGTTAGGTGGAATTAGACCAGATCCTAATTATCCTGGGTTTAAAGAGTTTATTTTAAATCCTTCAATGCCTGAAGAACTTGATTATGTAGAATCTAGCTACTATTCTCCTTTTGGGAAAATTGTATCTAATTGGAGAAAAAACTCATCAGAATCTTATATTTATGAAATAAAAGTTCCTGAAGGTAGCGTTGCTAATGTTTTACTACCAATTTCCCCTTCTCAAAAAATAATGATTAAAAAGGATGATTTTAAATTAGAAAATATTGATGGTTTAAGAAATGGAAAATTCCGATTAAATAATGGGGACTATATTATAACAGTTTCGGATTAATAAATTATATAATGAACAATAACAACAAAATATATTTTTCTATAGATGAAATGAATGATGCAGTAATTAATATCAATAATAAAATTTTGTCATCAAATTGGTCACCTGATGTTATTCTTAGTATCAATAGGGGTGGCTGTGTTCCTGGAGTTTATTTGTCACATTTATTAAATACATCACATGAGGTTATAAATATTAATAATAAGATTGAGAACTCATCAATTAACAATAGAAATGTTTTAGTGATTGATGATATTAATGATACTGGAAAAACATTAGAGATAATAAGTAAAATGTTTTTTGATTCTCAAAACAGTGTTAAATATGCTGTGTTGGTTAACAATGTCTCAAGTAAATTTAAAGTTGATTTTTATGGAAAAAATATTGATAAAAAGATAGATAATTCTTGGATAGTTTTTCCTTGGGAAGAAATCAGGTAGTTTTTAATAACATATATGTTTAAAAATATTAATAAAAATATACTATTAAGATTAGTTTTTTTACAGGTATTTATTATTACAATCTCAAATTTTCTTGTTTCAATTCCTCTTGAAATTCTTACAATAAAATTAACTTGGTCAGCATTTACTTTTCCAGTAGTTGTATTGGCTACTGATTTGACGATCAGAGTTTTAGGAAAAAAAATTGCCAGAGCTACGATTACTCTTACTTACCCACTGGCAATTATTGCATCAATAGCTGTATTGTTATTTGAAGATACTTTGATTTCTGTTGCAATTAGAATTGGGTTTGCTAGTGCTACTGCTTATGCTGTCAGCACATTATTGGATGTTTATATTTTCCAAATTATAAGAGAAAAATATAAAGCTTGGTGGCTTGCACCAGGTATTTCAACAGTATTTGCCAATATAATTGATTCATATGTGTTTTTCTATACAGCATTTTCAGATTCTGAGGATATATATATGGCTAATAATTGGATAGAAATTGCAGCCACACAGAGCATCATAAAAATAGCAATAGGTATATTGTTTTTTCTACCTGTTTATGGTGTTATTTTAAATTATATATTGAATAAATTAAAGTCGCATGAAAATAATTAATTTTCGTACCTTGACTTTATAATTTCATTAATTCTATTTAGTACTTTCGTTTCAACCTGACTTTTAAGGTTTGGATCTGCAGGACGCATTGTAGAATATCTTAAATAACCTGCTGGCAGCGCTCTTCTATCTCCTTTATAGGCAATATAAGAGTTTCTATATTCATAATATTTTGGAATTTTTTCATCAAATAATACATTTCCATACAGCGCATCCGATATTGTTAAATTCGTTTCTAAACTTGCCATGCCAAATAGCTCATAAACTGTTCCTACAGCTGTTTTTGTTACTGTTGTAGTTGTGCTATCATTTACTTTTTCTTTAACTTGAACTGAGTTACTAAAAGGTGTAGAATTGATTACCCTTATGTTATTAACTCTAAAGTTTATATAAACTATTTCAAAAATTTCATCAATTATGGGATCTTTAGAATAGTTATTTTCAGAAGCAGTTTGGACTAAATTTTTAATATAACCTGGATCTGAATCTTGTAAGTTAATAGGAACATCATTAACTGAAGTTGTAGTAATGTTTTTTGTAAAACGTCTTTCAAAAACTTTATCTCTAATTTGATCATGGAGGCTATTAAAATTATTGTTTGTATAGTTCTTTTTTGTGATTGTAATTTTTACTTTTCCTAATTCTAAAGTTTTTGCGATTAATTCCTTAACATCATTATAGCTATCTACATAGGAATCAGATTTTACATATAGTCTGTAAGCTTTTCTATATTCATCTTTAGTAGGTGAAGCTGATTCAGATAAAATTCGATTACCTTCATTATAAAAGTTTGCAGCAGTTATATTATTGTATTCGTTCAAAAGATTTTCAGCATTATCGATTTCGTTTGTAAAATCATAAGTATTTTCAGTAATAATGTTTTTATTTTTGAGTTTTACTTTTTTAGGAAAATTTTTTAATTCAATTTGAATTTGGTTTAATCTATTGTAAGTCGTATAAATTTCTTTCATTTGAATTGCAGACTGCTCGTCTTTATATGGAACAGCTTGATCTGCTAATCTGTTAATTTTAGATATGTTATTTGTGTTTGCTAAGATTATTGATTTTTCAAAAAGTTTAGCAGCAGCTTTGAAGTTATTTTTAACTTGTAAGGATTTAATAGAATATAAAGTTGCATTTATATAGTCCTGTTCCTTAAAAGCTTTATTTGCATCTCTGTTAAATTCTCTATGATTTTGACAGTAAATAATGTTCGAAAGAATTAATAATATATATAAGAATAGAATCTTTTTCATACGTACAAACTAATATTAATTCTATTAATATTCAAAGTAGTGTTTGAAATTTAATATTATTAAAGTATATATATATCTAATTATGAGAAAGTGTATTTTCATACTTATTATTAGCTTTTCAACTTACGTTGTAAATTCTCAGGATACTTATTCTATTGTTGCTATAGACACCATTACTGGTGAAGTAGGGAGTGCAGGTGCTTCTTGTGTTGATCTTATCTATTATAATATTTCAGATGCTGGTTTTCTTTCACAACTATTCCCTAATTTAGGAGCAATCAATACTCAAGCTGTATATAATTCTCAAAACCAAAATAATGCAGGAAGTTTACTAGAGTTAGGAGAATCGCCAAGTCAAATTATAGATTGGTTAAAAAAAAATGATGCTGAAGGAGATCCAGGCTTTAGACAGTATGGTATAGTAGGAATGGTTCAAGGTTCCCCTCAGGCTGCAGCTTACACCGGTTCAGATGTTAGGAATTGGGAGGGCTCCTGGAATGAAATCATTGGTAAAAATTATTCTATTCAAGGAAATGTGCTTCTTAAAGAAGCAGTAATAGACTCAATGGAGGCTAGATTTCTTAATGAATCTGGAGATTTAGCTCATAAACTTATGGCTTCTTTACAAGGAGCTAATATACCAGGAGCAGACATTAGATGTTTCCCTTTTGGAACATCATCTCTTTTTGCTTTTGTGAAGGTATCAAAACCTACCGACACGTTTGGAAACCCATCTTTTTATGTGTCTGTGAGAACACAGGGGAATTCTGGCATTGAACCGATTGATTCTTTACAGACCATATTTGATCTTGAAAATAATATTGTTCTTGAACTAAAAGAAACAAAAGATTTTAACAAGTTTTTTTCAGTTTATCCAAATCCTTCTTCTTATAAATTAAATATTCACAACAATACAAATGAAGTGCACGATTTGTTTTTATTTGATACTTATGGGAGGTTAGTTTTTAAGGAATCAATAAATAAAAACCAAACTATTGATGTAAGAAAACACAAAGAGGGTATTTATTATTTAAAAATTAGTAATAAAAAAAGAACTTTATTTAAAAAGATAATAATAAAATAAGGTCTTAATTAAGAAACTTCTTTATTTGTGTTCTATTAGTTTAACCCATTTTCCATCAAATCTTTTTAGTGCCTTTTTGTCCCACCTATAAACTTCTCCAGTTTTGGTATCCATTTTAAGAATCAGTTCATTATTTTGAGTATTCCCAACTGCAATCATCCATTTTCCACTTTCAGATTGTTGAGAATAACTACCCATTAATATACTCATAACTCCAATAGCAGCAAATATTCCTAATATTTTGTCTTTCCAATTTTTCATAATAATTAAATTTTTTTGTCAATAATTTAAAATACAAATTATAAATTCCAAATAGGGGTTTAATTGTAATTTTTTTTTAAATTAATATCTTATTAACCCAAAATCAATTAAAATGAACAAAATCAAAATTTATTTATTAACGCTTCTATTTTCGCAGCAAATATTTGCGCAAAATCAAGAAGTAGTTTATGAAAATATCTTTTTAGTCCCTGAAAAGACTAAAGAAGCTCTTTTGGTAGAAGGAGTAAAAGCACATAATCAAGAATATCACAGTGAAGGTGAAACTAGAGCTTCACTTTATACTGTGCTAATTGGCCCACATTCTGGTCAATATGTTTGGTTAAATGGCCCTATGACACTTTCTGATTATGATAATTTTCCAGATGAAACTCATTTGGCTGATTGGCAAAAAAATGTAAGAAGCTACATATCAAGCGAAGAGGTTAGAATGGCAAAATTAAACTGGGAAGCAAGTTATACACCACCATCATGGGGAAGCCCTGAATATTTATTATGGAGAACATTTAAAATTAAACAAGACATGAATAGTTATGGAAAAGTTTTAGATGCTGTAACTAAAATTGGAATGGCTTTAAGTGAAATGAACGCTGAAAATCCAAGAAGAGTTTATGAAAGTGTTTTTAGAAGTGAAAATAGAGAAGACATAACCTTAGTATATCCATTTAAGTCTTTTACGAGATTTAGTAATGGGAATGGTCTTCCAGAAAATTTTCAATCTAAATATGATAAAATTAATGGTATAGGTTCTTTTAGACGGGATATAGGAAATGTTATTACCAAATACACAAATGGATATTATGACGAAGTTCTCATGCTCGTTGAATAAACCTATTTTTGATCAACACAAAAAAGCTCTCAATTTGAGAGCTTTTTTAATTTAGAGCGTATTATTATTTACTCTACATATGAAGCTTTAAAGTCCAAGATTATTCTTTTGATTCCAGATACCTAACTATCTCAGCACCATACCATGTTGGGTCCAAGATTCCACCAGTAGCTATAATTTTACCATCTTTCCATTCCCAATATCCATAGTATTCAACTTCATTACTCTCACCAGTTATTTTTGAAGTTCCTGACCAAGTAAGCCAATGATTTGTAAATATTCTACCATTATTATAATACATGGTTGTTATGTTATCATTATTATGTTGTATGTTATCAAAAACCTCTTGATCTCTTTTGTAACCAGCTATCCAATCATCTTTAGAGTATTCTACTCCATTAACTAGATTTATGGCGTCTTCTGCCATATATTTAGCAGCTATTTCAAAATTACCTTCAACATAAGCTTTAGCTAATTTTCTAACAATTTTACTTTCTTCGCTATCTGCATTAATTGTGCCCGACCATTCTGAACTATCTACTTGATTATTATCAGAACAAGACACTAGTACTATTGAGATAACTAATATTAATAATTTTTTCATAGTTTTATTTTTTTGTTAATACCCTAATCTACAATTATCTTATAAAAATTCAAAAGGGAAATGGGTTAGAACATGTTTCTTTATTAAAAAATTAAAGGTCTAAGGTATAGACCCTTAATTTAATAATTGTTTTAATAAAATTTATTTAAGGTCCATTTTTCCAGCTAATGTTTTAGAAATTGCCACTAACATCATTAAAGCATAAATACCATGATAAGCACCAATTATTGTAGGAACCATAGGATCACTTAATATTAATAATGCAAATGTAGAGTTAATCACTAAAATGGTAAGTTGAACCTTTAAAGACCAAGTTTTTTGAATTGGATCTTTATTTGGGCTGAGAAAACCTCCCACTGGAATAGATATAATTGCTTGACAAACAAAAATAACAGCAGTTATAAGACTAAAATAATCTTCTGGATTCTCTAATAAAATTCCTGTTCTATGAGCAATAGGTATTAAAGAGTATAAAAATAAACCTCCCAATGCATATTTTCTGTCCTTTGCTATGGCTAAACCATATACACTAATAGCAACACATATACCTCCTAGAATAGTAGGAATTAATAATTCATTGATTTCCATAATTAACAAGTTTTTAGTTAAAAAACTAATCTACAACTATCCTAAAAAATTCAAAAGGAGATTAGCATTATTTATTTCTTCCAATAAAAAACATATTAGTCTTTTTTTTATATTCTTTATAATCCGGCCGTTTCTTTAATGAGTAATATTCTGATGGAATTGCACCTGTATAATAAACTAATGTATTGTACATAATTATAGATAAATAGAACATGGAAATCAATATACCTACCCATATTATATCTCTTTCAGCTATGTTTAAATAGAAAAATGATGGCAGAGAAGATAAAATGAGAGAATTCCAAACCATCCATTCTGAGAAGTAGTTAGGATG
>TARA_B100000686_G_scaffold164741_1_pt1 | contig 10630 bp, 11 predicted proteins | sample TARA_B100000686 | Tara Oceans TARA_B100000686 (sample SAMEA2622733) | marine metagenome | biome: marine biome (ENVO:00000447); feature: marine epipelagic mixed layer (ENVO:xxxxxxxxx); material: "saline water (ENVO:00002010), including plankton (ENVO:xxxxxxxx)" | depth 150 m
TAGCCACATAAAGGCAGGGTTTTATAGTTATTAACTGCAAATCCTTTAACAAGGGATCGTTATCTCCAACAAGAGAACTATCCCTAGCTTGCACACCCCGATTCATTTCTCCTTCTAGTTTAGTTAGTACCTCTAATTGATTAGCAGCTTCTTTTTCCCCACTTTTTGCTACTCTCTCTATTTTTTCTTTAGCCTTAAATACGGTTTCTAGATCGGCAAGCAACAACTCAGTTTCTACTATTTCAACATCCGATACAGGATTAATAGTCTCTTCAACATGACTTATACCGCTATCCTCAAAACACCGAACTACGTGAATAATCGCTTGCGTTTCTCTTATATGAGATAAAAATTTGTTACCGAGTCCTTCTCCTTTAGAAGCACCTTTTACTAAGCCAGCGATATCAACAAATTCTGTAGTGGCAGGGATAGTGTCTTGGGGTTTTACTATTCCAGAAATTTTCTGCAGTCTCTCGTCAGGGACAAATACGATACCTTGGTTAGGTTCTATCGTACAAAAAGGGAAGTTTTCCGCTTCTATTCCTGCTGCTGTTAAGGCATTAAATAGGGTGGACTTACCGACGTTGGGTAAACCTACGATACCGCATTTTAAGCTCATACTTAATTTTCTGTGTGAAGTTCTAACATGGCATCTTGCCATTTTCCAGCTATAACTTTATCAATAATAGGTATGGCATTTTGCATAGCTTTTCTGGTAACTTTTCTTTCTTGTTTTGAACTTTTACTCAGAACATAATTCGTTACATCTTGTTCATTGCTGGGGTGATCTATTCCTATACGTAAGCGTTTAAATTCGCTCTTTCCCTGCAAGTGATCAATTATATTTCTAATGCCATTATGACCGCCATGACCTCCTGAATCTTTCAATTTCAGTTTACCTACGGGTAGATCTAATTCATCGTGAACAATCAAGATATCCTCTAGGTTAATTTTTAAATATTTCTTAATTTTTTGTATAGCTATACCGCTCTCATTCATATACAAAACAGGGGTAGCTAAATGCAACTTAAGATTATCAAGTTTTTTATAACCGTAATTACTGGAGAATTTTGTTTCTTCTGCTAAAGGAATGTCGAAATGAGTAGATAATAATTCAAGAAATTTTATCCCTACATTATGTCTGGTTTCTTCGTAATCTTTCCCTGGATTACCCAGACCTACAATCAAGAGGTTCTTCATAGACCTATTAGTAGTAATTATTTTTGGTCATCTGAAGATTTTGCATCTTCAGCTGGAGTATCAGCTTGTTTCTCTCCATCCTTAGCACCGTCTGCTTCAGCTCCTTCCTTAGCTTCTCCTTCTTCTTCTCCTTCTTCTCCTTCTTCGCCTTCTTCTCCTTCAACTTCCTCTTCTTCAGGTTCGATATCAATTACTTTTGCTTCCGTTACGGAGACTACCGCTTGATCTCTATCTTCTCCTTGCGCCAAGATAGGTATCTCTACTCCTTCAGGTAGCTTAAGAGCAGAAAGCAAGATTGAAGAACCAAGCTCTAATTCGGCAATATCTACTTCGATGGATTCTGGCAAATTTGAAGCAAGGCAACTTATATCAATATCATTGATTAAATGACTTACTACTCCACCTTGATTTTTTACTCCAACACAGATGTCTTCGTTAAGGTAACGTATAGGAACGGATAGGCTGATTCTTGAATCAGGGTTTACTCGCATGAAGTCAGCGTGAACTAATCTGTTGGTTTGAGGATGTCTTTGTAATTCTTTAACTACTACATTTTCTTCTTTACCGGCTACAGAGATTTTCAAGATTTGTGTAGAAAAACCTGATACATCAGCCGCTTTAGAAATATCTTTTTCCATGATAAAGACTCTTTGAGGTTCTGCTTTACCCCCATAGATTACCCCAGGGATAGACCCCTCTCTTCTTAGAGCCTTATTGGCAGATCTACCTTCTGTATCTCTTGCTTTAGCTTCTAAATTAAGCTCCTCAGCCATTATTCACTCATCTCCTTAAACATTTCTATAAGAACATAGCGCTTATAGACTCTTCGTTATTTAGTCTCCTTATCGCTTCTGCTAAAGTCGGTGCTAAAGTGATAGTTCTTATCTTTTTACAAGACTTAGCAGAATCTGAGAGCGGTATACTATCGGTTACAATTAATTGATCAAGGTCTGATTTAGAAATCTTTTGTATAGCAGTACCTGAAAGGACTGGGTGAACGGTGTAAGCTAAGACTTTCCTAGCCCCTTTTTTCTTTAAGGCTGTAGCTGCATTGCATAAGGTTCCAGCTGTATCAACCATGTCATCTACGATAATACAGTCTTTATCTTTAACATCGCCTATTACGTTCATCACTTCAGATTTATTAGCTTCATCCCTTCTTTTATCTATGATAGCTAAGTCCGAGAGGCCCAGGACTTTTGCTAGAGCCCTTGATCTAATAACTCCTCCAACGTCAGGCGACACAATTAGTTTATCGTTTAAATTTTGAGTGATAATGTCATCATGAAAAATTTTTGTGCCGTAGACATTATCTACGGGTATATGAAAAAACCCCTGTATTTGTTCAGAGTGGAGTTCTACGGTAAGCACTTTATCAATACCTGATCTCTCTAAAATATCAGCCATGACTTTAGCGCTGATAGGCATTCTTTCTGATCTAACTCTGCGATCTTGTCTGCCATATCCGTAATAAGGAATAACAGCGGTAATTCTTCCTGCAGAAGACCTTCGGATAGCATCCACCATAATAATTAGTTCCATTAAGTTGTCGTTTGCAGGCGCACAAGTTGGTTGAATAAGGTAAACATCTTTACCTCTAACATTTTCTTGTATATCAATACTGATCTCTCCATCACTAAAACGATTTGCTTGTGCTTGTCCTATTGGAGTTCTTAAGCTTTTAGATATGGCTTCTGCAAGTGGTCTATTTCCATTTCCTGAAAAAAGTACTAGTCCGTTTCTGTATGTGCTCATCTTATCCTCAGCATCTTTTTATTTGGCTGGGGTGGTAGGATTCGAACCTACGCATGGCGAGATCAAAACCCGCTGCCTTACCGCTTGGCTACACCCCAAAATTCTGATTGTGTATTTTATTCTATTAATTGTAATAAAGGCGAGCGATCTATACTTTTAGCTAAGATAGCTTGCGGGAATTTTTTTAAGTTTTCAGATGCTGGTTCGTGATTCTTTATGTTCAAGAATATAGCCGAACCTGTACCCGTAAGTTTAGGATTTCCTATTTTCTCTAGCTTATTAAAGAGATCATCAATTTCGGGATAGGTTCTTCTAGCCCAGCTAGAGAAACTATTTTTACTTTTTCCTTGTTTAAAATCTTCAACACTTATAGCATCTTCTTTACCTAAAGTTATATTTTCAAAGGCTGTTTTTGTGCTTATTGAAGCTTCTGGGAAGACAAGCATAAAATTCTTTGATTGAAGATCAATATATTCAATAATCTCGCCCCTTCCTTTTACCCAAGCACTTTGCCCGTGAATAAAGAAAGGTACATCGGAACCTATCTCAGCCCCTATTTTGAGTAATTGTTTCTTGTTTAAGTTAGTTTTCCAAATTTTATTTAAGACAACTAAGGTAGTGGCAACATTAGAGCTACCGCCTCCAAGACCCTTCTGGATGGGTATCTTCTTTTTTAGTTTAATTTTAATTCCTTGGTTTGTATTAGTAATTTTTTGTAAGATTTTAGCTGCTTTCAGAATCAGATTATTTTTTATGGGGTAAGGCTCTTCCATCAATTCAATACCTTCGCTGGAAAACTCAAAGTTCATTTCATCTGATAAATCGATAAGTTGCATAGCCGAAGCAATATCATGGAAGCCGTCCCTTCTTTTTCTAAGTACTTGTAAATGGAGATTTATCTTTGCAGGAGAGGGTATCTTAATTTCTTTCATTTTACTTGCTTGATTAATATGAGGATTTTGGTTTCTTCGTTTTGAAAAATAATTTTTGAAGGTATATTAAAACCATTAATTATATTTCTGCCTTCTGGAAAAGTAATTATCCACTTATTATTCTCTACTATAGGCACCTCCCCAGAAATTGCTTTAAGTAAATCTTGAACAAGTATGGTTTCACTCTTTTCTTGTGTAACTGATATTTCATTAATTAATTCGTTTAAATTAATTTCATCGTTTAAATTAAACAATAAGGCTTTCTCAGGGACGAAAGGACTAAGACGCAGTCTAAGATTTAATTGGTTGTTTTTATTAGTTAAAATGAAGTTTCCCTTTTCTCTTAAAGAACTAATTTGGATTTGAAATTTTCCTTCTATTATAAAATTTTGTTCTAAATTGATAATTTTAGGTTCTGAAGGTTTAATATTAACTAGTTTAGTGGAACAACTTGAAAAAATAAGAACATTAAGGAAAAGAAAAAGAGTTAATTTCAGAGTTAAACGATAATTACACATAGAGCTATTATAAGTCTTAATAAATCCTTTGAAGATGTTAGAGAGTATATTAAATAAGTTATCAGAAGTGTCCGATAGATTTTATGAAATAGAAGGGCTTCTAAGCAAACCTGACATAATTAATGATCAGGAGAACTATATTGCTCTTTCAAAAGAATATTCTGATCTCACTCCAGTTGTTAAGTCTTATCAAAAACTTTTAGAAGTTCAGGCAACCATAGAGGAGACTTCTAAATTAACTGAGGATAAAGATACTGAGATAAGGGAATTAGCTGCCTCAGAATTAAAAGACCTTAAGGGTGAAGCAGATGACTTAGAATTGCAACTTAAAGGTCTTCTACTTCCTAAAGACCCAGATGATTCCAAAAATGTTTTTCTAGAGATTCGCGCTGGAACTGGTGGCGACGAGGCAGCTTTATTTGCTGGAGACTTATTTAGGATGTACTCAAGGTTAGCAGAAAGAAATAATTGGACAACAAATGTCATAAGCTTAAGAGAAGGAGATCATGGGGGTTACAAGGAATTGGTTGCAGGCATTCAAGGTAAAGAAGTTTACAAACAATTAAAGTTTGAAGCAGGAGTCCACAGGGTTCAAAGGGTGCCAGAGACAGAGTCTCAGGGCAGGGTACATACCTCTGCTTGTTCGGTAGCCGTTCTTCCTGAGATGGAATCTTTAGGAGAAATAGAAATAGATAAAAATGATTTAAGAATAGACACTTTTAGGGCCTCTGGAGCTGGTGGGCAACATGTAAATAAAACTGATTCTGCAGTACGTCTTACCCACTTACCCACCGGAATAGTCGTGGAATGCCAAGATGGGAGATCTCAACATAAGAACAAAGAAAAAGCCATGTCACTATTGCAATCAAAATTGATGGATACTGAAGAAGAAAAGAAAAAAGCAGAAGAAGCTGAGAGTAGAAAAGTTATGGTAGGTTCAGGAGACAGATCAGAGAAGATTAGAACTTACAATTTTCCTCAAAATAGGATTACCGATCATAGGATAGAAATGTCATTACACAATTTAGTGGACTTCCTAGACGGCGATGTTAAGGCTATGACAACAGCTCTATTGGAAGAAAATCAAGCAAGAGAGCTGGCTAATTTAGACAAATCATGATGAAAACTGAATCCGCTCTAGAGTTTGTAAAGAGAAAGGCTTCTTTACTTAATGATACTTGTTTTACTAATAAACTAGATATTGAAACAATGGTTTGTTCTGCGCTGTCATTAAGTAAAGCGAAACTTTATGCAGATCTTTCCTCTATTTCTGAAAGTCAAAAAGAGTCGATTTGTTCCATGATAGATAGAAGAGAGTTAGGAGAGCCATTAGCCTATATTTTAGGAGAAAAAGGGTTTTGGGATATAAATCTTAAAGTAGATAAGCATGTGCTTGTTCCAAGGCCTGAAACAGAAACAATAATATCAGCTGTTTTAGATTTATATAACCATGAACACAAGAGAGTACTGGATTTAGGGACAGGAAGTGGTGCATTAGCGTTATCGCTTGCTAACTCTAGAAAACAATGGGAAATCTATGCTACAGACATATCTTTTCAGGCTCTGAAGGTTGCAAAACATAACCAAGATAATCTCAAAAAGAAGGTGTTTCTTATACAAAGCAGCTGGTTTGAAGCCTTTAAAAAAGAAAGTTTTGATCTTATTGTTTCTAATCCTCCTTACATAGGGTCTGCAGACAAAAGGCTGAAGGATGATGGTCTTAGATTTGAACCCAAGGTAGCTTTAGTATCAGGTGAAACAGGGTTGCAAGATTTGATAGAAATTTGTATTAATAGCTTTTCTTTTTTAAAACCAGGGGGAAGGATTTTTTTAGAACATGGCCCCTCCCAAGAGAATTCTATAAAGGAGCAATTCTTAATGTCTGGATACACAAAGGTAAAACCCTTAAAAGATCTTAATGGAGATGTAAGGGTTACAATGGCTTTTAAGGTTTAGGCTTAATAGTTGTACTACGTAACTAAGAAATGAAAAGTAAAACAAAAAAATGTTATTAAAAGGATATATAGAAGGCTATTACGGTCGTTTACTCAGCTGGAGAGAAAGAGTAGAGCTGGTTAAAGCTTTAGGGGAGGCAAAAGCAGACTTTTATATTTATGGTCCTAAAGAAGACCCTCTTCATAGGCTGCATTGGATGGATTTGTATTCCCCTGAACAAGAAAATGAATTTAAAATCTTCATAGAATCAGCTATTAAAAATAATATAAAGCCATATATAGCATTATCTCCTGGTTTGTCTTATGAAGTAGAATCTTCTTCATTTACGGAAGCTCTTTTCAAAAAGTTAGGTCAATTTCAAGAAATAGGCTTTAAAAATTTTGCTATATTTTTTGACGATATAGAGTTAGTAAAAGATGCTGCTCTAGGAGAGTTGCATGGAAATTTAATCTTTCAAGTCAGAGATTTTTTGAAGAACGATGAACCCAATTCTCTTTTATTTTGTCCTAGTGTTTACTGCAATAAGTTTGCTATGGGTCCTCTTCAAGAATCAGAATACTTAAAAGGCTTATCGCTTAGCATCCCCTCTACAATACCAGTTTTTTGGACAGGAAAAGAAGTTGTCAGTGAAGAGATATCAAACTCAGATTTAGAAGATTTAAAAAGAATTTTACCTAATCCAATATTAGTTTGGGATAATTATTACGCTAATGACTATTGTCCAACTAGGTTCTTTGTAGGCCCCTACCTTGGGAGGTCTTTTACTGAAGAAAATGCCATAGGTTGTGGTATTAATCCTACTGGGCTTCCTCTTACAGATTCTTTTCTATATAAGCAGATGACCCAAAGTTGCAGTACTGAAGAACTTTTCAAGCAATTTCAAGTACCGGATATCTTTTTACGTGTTTTGCCTTTTTTTTCTAGTCCATTTACTAAAGACATCTCGGAAGATCACTATAAATCACTAGGCGATGTTGCAGAAGTAGCCAAAGCCTTGTGTGTAGATTGGAAGAGCCCTTTGCAATTAGAGTGGGCTCCATTCTTATGGTCTTTCTTTAATGATATTGAATTTAAAAATAAGAGTAAGGTTAAAGGAAAGCAAAAGTCACTTGAAGGCTGGGCTTCTCAACGATATTCTGATCCATTAAATAAAATAATAAATCAAAAAGAGGAAATATAAAGATGTTAGGAAATATGATTAATAGCCAGTTACTGATATCTGGTTTAATTGAACATGCTGAAAAATATCATGCAGATACAGAACTTGTTTCTAGAACAGTTGAAGGTCCTATACACAGGTACACCCTTAGTGATGCTGCAAAAAGATCTCGTAAATTAGCAAATGCCTTAAAAAAGCTTGGTATTAAAGAAGGAGATTGTGTCGGTACTCTGGCCTGGAATACTTTTAGACATTTTGAACTGTATTTTGGTGTATCGGGTATAGGATCAGTTATTAATACAATAAACCCAAGACTCTTTCCTGAACAAATGACTTATATTATCAATCACGCAGAAGACAAATATCTATTTGTTGATCTATCTTTTGTAGGACTAGTTGAGTCATTGATGGAGACTCTAAAATCAGTTAAAGGTGTAATTATTCTTACAGACAAAGAGCATATGCCTGAGACTTCTTTAGAGAATGTTCATTGTTATGAAGAGTTGTTAGAAACTGAATCTGAGGATTTTATTTGGCCTGAAATGGATGAGAATACTGCTTCAAGCTTATGTTATACCTCAGGCACTACCGGCAATCCAAAAGGGGTATTGTATTCTCATAGATCTACGATATTACATACCTGGATTGCAAGTTCAGGTAACTCTATGAATGTGTCGAGCTCGAGTGTGATCTTACCTGTCGTTCCAATGTTTCATGTAAATGCCTGGGGAATTCCATACGCTGCAGCAATGTTTGGTGCTAAGTTAGTCCTACCCGGACCAGCATTAGATGGAGCTTCTCTTTATGAACTAATTGAATCCGAGAAACCTCAGCTTTTAATGGGAGTTCCAACAGTTTGGCTTGGTTTGCTGCAATTTCTCAGAGAGAGTAATCACACCCTTGAATCAGTTGAAGTTGCCTTAGTTGGTGGATCTGCAGCCCCAAGGGCAATGATTCAAGAGTTTGAGGAGAAGCATAATGTGTTTCTTGTACATGGTTGGGGTATGACGGAAATGAGTCCATTAGGCACTACAACTGTAAAAACTTCTGATATGGAAGGAATGGATTTAGAAAAACGTTATGACTTACAACAAAAACAAGGTAAAGCTTTTTATGGAGTGGAAATGACCATAGTAGATGAAGAAGGAAAAGATTTACCAAGAGATGGAAAGGCCTTTGGAAGACTTTTAGTAAGAGGTCCAGCAATAGTGGAGAAATATTTTAAAAGCAAAGAAACTGCACTTGATGAAAGGGGGTGGTTTGATACCGGAGATGTTGCAAAGATTTCAGAAGATGGATTTATGGAAATTGTAGATAGAAGTAAAGATGTAATTAAATCAGGAGGAGAGTGGATAAGTTCTATAGATCTAGAAAATGCTGCAGTTGGTCATCCCGCAGTTGCAGAAGCTTGTGTCATTGGGGTTTTACATAAAAAATGGGATGAAAGACCCATTCTACTAGTTGTTAAAGCAGAACAACAAGAAACTACCAAAGAAGATATACTAGACTACCTTAAAGATAAGGTTGCAAAGTTCTGGTTACCAGATGATGTTATTTTTGTGAATGAACTTCCTCATACGGCAACAGGTAAACTTTTAAAAACTAATCTTAGAGAAGAATATAAAGAATTTTTGATTAATAAAAAATAAGGAGAGAAAAATGCCAGTAGTACCTGCAGAAAACATGAAAGATTATATTGGAAAAGAGTTAGGCGTATCCGATTGGTTTGTTGTAGATCAAGAAAGAATCAATAAATTTGCCGATGTTACCGAAGATCATCAATTTATTCATATTGATGAAGAGGCCGCAAAACCTCTTTTTGGTTCTACTATTGCTCATGGCTTCTTATCACTATCATTGCTTCCTCACTTAGCTTCTCAGTCAGGAGGGTTAGTTCCTGAGAATGTTAAAGCAGGGATAAATTATGGACTAGATAAAGTTCGTTTCATTAATCCTGTTCCTTCAGGCTCTAAGGTAAGAGTAAGAAGCACCTTAAAAGATGTATCAGAAAAAAATCCTGGTCAGTGGCTCTTAAAATCAGAAGCTGTAATGGAGATAGAGGGTGTAGATAAACCTGCTTATGTTGCTGAAAGTTTAACTCTGTTCATAACTTAAAACTTTAGGAATGGGCAATATTGACAAAGTAGTCATCGTTACCGGTGCCAGCAGTGGTATAGGGGAAGCCACAGCAAGAATGCTTGTTGAGAAGGGGTGCAAGGTAATGCTTGCAGCAAGAAGAGAGGATAATCTCAAGAAAATTTGTAAAGAATTAGGTGAACAAAGTTCCTATTTCGTAACTGATATCTCTAACCATAAGAATGTTCTAGAAATGGCAGGTAAGACTATAAGTCTTTTTGGAAGGATAGATGTCTTAGTCAATAACGCAGGAATTATGCCTTTGTCCTTGCTTGCTTCGAGAAGAGTTAATGAGTGGGAGGAAACAATAGATATAAATATAAAGGGAGTTCTTTATGGGATAGATTCAGTTTTAACCCATATGATAGAAAGGGAGAGTGGTCATATTATTAATGTCTCATCAGTAGCCGGTCATAGAACTAATGCCATGTCTTCGGTCTATTCAGGTAGCAAGTTTGCTGTTAGGGCCATCAGTGAAGGACTTAGACAGGAAGTAGCAGGTAAGGTCAGAGTTACGATAATAAGTCCAGGAGCAGTGACTACGGAGCTTGGATTTAGTATTAAAGATGAAACAGTTAGAGATAATATGTTAAAAATGCTTGATCACGACTTCCTTGAAGCAAGCGATATCGCCTCAGCAATTTGTTATTGCATTGAGCAGCCTGATTCTTCTTCAGTTAATGAAATGATAATACGCCCCACTGATCAACAACTCTAATAATCTATGTCTTCAAAGAAACTTCGAAAAAAGATTATAGATCAAGCTATCAAAGATTTAGTTAAAGGAGGCTTGAGGTCTATAACTATGCCAGTCATAGCTAAAGAACTTGAAGTTGAAGAGAGTGAGGTTTTTGAGTTTTTTTCTTCGAGAGAAGAAGTTTTGGTAGCTCAACAAGAACGTTTATGGAAAAAACAATTTTCTAGGATTAATAAGCTTCTAAAAAAAGCAAAAACCCCAGCGGATTTTAAAGAAG
>TARA_B100000686_G_scaffold355174_1_pt1 | contig 10630 bp, 11 predicted proteins | sample TARA_B100000686 | Tara Oceans TARA_B100000686 (sample SAMEA2622733) | marine metagenome | biome: marine biome (ENVO:00000447); feature: marine epipelagic mixed layer (ENVO:xxxxxxxxx); material: "saline water (ENVO:00002010), including plankton (ENVO:xxxxxxxx)" | depth 150 m
CCGCCGCCATCAGCGCGTGAGCCATCCCAGCAGACATTGGCACACAAAAATAAAGATAATCATGCAGAAAAAATAGAAGGAGGGGGGGGTTCACCTGAACTTTCACCTCCAAACAAACAGACTATTAAGGAGAATCATCCGTCTGAGCCAAAGTTCCCACCCACAGAAGATAAGGCGGAGAAAGTACCTGAGGATAGTCCCGGGAAACTTCCACCTGAATCTACCGTGCAACCCAGCACCCAAAAAGACGAATCGTGAGTGACCCAGAAAACACTAATTCAAGCGAAGAGCTTGAGGAAGGAACTCTGCTTTCTCATCTCGTTGAACTTCGTAGCCGCCTCTTAAGAATCGTTTCTGCAGTGCTCTTAGTATTCATCGGTCTTCTGCCATGGGCCGGCGATATTTTTGCCCTCGTTTCAACTCCCTTGAGAAACGTTTTGCCGGGCGGCCAGATGATTGCAACGCAGGTTGCATCACCCTTACTGACCCCGTTTAAATTGACATTTTTCACAGCTTTGTTCTTAGCTATGCCGGTCGTACTTTATCAATTGTGGGCTTTTGTGGCCCCAGGACTGTACAAAAAAGAAAGGCGTTTCGCACTGCCATTGCTGGCGTCAAGTATTCTTCTTTTTTATCTCGGGATCGCCTTTGCTTACTATGTCGTCTTTCCATTAATGTTTAATTTCTTCACGTCGATAGCTCCAGAAGGCGTAGAGGTTCAAACTGACATTTCGCAGTTTCTAGATTTTATTACCACCATTTTCTTCGCTTTCGGCTTAGCGTTTGAGGTACCTATCGCGACGGTCCTAATAGTGTGGACCGGCCTGACTACTCCAAAAAAATTAGGTACTGCCCGACCTTATGTGTTTCTTGGTGCATTTGTCGTCGGCATGTTTCTGACACCGCCAGATATGATTAGCCAAACATTATTGGCCGTGCCAGTTTATCTGCTCTATGAATTAGGTATTGTCATGTCTAGAATTTTCGCAATCCGGGAAGAAGACGAAATCTCTGACTAGCACAGAAAACGCAGGCATTAACAATGGGCGGAAACCACCACAATCCCGAGCCCTGCTGAATTTCAGTTGATAGAATGCCCTATTGCCGACGAATTCTTATAGGAAAAAAATGCCCCCCGAAACAGAGAAGCCTTACCGAGGCAACCCCAGTCGAATCACTAGACTACTCACCAATGTCGAGCACATAGGTAATAAATTACCAGACCCTACCCTTCTATTTGTTAGTTTGCTGTTCCTTGTATGGCTGCTTTCATGGCTCTTATCGTACGTCAATTTCAATGTTATCGATCCGCGCACCGGAGCACCTCTAGAAGTTATGAATCAGCTATCTGCCGCTGCTATAACCAAATTTATGACTTCTATGGTGAAGACCTTTACACACTTTCATCCACTCGGGGTCGTCCTTGTTGCGATGCTAGGAATCGGGGTAGCGGAACACACCGGATTCATCGGCGCAAGTCTGAGGAGAATGATGGCGGTTACAGCAAAAGGCCTCCTAACACCGATGTTGATTATGGTTGGAATTATCAGTCATTCAGCAGCAGACGCCGGATATGTTCTGGTTATCCCACTTGGCGGCGTTTTATTTTATGCCGCCGGTAGGCATCCTTTAGCTGGCATCGCAGCCGCTTTCGCAGGTGTCTCCGGTGGTTTTTCCGCAAATTTTGTGCCATCCGCTCTTGACCCCATGCTTCAGGGTATTTCGCAAGCCGGCGCTCAAATACTGGACCCCAACATAATATTAAACCCATTGAATAACTACTTTTTTACCGCTTCGTCTTCAATTCTAATTATCGGTTTGGGTTGGTATATCACAGATAAGGTAGTAGAACCTCGCCTTCAGGCCCTTGCGCTTGATGGAGAGCTTGACGACCTCCCTACTATGGATCCGTTAACAACGAAGGAAAGAGCTGGCCTTAGAGCCGCGGTTACAGCAATGACTATAAGCTTACTTGCTTTGATCATTACCAGTGTTCCGGAGGGCTCAGCTTGGCGTGACACGGTGGGAAGCCTTACGTCGGGGAGCGCACCCCTAATGCAGTCAATTGTGCCACTGATATTTCTTCTTTTCCTTATTCCTGGAATTGTCTACGGCTATTCAGCGGGTACTATATCAAGTGCAAAAGATATTATTGAAGGCATGGTCAAAGCAATGGGAACCATGACTTATTACCTAGTAATAATGTTTTTTATTGCTCAATTTATTTACTCCTTCGGCGAATCAAATCTAGGGGTCCTATTAGCGGTACAAGGAGCTGCTGCACTAAAATCTTTGGCCATGCCGGCACCCCTCACGATTACTGGAATCATCTTGCTCACCGGCTTAGTTAATTTATTTGTAGGATCTGCGTCAGCAAAATGGGCGTTACTTGCACCGATTTTCATACCTATGCTAATGACATTAGGAATCTCACCTGATCTTACCCAAGCAGCATATCGGGTAGGCGACTCAACAACCAATATAATTACACCGTTAATGCCTTATTTTCCATTAGTGGTTGTTTTCTGCCAACGATACGTCAAAACCAGCGGAATAGGGACCGTTACAGCGATGATGCTACCTTACTCAATAACGTTTTTAGTTTTCTGGACCCTGTATTTGCTGATTTATTACTTAATGGGAATTCCGCTGGGCCTACAGGCAAATTATGAATATATACCATGATTGACATGGATAGCCGGGTTGGGTGCCGACATAAGCGCACGATTGTGTCTACTGTCCAACACAAGCCCCAGCATAGGCTAACAGCTGACCTGCGTTTTCAAGCTGGCAATCGTTTTCGTAGGTAATTCCGTCTAATCCACAAACAGGCTGATATATACGTGGGCAATTCCTTCCCTGTTCTTCACAGAGGCCCGCATGCAGGATACGCACGCCAGTCCTTTCAGCTAAACAAGCATTACCAAAAGTTTGCTCGTTTTCGCCACATACTGGAATGTACATCGACGGGCACGGACGAGTATTGCAGGCGCCTTCAGTAACTACCTCTATATCGGCTGCTTGTGCTTCACAAGCGTTGTCATAGGTTACTCCATCCGATGCACACACAGGCATGTATATGCTTGGGCAATTACTAATATCGCATGCGCCAGCCATTTGAATTGGGATTCGCTCATCTTCAGCGGCACATCGATTACGATACGTACGACCGTTAACACCACAAACGGGAAGATAATCTTCCGGGCAAGCGTTACCGCTACAAGAACCAATGGCTAAGACATCGACACCGGCCGCACTAGCAAAACAGAGATTACTGTAAGTATTGCCATCACTCCCACACACTGGCTCCTGATCATCCGGACACGAGCTTACATCAACATCGCAAGTTCCAACTGTGGCCTCCTCAAGCCCTGCTGCCGCTGCTAAACAAGCGTTCGGATATGTTATGCCGTCCGGCCCACAAACCGGTTCATATATATCCACACAACCATTAGGTACCTCTTTTGTCTCAAGAAAAAACTCATCGTCCGGCCCACAATCAGACGGTTCAGCAATTTCTGCGCCCGCAGCCTTCAGCACGCACTCGTTGCTATAGATCCGTCCATCAACTCCACACACAGGATTATATTCTCCGCTGCAGTTAGCTTCCTCCATTGCATGCGCCACGAATGGATACCCCCAAATAAAAAATACTATCGTCGCACAGATCTTTATTTGTCGGTCCAGGATGCAGTTCATCATCATTTAATTAAAACAAGATTGATTCACTTTACTCTGTTACTAGCGTGTGCATGATAGGACGTTTTTTTATAACCTCTACGGCTTCGCCGAGTTGAGAATCGTTTTTTAAATCGACATGCCCAACCATGCTTGCCCTATAAGAATTCGACACCATTGGTACGAAAACATCTGGGCTAATGCCTGCTTCGTCTATCGAATCGCCGGATGGTGTGAAATAGCGGGCTGTCGTCAACTTGACCGCGCGACCCCGCGATAGCGGCAATACAGTTTGCACTAGCCCCTTACCAAAAGTTTGTGTTCCCACAATTGTCGCACGACTATAATCTTGCAGTGATCCGGCAACTATTTCCGAGGCTGACGCCGAGCCGCCGTTGACTAAAACCACCATTGGAGCACCTCTGAGAATATCACCTGGTTCTGCCATTCTTTCGAAACGAGAGTCAGGTGTTCGGCCCACTGCAGAAACAATTACACCATGCTCAAGAAAAAGATCTGAAACATCAACCGCCGAATCTAGCGTGCCACCTGGATTATTCCGAAGGTCCAAAATCAAGCCTGCAAGTTTACTGTTAGTTAACCCCCCTATTTCAATCCTTATTTGCCGAATTGCTGTTTTCGTTTCTTCTACTGTGGCCTCGTTGAACTGGCTTAATCGTAAATATCCAATAGACTCGTCAATCACCTCATGGCGTACACTTTTGACCGTAATGTTTTCCCGTGTTAGATGAAACGTCAAAGGATCATCATAATCATCCCGGCGAACCCGGATTGTAATATTACTCCCCTTTAGCCCGCGGAATTTGCGGTACGATTTAGTGATCGTTTCACCAATAATAGGCTCTCCATCTATCTCAATAATCTTATCACCTGCCTTAACTCCGGCACGTTCGGCTGGTGTGCCGTCAATAGGCGAAATGACTATTAGGCTATTGTTCTGCTCGCTAACCTCTAGACCCACTCCGGAATACTGGCCACGTGTACTCGCTCTTATCTTCCGATAATCAGCTGAATCGAGATAAGCTGAATGTGGATCGAGACCCCCAACCATACCGCGGATTGCTTGGTCCAGAAGCTGAGCATCGCTAATATGTGCGACATAGTCATCTTTAACCAGCGCCATCACTTCGGCTAATAATCGGGATTGATCCCCGGTTAGGCTTGCTGGGGTACGAGTGTTTTTTTCCGACAAAATTGCACCGCCCAAAGAAAGGCTCACCCCCAGGATTGTGCCAATCGCCAAGACTAAGATAGCCCGAATTTTTACAGACATAAACGCTCCATCACCAGTCTAAAAATTCCCTTACTCAACCCCCTGCCGACAATACCATAGACAAACTCATGGTTTACCTACTCAGCCAGCAGCGGCCCCCCAAACCACCGTCTTGGGCTAAGCGGCTTTGTGTGATGCCTGATTTCAAAGTACAGACCTGTTTCTTGTTGGCCGCCAGTATCGCCCACAGTCCCAATGACTTCACCGGTATCCACCCAATCACCAACAACTTTTATGGTCGTTTCGTTGTAACCATAGAGAGTCATGTAGCCTTCCCCATGATCTATTATGATCAAAAGCCCCATTCCAACCAACCAATCAGCAAAAACAACGAGGCCTTGATGAGCGGCCCTTATCACCCGACCTCTTGAGGCTGAGACGACTATCCCATTCCATTTAACATTTTTGCCAGCACGCGGTTGACCAAAATCATATTTCAATCGGCCACTGACCGGCCAAACCAAATGCCCACGCAAGTCACTAAAGGCCGTATCCGTTCCGATTCCATAGTTGGAAGTGACAGTCGTTAATTCTTTAATAATCTCGACGATTTTCTTCTCTTGTTCGTTCAGCTTTCTAATCTCAGATCCAGCCTCGGTAATATCTTGTTCAAGGGACACAAGCAGCCGCTCCCTGCTTTTTTGAGCAAACCCGAGCTTAGTTAAATGGTCCTTTTGAGATTCCGTGAGGGCTGCTAGTCTAGACTCCACAATTGACTCAGCGCTTTTCAATTCAACCAGTTCCGCTATGTTTTGATTAACAACTTCGATTGAGCGGGTCCGAACCTCACTTATATAACGATAGTAGGTCAGTAAACGTCCAAGAGTCGCCGGGTCTTGTTCTGTTAGAAGCAGTTTTATTCGTTCTTGCGTTCCACCGGTATATAGCGACACCAAGTGACCCTCAAGCTCTTCTATACCTGCCTGAAGAATCTTCTCCTGTGCCACCAACCTTTGATTAATCTGTTCCTTGTTTTTCCTGTGTTGAGATCGCTGAGTCTCAAGATCCGCAATCAGCAAGCGCTGCTGTACGATCACCTCCTCAGCTTCTTCCAAATCGCCGACCAATTGATCGCGTTCCCTTGCTCTCTTGGCACGATTTCGTGTGAGTCGCGCAATCTGCTCTCTGATTTCCGCCAGATCCCGATTTCTCTCCTCGTTGACATCATCTTCCTGCGCACCAGATAGATAGCCGACCCCAGAGATTGTTATGAAAAACAGAAGCCAAATCCTTACCATCATAATTAAAAGTCTACGTATCTTGCAGCAATACACCAGTATTTGCGGCACACTGCTATAATTGTTGGTCTACCTTCGTGCTCAAGCATCTCAGTATCAATTAATAAGCCAAAAATATGGAAACCTATCTCGAATTTGCCTCTAACCACCAATTTTTAGTGAGCGCACTATTATTCAGCTTTTTCTTCCTTATCTTTTTCGAGCTTCGGCGCAAGTCTCAAGAAGTCGCGCAAATCGAGCCACAAGCAGCAGTACAGCTCATTAACGCGGAGGCTGTAGTAATCGACTTACGAAGTGCTGAAGCATTCTCAAGGGGCCATATAGTAAATGCTAAAAACATTCAGTTGGACGAACTGGAAATGGACAACAAAAAATTGGGTAAGCTTGCTAAAAAACCGATCCTAACAGTTTGTGAAGCAGGCATGAACTCTACTCGTACGGTAAATAAATTACGAAAATCTGGCATGGAACGAGTCTACGGTTTGAAAGGAGGTATGGCAGCTTGGACTCAAGCAAACCTGCCGCTTGTAACGGGAAAAAAAACAAAGCGAAAAAATAAATAGCGTCAATTTAAAAAATCTATGAAAATCTTAGAGATATTAACCAATAATTTGAAAAAGCAGGACTATAAAAATGGCAGAAAACGACGAAAAACAACTAGCAATTCAAAAGATTTATGTGAAAGATTTTTCATTTGAATCTCCAAAAACACCGCAAGTATTTAGCCAAACCGATTTGGCTCCTAAAACCGATTTGAATTTAAGAAGCACACACACGGCCGGATCTGAAAATAACCATGAAATCGTGTTAACCATTACGATTGAGGCTAAGGAGGAAGATAGCACTATTTTTCTCATCGAATTACACCAAGCAGGCCTTTTTCATATAGCCGGCTATACCGAGGATGAGTTCAAAGCAATCGTCGGGAGTTTTTGCCCAAATATATTGTTCCCGTACGCGCGTGAATCAATCGCTAATATTGTCTCAAAAGGTGGTTTCCCCGAGTTTATCTTACAACCAATCAATTTTGACGCGCTCTATGCCCAGGGGTTAGCTCAGGCTGCAGAGCAAGCTGAGGGTGGCGCACAAGAAAACACGAATGGAGACGGCGGCAGCGAGGCTACTCACTAGCATTTTAGACATTACATTACATGTCAGCTCATAAATCACCGATCGCGGTTCTTGGGGCAGGCTCTTGGGGAACAGCTTTAGCTCTGCAATTAGCTAAAACCAATCGCCAGATATGGTTATGGGGTAGGAACAAAGAACAAATTGCATCAATAAAAGACCATCAAATAAATTTACTTTACCTACCTGGCATCGAACTCCCAGAAAATGTGCGCCCGGAAACTGATTTAGCCAAGTGCCTCAATGGCGCGAATGACGTATTGATCTGTGTACCCAGTTATGCCTTAAGGGAAACACTAACTACGGTTGAACCTCTTATAGATCAAGATACCAGAGTGTGTTGGGCCACCAAGGGCTTCGAGCTTTCTACTGGACAGCTACCTCATCAAATTGCAAGCGAGATTTTAGGAGATCAGCGACTGGTTGCTGTGCTCTCCGGACCTACCTTTGCAATGGAGGTTGGCAAGGGCTTGCCCACCGCTATCGCTGTTGCAGCAAGTAATAAACGATATGCGGAGGAAATAGCTACCCTGCTATCTAATAATAACTTCCGCGCATATACGTCGGGAGACATGATTGGTGTTGAGGTTGGTGGTGCCGTTAAAAACGTCCTCGCTATTGCTGCTGGCGTATCAGATGGCCTTGGTTTCGGAGCAAACTCAAGAATCGCGCTAATCACGCGCGGGTTGGCAGAAATGACTCGTCTCGGGGTCGCTATCGGGGCACAACCTGAAACATTTATGGGCCTTTCTGGGATCGGTGACTTGGTTCTCACATGCACTGATGACCAATCCAGAAATCGGCGCTTGGGCCTGCTTCTCGCCACAGGAAAAAGTATTGAAAGCGCACAGCTGGAAATTGGGCAGGTAGTTGAGGGCGTCCGAGCGGCAAAGGCCGTTAAGGAAGTTGCCACACGCCATAAAGTGGTTATGCCTATTTGCTTTGAAAGCTACCGCATTCTCTACAAGAACATACCCCCGAACGAGGCTGTTTACACTCTCATGGGAAGAGCGTTAAAACCAGAATAATTCAAGCACAGCCACCAAAACCATTTTGACGCCATGCTTCATAATTAACAACTGCAACAGCATTCGACAGATTTAAACTCCGACTATTATTTTGCATCGGTATCCTTACGCGCTGTCGTAGCGGAATTTTCCCGAGTACATCTGTGGGTAGTCCGCGTGTTTCGGGACCAAACAGAAAAGCATCTCCGGCCACAAATTGGACGGACGCGTAGCTTCTCGAGCCCTTTGTACTAAAAGCAAAAACCCTCGGTAACTGCAGTTTATCTAAGCAGCTATCAAGGTCCGGATATATAGTGATATTCGCAACTTCGGTATAGTCAAGGCCAGCCCTTCTAAGCTTAGGCTCATCGAGTGTGAACCCAAGTGGCTGAATTAAACTGAGAGTCGTGCCGGTATTTGCACAAAGGCGTATGATATTCCCAGTATTAGGGGGAATCTCCGGTTCGTACAAAATTATATTGAACATGACAGGCTCCATTTTGCACCAACGACAAGTTAATATCCCAGTCTTGAAATATCATCAACTATGAGCCTTTCCTCCCATCAAAATCCAAACCTACTCCAGCTAGAGTTTTGTGGCTTAACTTTCAGCTCACCAATCACTTTGTTGTCCGGTTGCGTTGGATTCGGCGAGGAGTATACGCGTATCGATGGCTTTTCAAATTCCGAGGTCGGTGCCATTGTGCTTAAAGGGACCACCAAGGATTCGAGACTTGGAAATTCACCCCACCGTGTTTACGAAACCCCCCAGGGCATGCTTAACGCCATAGGCCTCCAAAACCCCGGGGTAACCGTCGTTGTAGATGACATTTTGCCAACCTTAGATTTTAGTGAAACACATTTTATCGCCAATGTCTGTGGATCGACGATCAAGGAATATGAAACTGTGACCGAGCATTTCGATAATTCGGCGATCGATGCCATTGAAGTAAATATATCCTGTCCTAACATCAAGGAGGGTGGAGTATCTTTCGGCAACTACCCCGAAATGTCAGCCAAGGTTATAAACGCATGCCGAAAGTGCACAAGCAAACCACTAATCGCTAAACTTTCACCCAACCAAACAGATATTCAAGAGAATGCACGTCTTTGTATCGAAGCAGGCGCTGACGCCCTGGCGGTGATTAACACTATTACCGGAATGGCGATAAACGTGGAAGAGCGTGTTCCAGTGATTGGAAATATCCGGGGTGGCCTATCAGGCCCAGCAATTAAACCAATTGCATTGCTAAAGGTTCATCAAGTCTATGAGATTGCTGGTCCGCAGAATATTCCGATTATAGGTCAGGGAGGTATAACAACCGCAGAGGATGCACTGGAATTTATCATCGCTGGATCTTCATCTATCGGTTTGGGAACTGGGCTATTCTACGACCCACTTCTATGTAAAAAGATAAACGCTGGAATCCGTGATTACCTTGAGCGACATGAAATCAACTCTATTACGAAGCTAGTTGGGACCCTCGACTACTAACCTATCTAGATAGCGAAATCAAACCATTCGGTACGTGGCTATAGTAAACATAGCCAATATGGCGTTGACTGCGGTACATCTGTGTCGCTTATCTGGGTGGCACCACAATCCTGTTCTGTTGCACGTAAAATCGACTTGGCGGGCTCCGTGTGATCATTCTTCCGGTCGCGTCGATGATCTCCACCTGGATATTGTGTGTACCACGCCAAACCTCGTGAACCTCGAAACTCAAGCTGCTTGTCGTTAGCTCCTCCTCACCATCAAAATACACTCGAATCCGATCCTGTTTTTGAAGGGTTGGTGTCACAAATAGGGCTACGTGGAGCACACCTTCTAGATTCCACAAAGTTTCCTCTGGTGATGGGGAAACAATCTCAATGCTCTCATACCACCGTGTCGCTGGTTGTACCTTAGTGGATATTTGCTCCAGGTTTTCGTCCAGCCTGGTCGATTCAACCCCAGACGTTGTTTGTGGCGACGTCTTATCTAAATATATGATTTCTGCGTTTGTATGGGGCTTGTCCGAAAAATGGATTACCCCATGTTCGTCGACCCATTTATATGCTTGCGCCATCGCCATCTGAGCCGATATAACCACGACGCTGGCTACATATATAATATTACGCATACTGCTAGCATATCAGCGCTACTTTCAAAATGACCAATAATCCAGCTATGGAACTACGATTACCAGCCTTGTTGGTTACCCCAATACACTAACCCCTAACAAGTGGAGCGCCTTATAGGCTATAGTACATATCAAATTCGACTGGGTGAGTCGTCATCCTAA
>TARA_B100000686_G_scaffold355102_2_pt1 | contig 10606 bp, 9 predicted proteins | sample TARA_B100000686 | Tara Oceans TARA_B100000686 (sample SAMEA2622733) | marine metagenome | biome: marine biome (ENVO:00000447); feature: marine epipelagic mixed layer (ENVO:xxxxxxxxx); material: "saline water (ENVO:00002010), including plankton (ENVO:xxxxxxxx)" | depth 150 m
GATCTGACAATTCAGATATTGACTCAGCAGTAGCAACGGTGGCTTTACTAGTCTGGTCGCTGATTTCTCGAAGTCTCGAAGTTCTCGATGACATTTCCGTTGCAGAAGAAGCTTGTTGGCGTGCAGAAGCCGATATGCTCTTTACCAACTTTGCAATCTGATTCGATACTTGCTCAGTCTCATCTAGGGCAGCACCCGCATTTTCTGCTAATAAAGCTCCGCCTACCACGTCCGTAGTACTGCGCTCCATCGAAACAACAGCCTCGGTAGTATCTGCTTGTATAGTACGAACTAACGCTTCAATTTGCTTCGTCGCATTTGCGGAACGATCAGCAAGCCGCTGCACTTCATCGGCTACAATCGCAAAACCCTTTCCGGCATCGCCAGCCGCAGACGCTTGTATAGACGCATTTAAAGCAAGAATATTCGTTTGCTCAGCAATATCGTTAATTAGCTCAATCATATTGCCTATCTCTTCCGAGGATTCTCCCAAACGTTTGATGCGTTTAGAGGTTTCTTGGATAGTTTCACGAATCGTATTCATTCCATCTATCGTTCTCCTAACTGCTTCACCGCCTTTATGAGCGACTTCAACAGAATGACGCGCGACGTCAGATGACCTCTCAGCGTTTCCCGAAACGTCCTCGATGGAAGTCGCCATTGACACAATAGATTCAGTCGCAGCTACAATTTCCTGGTTTTGTATTTCAGCCGCACTCGCCATGTCCGCCGCGATACTAGCAGTAGATGTTGCAGCTGAGTCGACCATAATGGCCGTGTCGTTTATCGTTGCCACGAGCTCTCTAAGTTTCTCAATTGCATAGTTGATGGAATCGGCAATCGCACCGGTAATGTCTTCTGTAACCGTCACCTCTACCGTCAAATCACCATAAGAGAGACTGCCTAACTCTTCAAGTAAACGCAGAATAGCGCGTTGATTGCGTTCACTTTGTAGAGTCTCTTCACGGTTAAGCCGTTCCAGCGCCACTCTGCGCCAATCTAGTACCACTAAAACAGCTAGGGTAACGAGCGCTAAAACAAGCAATAAGATCGGTAATATAGGGTGTGCTAGCAAACCTGACACAACAATAATGCCTTGAAAATCCAAATACAAAATCACACCCGCGGAAAGAATCAACGCGGCCAGCGCAATTACCAGTGCTTTAAAAAAAATAGAATTATAGTTGTGGACCATTACTTCCCGATAGATGTCTCTTCTGTTAGCCAAATTTACCTTAATCGGCAGCTACCTTTAGGAACACACTACTTTTAAGCAAACCATAAAAATTAAAAACAGACCAAATATTGTTGTCTCGATCGTACGCTCCTCTGAGATAGTTTTCACAGCGAATCGAGTTTTCTGGGGCAAGTTCTATATATTCTGATTCCAAGAAGCGTCTAAATCCACACACTTCATCAACGACAATTCCGGCGGGCATATCATGATGATTGATCGAAATGATTCTTGTATTTCTTCGTATTGAGGTTCGTCCACCCCCGAGAAACATTTTAAGATCAATAAGAGGTACTAGATGCCCATGCAAATTCGCTATGCCAATTAACCACCGTTTAGCGCCTGGGACACGCGCGATGTTGTTAGGAAACGTTAACACTTCACGCACTTGCTCACTATCCGTGACAAAATCTTCCGTATCAATCCGGAAGGCAATACCAGACCATTCCCCCAGAACGTAACTACCTGACTCACCCAACACACTGGAACGAGCGCGATTCTCCATCTCTCGCAGTAACTCAAATGGTCTGTCCACCAGAGTTGCCAATTCAACCACGAGACCCATTTTTAAGTATTATTCCCAGAATTTATCTGATTCGAAATCGCAGTCAGCAACTCATCTTTAGTGAATGGCTTGGTAAGGTATTGGTCTGAGCCGACTATTCGTCCGCGAGCCCTATCAAAAATACCATCCTTACTGGATAACATGATCACCGGAGTATCCCTAAAAGTCTTGTTGTGCTTAATTAAAGAACACGTTTGATAACCATCGAGTCGTGGCATCATTATATCTACCAAAACGAGATCCGGGTGATAATCCGCTATCTTGGATAAAGCCTCAAATCCATCTATTGCTGTGAAAACACTACAACCAGCCTTCACCAGAAGAGTTTCCGCAGTCCGGCGGATTGTTTTGCTATCGTCTACAACGAGGATTTTGAGACCTTGAAGATCTAGAGCAGCATTATTTGACAATGGATATTCTCGCCCAGTTGCGGAAACTAAACCCTTAAGCCTCTAAACTCGCTGACGCCGAACCTAGAGACATCAAAGTACTAATAATCGCCATCAGAATAAAGGTTTTACCACATTGGTCAAAATGCCGCCACGGCCGCAGTTTACAGCAAAAATTGTTTAACAAACTTTGCAGCACAGAATAACACTGCATATTGAAAATAGGCCTTCTACAATTGCAGTTCGAGTTAACTTATTAGGTATAGTTAGCCACTCGTTCCGGAGGAGTTTTTGATAAAAAAAGAGAATGGCAGCTCAAATAAAAAAATTAGGTGTTGTAATGGATCCCATCGAATCTATTGCGCCATACAAAGACAGTACACTCGCAATGCTACTCGAAGCGGAACGGCGCGGCATTGAAATTCACTACATGTTGCAAGATGACCTCAAGCTAGTGGGAGGGGAAGCACAGGCAGTTACTAAAAGATTGCATGTCAAAGACGCTAAAGAGTGGTGGGAAATTTCTGAGGAACAACTCATAAGTCTAGGTAGCCTCGACGTAATATTAATGCGCAAAGATCCACCGTTCGATATGGAATATGTGTTTTCTACTTATGTGCTAGCTCGAGCTGAGGTTGCAGGTGCTTTGGTTGTTAACAAACCCCAAGCTTTACGTGATATGAATGAGAAGGCTTTCATCTCATGGTTTCCTCAATGTGCGCCCGAGACCATAATCACGAGATCCATGAAAGATATGAAGGAATTTCTTTCAAAGCATGGAGAGATAGTTGTCAAACCGCTGGAAGGAATGGGCGGAAAATCTATATTCGTCGTAAAGTCCGAGGATAATAACGCCAACGTAATATTTGAGACTCTTACCGAAAACGGTCGCCAATTCGCAATGGCCCAAGTATTTATTCCTGAAATTAGTCAGGGAGACAAGCGTATTTTACTAATAGATGGCGACCCTATTCCTTATTCTTTAGCACGCATACCACCAACTGACGATTATCGAGGTAATTTAGTCGTGGGCGCTATTGGGGAAGGTAGAGAACTTTCAGCCCGAGATCGTTGGATTTGTAGTGAGGTTGGTCCAAAACTGCGTATGAACGGTGTAATTTTCGCGGGTATTGATGTGATCGGAGATTACCTAACTGAAATTAATGTCACTAGCCCAACTGGAATCCGAGAATTGGATCAGATCTACAATCTTAATATCGCCGAATTACTGTTCGATGCTATCGAAAGAAACCTAAAATGAACACACAACAAATCTAGTCTTCAATGGGAATTTTTAAAGTAGCTAATTTCTACACAAATACTTGATTTCTTGTGAGATACTAGTGGTACAGAGGATTTTCTAGCGTACCGTTAACTTCGCACATGACAAAGAACACTCTGGACACACGAACCACCGAAAATTCAACTGAAAGTAACTCAATCGACGAGATTGTGTTGCGATCTTTACCTGTAAAAGATCGACTGTCACCAATGCTTTTTCTGGCTGCATTGCTACATGGAATTATAATTCTCGGGGTAAATTTCACCCCGGTGGGCAGTACCGTATTTCAAGAAGCTATTTCCCTTGAGGTAACAATTGTGGCTGACCCAGAGCCTAATGTGCTTGTGCCAGACCGAGCGAGTTACCTTGCGCAAGCGAATCAGGAAGGTGCTAGCAATACACGCAAACAGGCACGTCCGACAGCCCGTCCGGATAGTCTAGTACCGGTAAACAATCCCGGAAGGGACGACGGTGATCGGTTAAAAAAATCTAACGCGGACACCGATGCCAAGGAGAAAATACTCACGGTCCACTCTACAGAAGGCATGAATGATAGAAAACAAAGGCATGATGATCTGTCGCCAGATATTCGGACGGCAGCTTTTCTTGAATCTGGTGATCAACTGACAATGCCTCTTCCACAAGATGTTGTGACAATAAGAGCTATCCGTGGAGCGGAAAATCGAGAACTTATCACCTCCGTCAATACTGAAGAATCGATAGTAGCTGGCTATCTGCAGCGGTGGAAAACTAAAATTGAAACGATTGGTATTAGATATTTACCCAAAGAATTAGCGATAGAAGACATTAATGGCAATCCAACACTGGAAGTAACAATTAGCGCATCAGGGCAATTGCATAATGTCTTCGTAAGACATACTTCCGGTTCTAGAACTCTTGACGAAGTTGCATTAGATATCCTGCGTCAAGCCGCACCATTCGATCCATTCCCGATGTCTATCCGTGCAGATTACGACCAACTGCGTTTTGCATACAAGTGGCAATTTAAGCACCTTCCTTTGCGCACAGTAGCGCAGAATAAATAAAATTAATTCGGAATTATTGATTAACCACCCAACCAAAATTGATAACACGCTTGTGCAATAATCAGCCTATGAATTTGAAAAATTCACTCTGCAATCAGCTTCTGATAGCCATGCCAGGAATGGCAGATCCTAATTTCAACAGCACCGTCACGCTTATCTGTGAACACAATTCTGAAGGCGCACTGGGCATCATCATTAATCGGCCTATTGAAATGAAGCTGGGTGGATTGTTTGAGCAGCTAAATCTTGCCCCCTCAAATCAACTAGTTGTCCACAATCCAGTTTTAAGCGGAGGGCCTGTCGCCCAAGAACGCGGTTTTGTGCTGCATAGTCCGATTGGTAAATTTGAGAGTTCGGTGACCGTTTCAGCGGATGTACAACTAACTGTATCCCGTGACGTAATAGGCGCGATTGCTGCAGGTAAAGGGCCCGATAAAGTCCTAGTAGCACTTGGTTATGCCGGGTGGGAATCCGGTCAGCTAGAAGCCGAAATGCTTGCAAATACTTGGCTCTCGGTCCCAGCAAGTCCAGATGTAATCTTTGATGTACCGTACGCAGACCGTTGGAATATTGCAGCACAAACGATTGGCATCAATATAAGTCAGATATCAGCCGATGCAGGGCACGCCTGAAACTATCCTCGCATTTGACTTCGGCCTGAAGCGTATTGGCGTGGCTGTGGGACAACAGGTTACCAATTCAGCTAATGCTCTTCACGTCGTCGACAATGGGAAAGCAGGACCTGACTGGCGCAGCATTCAAGCGTTAATCAATGAATGGCGCCCAAATCAGCTAGTCGTCGGTATGCCTTACAACGGGGATGGGAAATGTTCTCAGATTTCTAATCAAGTAGAAGGCTTTATAGGGGCGTTGAGTCGTTTTGATCTGCCAATTAACCGCGTCGACGAGCGATATTCTTCGCTCGAAGCTAAAGCGTTACTTAAAAAACAACGGGCAGATCGACAACATGGCCGGATTAGTAAAGGGATGATTGATTCCACAGCCGCCATGTTAATCGCTGAACGCTGGCTAAAAAATCAAGGCTAATAAGCGTACAATGCCGGCGATATGTCCGGAACAAGATCCTTCCTAATCGCTAGCACGGCAGAGCAAACTGACCTGCAATTGGATAGTCAGGGTAACCTGCGCCACTTGCTCACTATGCACAACCTAGAACAACAGCACATTACGATGCTTTTAGATAAGGCTGAAACTTATTTAAGTGATATAGGTAAAAAGCCTGTGCGATCCACTACACTACAAGGGCGGACTGTAGCTAGCCTGTTTTTTGAGCCGAGTACCCGCACGCGCACATCATTCGAATTAGCTGCTCATCGTCTCGGAGCAGACTTTCTAAACCTCAACGTCAACACCTCTTCACGCCGAAAAGGTGAAAGTCTTCTAGACACGGTATATACACTTCAAGCCATGCAGGTAGACGTGCTGATTGTTCGTGACGCCCAAACTGGGGTCCCAGCTTACATTGCAAATCATGCAAACGAATTTATCAGTGTTTTAAATGCAGGCGAATCTACTATTGCACACCCTACACAGGCACTGCTAGATCTGCTGACAATTCGACAGCAGAAAAAAGACTTTGAAAAACTTACGGTAGCAATTATTGGTGATATCAAACACTCCCGCGTAGCTCGATCTACATCAGAAGCCCTAGTAACGATGGGTGCTCCCGATATCCGGCTTATCTGCCCTGAATCACTCACACCAGAAAAAGGTACTCTGCCATCACAAGCAAAAATTTTACACAATGTGCGAGACGGTATAAGTAATGCTGACGTCATAATGCCGCTGCGTATACAGCGCGAGCGAATTGAAAATTTAGCTGATATTCCGACTGTCGATCAATATTACGCAAACTATGGACTCAAAAGCTCACATATGAGCTTAGCAGCGCCTGATGCAATCGTTATGCATCCTGGGCCCATGAATAGAGGTATCGAGATAGAATCGAAGCTTGCTGATAGCGCCGCTTCAGTCATTCAAGAGCAAGTTAAGAACGGAGTCGCAGTGCGCATGGCTGTGCTAGCTGCGGTAATTAAAAGTCTGAATTATAAGGATTCAAAGTGATGCCCTCTGCCGTTGCGTCAAAAACAAATCGCGGTACTCTTTTCGTTGAGGCAGCACGAATTATAAATGTGGAAGCACTTCCAGGAGAACAATTCGCTATTCGCCTTGATGCGCCAAAAACTGCCGCAATGGCGAGCCCCGGTACATTTGTGCACATCCAGTGTGACAACATGATTATGATGCGCCGGCCCTTATCAATCATGCGTGCTAATCCAAACCATGGCTGGATAGAAGTACTTTACAAAATCTTAGGCAAGGGTTTAAAAGCACTTACCGAAAAAAAACCAGGAGAAATTATTAGTTCTATTGGGCCGATCGGGAAAGGGTTTACACCGAACCCTCAAAGACCCAAATCGTTGCTTATTGGCGGTGGCGTTGGCATCCCGCCAATGATTTTTCTCGCCGAATACCTTAAAGATGACAATAGAGATTGGGACCCTGTGATGATTATGGGGTCTGAGATCCCATTTCCTTTCAAACTTACGGAATCAGAAATACCAACGCCATGGCTAGCAGAAAACATCGTGAATACGATGCCACTTATGGAAAAGTGGCTAATTCCGACTCGACTTGCAAGCCTCAATAATTTTGCAGGCACCTACAGAGGTTTCGTAACTGGCCTTGCAAACCAATATATAGAATCTCTTTCTAGCGAGGAGAAAGAAATGGTGGAGATTTTCGCTTGCGGACCAACTCCTATGCTAAAAGCAGTAGCAGAACTGGCTGAGAAATTTAATCTTGCATGCCAAATTTCCCTCGAGGAATTTATGGCCTGTGCGGTAGGGGGTTGCGCCGGATGCACGATACTCACAAATAACGAGCAAGGCACAGCGATGAAACGCGTGTGTGTGGATGGTCCAGTCTTTAATGCTAAAGAGATATTCGCAGATTAAAGCCATGCTTGAAAAATTCGAACGCTATCCATTAACCTTCGGTCCCACTCCCATCGAGAAGCTGAAACGCTTGTCCGCGTATCTTGGCAATAAAGTCGAAATCTACGCTAAACGAGAAGATTGCAACTCGGGACTCGCTTTCGGTGGTAACAAAATTCGTAAAATGGAATACATAGTTCCCGATGCCATAGCGTCCGGCGCTGATACACTCGTAACGATCGGTGGCATACAATCCAATCACACACGACAAGTGGCTGCAGTGGCCGCCAAAATAGGTATGCAATGTCGTTTGGTCCAAGAAACCTGGGTACCCTTTCAAGATGAAAGTTACGATCGAGTAGGAAATATTCTCATGTCCCGCGTAATGGGCGCTGACATAGAACTCGTAGACGAAGGCTTTGACATCGGCATACGGGAGAGTTGGAAACAGGCAATTGAAAACATTAAAGATGAAGGTGGCGTTCCATATCCGATTCCGGCTGGTGCCTCTGTACATAAACTTGGTGGACTGGGATTCGTTGGATTTGCCGAAGAACTGAGAGCCCAAGAAGATAAACTCGGTCTTAAATTCGACTATATCCTAGTCTGCACAGTCACTGGCTCTACTCAAGCTGGCATGATTGTCGGATTCAAGAAAGATGGCCGCGCAGATAATGTCATTGGCATAGATGCTTCGTGCACACCAGCAAAAACCAAAGCCCAAGTACTCGATATCGCGCAAAAGACGGCAGCCCTCGTTGAATTGAATCATAAAATAACTGAAAAAGACGTAGTGTTAAAAACAGAATATGGCTACCCTTTATACGGAGTCCCATCAGAAGAAACCAACGAAGCAATACGCCTTTGTGCGCGTCTTGAGGGTATGATGACGGATCCAGTCTATGAAGGAAAATCAATGCAGGGGATGATTGACCTTATAGTAAATAACTTTTTTCCAAAAGGTTCGAAAATTCTTTATGCCCATCTCGGTGGTGTGCCTGCAATTAATGGTTATAGCCACATTTACGGCAAAGGGTAGGCGAATCTGCTTATTCGTTTGGCACGAATAAGTTCGCAAATTTGAGGGCAAGTATGCAATAAAGACCTTCAAGTTAATAAACCGCACTAATTATCCTAGGCATCGAAAAGTTACCCTATCTCGTCCAACTCGATAATAGCGATCATCTGCTATAGTCATAAAAAACAACCGTCTGGAGTATCCATGAGCCACCTAATGCTTTTTAGCCTTACTATTTTATTGTTCTCGGCAGCTGCTTTGGGGAAGGACCGAACTGCCCACCCGGGCTTTAACGAGGCCACTTTCTCAGGATTAGAAATGCGAGCCATTGGGCCTGCGACTATGTCAGGCCGAATAGCCGATATTGTGATTAATCCGCATAATCCGAGCACTTGGTACGTTGGAGTTGGTAGCGGAGGTGTGTGGAAGACGGATAATGGTGGAACGACTTGGACACCAATTTTTGACCATGAAGATACCTATTCAATTGGCTGCATTACGATAGACCCGAATGATTCGGAAACGATTTGGGTAGGCACTGGTGAAAATGTGAGTGGCCGACATGTTGCCTATGGCGCTGGTATTTACCGAAGTCGCAATGGCGGAAAAACATGGGAAAACATGGGATTGAAAGAGTCTGAACACATCGGAATGATCCGCATTGATCCGCGAGACTCTGATGTGATCTACGTAGCTTCGCAAGGCCCGCTGTGGTCAGCGGGTGGAGAACGTGGCCTTTACAAATCAATTGATGGCGGTGCAACCTGGGAAAAGATTCTGGGTAACGGTCTGGGCAACACAGAAATTGATGACCACTACACGGGAGTCTCGGAAATTCACCTTGACCCACGAAATCCAGATGTAATGTATGCCGTTTCTTGGCAAAAGTTCAGGAATGTTGCTGTACTGATGGATGGGGGGCCCGGTTCGGGTATCCATAAATCGACAGATGGGGGGGCTACCTGGCGAGAACTACGCGAAGGCTTACCCAAAGAAGATATGGGTAAGGTTGGCTTTGCGATATCAACGCAAAACCCTGATGTAGTCTATGCCACTATAGAGCTTGCTCATCGCAAGGGTGGTTTCTTCCGGTCTAAAAATGGCGGCGAAAGCTGGCAGAAAATGAACGATTATCTGTCTGGAGGCACCGGGCCACACTATTATCAAGAAATCTTTACGGACCCCCATCGCTTTGACCGCGTCTACCAGATGGATGTGCGTTTACACGTAACACACAACGGTGGTAAAGATTTTGAAACGATGCATTCTGAGACAAAACATGTGGACCATCACGCAATAGCATTCCACCCCACTGATGAAGACTATTTGCTTGTTGGAAATGATGGTGGTGTATACGAGAGCCTAGACGCCGGTAAGACATGGCGCTTCATGGCCAACATGCCAATATCTCAGTTTTATAAAGTCGCGGTTGATTATGATGAACCGTTTTATAATATATACGGTGGAACTCAAGATAACTCAAGTTTGGGGGGGCCGCATCGAACAGATAATGTCATCGGTATACGCAACTCTGACTGGTACCTGACTCTTGGGGCAGACGGTCATCAATCGGCTGCGGACCCAACCAATCCGGACATCATTTACGCTAACTGGCAGGAAGGAAATCTTACGCGCTATGACCGCGCTACTGGCGAAAGTACATACATCCGGCCCCAACCCTCTGCTGGAGAAGTCGAAGAAAGATTCAATTGGGATGCTCCAATCGTCATTAGCCCACATAATCCAAAGACTTTATATTTTGCAAGTTACCGTGTCTGGAGAAGCGATAATCGGGGGGATTCCTGGACTACGATCTCCGGCGATCTCACGCGAAATCAGGATAGAACCAAACAACCATTAATGGGGCGCCTCTGGAGTGCAGATTCAAACTGGGACCTTGGAGCCATGTCCCAGTACAACACTATTACCTCATTGTCAGAGTCACCAATCATAAAAGGACTAATTTATGCCGGAACCGATGACGGCCTAATACACATAACTGAAGATGGCGGCAAGAGCTGGCGAAAAATTGATACTTTGCCACGGGTACCGAAAAATTATTTTGTCAACGATATCAAGGCCGACTTACATGACTCAAACAGCGTTTATGTTGTC
>TARA_B100000686_G_scaffold31835_1_pt1 | contig 10603 bp, 9 predicted proteins | sample TARA_B100000686 | Tara Oceans TARA_B100000686 (sample SAMEA2622733) | marine metagenome | biome: marine biome (ENVO:00000447); feature: marine epipelagic mixed layer (ENVO:xxxxxxxxx); material: "saline water (ENVO:00002010), including plankton (ENVO:xxxxxxxx)" | depth 150 m
CCGCCGATAACTACAAGCGCCGGAGTTACTATTTCTTCGAGCCTGTCAATTGCCGATGGTTCTTCCCATTGCGCAGGGTCTCGATTTTCAAAGTGCCAACCTGAGTACGATTGCACAATTTTACGCAGCGCCGACGCCACGCTTTTGTGGCGCATCGCTGACGCTAATAGAGGCGAATCTAATATCAGCTGCTGCGCCATTTGAAGTCCTTGCTCTCGAGCAGTCTTAAAGGCATCAACCAGCGGGAATCCCTCCACCCACTGCCAGCCCGTTATCGGCCCCGCAGCTTCGAAGATCAGCCCACAAAGCCGACCGGGGTGAGCAAACGCGAAATCAAGTGAGACCGACCCGCCGAATGACTCGCCTCCGACCACCGCCTCTGAAATATCAAGGTGGTCAAGTACCGCTACCACATCGTCACAGTGTCGGTAGGGCTTATCCGCGGGCATGCTCGAACGTCCGTATCCACGAAGATCCATCCGGATGAGCCGATAGTCCTCAGTAAGGGCCTCTACTTGAGGGTCGAACATTCGAAGATCTAGGGTTCCTCCGTGGAGTAGAACCACTGCCGGTCCTTGCCCTTCAGCGGTACAGAAGATTTCGCCACCATCAACTGAGATCATTTCTTCGCTAAACATGCTGGTTATCCGTTCGTTGGGCATACAGGATCTGCGCGACTTTCAGCATTCGGTTACCACCCCTTAACTGGAGTTCGACCCGTTGACTCAATGAGCCGATTGAGAACGGTGTCTCCGCAAGCAGGATCAAATTCGTAGTCCTCAGATCGCACAAGGGAAGTCAGGTGCCCTGACTTCTCCACTGCAACCTCGGCAGTTGCTTCGTCTATACCGTGATCAATACCGACGGCGTCCGCTAAATCCCAGGCATGAATTAACAAGTCGTATGCCATCATTCCGTAGAACTCACCCAAGATCAGATCTCCGAAAATGGGTGAGTCAAATTGCATATCAAGGTCAGCGTCTTGAATCGCTTCGATTAGTTCGTCAAGGCGCTCTCGGCAGGAGACCAACGGATTGTCTCCGGCCCAAGATCCATCCTGATAGTCCACCGGCTCTTCACCTAACGCCCGTTTCTTGAGGTTCACCATGACGCCAATCGCGTGAGAAGCGCAGTCTTTTACTGTCCAACCATCACAGCAAGTCGGTTCATCCCACTGATCCTCTGGTACTCGCGCTAACACCGCGTCGAACAAATGAGCGCAGCGGATTAAGTGACGCGCTCCATCCTTGGTGTTTGTCATTTCTCCCAACCCTTCGTGCTTTTGATAATTGAAAAGCCGCAGCTTGATCGCAAATTCTTACTTACTTGCCGAACGATTAGCAAAGATCTACTTACGCAAGTGGCCCCGGAGCCCTTTGGGCGCGACTCCATTTATCTCGTAATGTCCGACTATGCGAGTAAAGCTCCACTATTCAATGCTCACCATCGTTGCCCTGTTCGCCTGTGGCTCGAGCGGCGAAGATCCGACAGGTCGGGAACAGAATGACCAGAATTCGCAAAATATCCCAATTACGTCAACCACTACCCTGGATACTCCAACGAGCACCACAACGGTCCCTGAGTCACCCGAAACAAGTGCGAACTTCGAAAACGAAGATAAACCTGAATTTGGCACCGGGGGCCTTGTCGCTGACCTTGAAGCCCGGGCGAACAGAGCCCTGCCGCTCTTCATCACTGCTTCACACATAGACGTGTCAGATATTGAACGGATCTCTTTGTTTCGCTCTAACGCTGGTCACGATTACTCAGATTCATTTGAATCGTGCTGTTCGATGAAGCATTACTACCGGCCATTCAATTACTACGAGAAACGCTTCACCCAACCAATCTTCTCTCCCGTTGACGGCGTCATTCTCTACATCGGGGTTGACGAAAACTCAGGCGAAGCTTCATGGCTTCGTGATTACAAGGAAGCAACAGGAAAGCAACCCCCCGATGATTACCTAGACACGAAAGTATTTATTCGTCCCGACAAAGCCCCAAATCTCTGGATTCGACTCCACCACGTTTCCCCTACACAAGAGATATTGGCTGCGGTGACGCCCTCTTCAGGAATGGACCAAATGTTTGGCACAGCGACACCTGCATCCCCCGGGTTCAGAGTGAACGCTGGCGACAATATCGGCGTTGGGTTAGGTGAGATATCGATAGAACGCCATCTAAGCGGCAACGGGGTTCCCTCCCCCTGCACCTCAGCGGAAACCCAAAATCAATGGGGCCAGCTACCAGGTTGCAAAGCTGAACGACAATTCCATTCCATCTTCGAGTTCATGACCGACGAGGTATTCAGCAACTACGTCAACCTGGCCGACGTTAACCGCAATGACTTCATTATTTCGTCAACCGAAAGGTCATTAGCACCTCTTCGTTGCGACGGAGAAAAGTTTGAAACGCGCGACATCGGCGGCTACCTCCAACTGCAAGGAGAAGAAACTGCAGCCCCAACGACCAGCGCCCCAGTGCAGCAGCATTCCGGAGAATCTCTCCCCAGCACAGAAACCCTGGCGCAACAAAAACCGATAATTGCGTCAGTTGCGGGAGAAGGGTCGTCTGTGTCACAACGATTCGAAACCGCGGCCGGCTTCAGTTTGATAATTGCCTCTGATAGTGGACCGCTTGAGATTGAAATCAATACTGGTGAAGGCCCTCGAGTGATCTATAACCGACCGCCAGGCGACGGAATCGCGACCTATGAGAGCGATGCTTTTGTTTCATCCGAGGTGTCAGTTGTCGTCGAAGCTGCCTCATCAGTCTCCTGGAAGCTACTGATCGTCGCTCGTTGAGCGACTCGCCATCCGTTTAATGCAATCGAGCTGGGCGCTACTTATGGCAAACCGCTTCCAGCATTATCCCGTCTGGGTCTCGCCAAAACGAGGCGTAGTACGGCGGCGGATATTCCGGCCATTGTTGCGGCGAATGGACGATGTCGGAGCCAAGGTCGCTGGCCGCGAGGGTAGCTTCATCAACCTTCAGTCTCGTTGGCACCATAAACGCTAGATGCTGCAGTCCTGCAGAATCGGGGTCGTATCCATTCTGACTTGGGTAAAAGAAAATGAACGTACCCCTCTTATTGTCGGCTGGTCTAAACGCGAACTGATCGTCATGTGCCAAAAATGGCTCATAAGCCAAGTAGGGCATAAGTGCGCTGTAATAGGAATAGGAAACCTCTAAGTTCGAAACGTTGACACCCATGTGCCCTAATGGCATCTCTTATCCCTCCTGACCTTCAGCATCTGGCCGCATCGGAACAACAACGGCCCACGGTTCACCGCTAGGACAGTTGAGCACCTTGTTAACGACAGTGTGGTGATCCAAGACCGAAATAAACGTGTTTCATGCTTGGTGTCGGACTGAGCTGTTTCCTCGTGTCCTATTCAATGGATCAACACATCATTGGCCCCTATGCCCAAGGGACACCGTCGTAGGGGTCGCGTACTAGCCTTCGCGCTACCACCATCCGATGCACTTCGTCCGGCCCATCGTAGAGTCGGGCGTAACGAGCTTCGCGGTACATGAATTCCAAAGGGGTGTCGGCGGTGACACCCAATGCGCCGTGGACTTGAATAGCGCGGTCAACAACATTGTGTAGCATTCGTGCTCCCCAGAATTTAATGAGACTAATTTCAGTGCGGGCTTCGCTCCCAGAATCGATCGCGCGCGCCGCGTCAAGAGTCATCATCCGAGCTGCCTGGATTTCTGCAGCTGACTCAGCAATCATGGCTTGAATATCGCCTTTTTCGGCGAGATAACTACCATGGGCATATCGGGTTTTCGCTCGCTCACACATCAATTCAAACGCGCGTTGGGCTTGTCCTAACCAGCGCATGGAATGGAATATTCGTCCTGGCCCAAGTCGCTTCTGAGCGATATGAAACCCTTGGCCCCGACCGCCGAGAAGATTTTCATAGGGCACGCGAACGTCGTTGTAATTGACCTCGCAATGATTGCCGCCTGTGTGGCCCATGGTTGGTACGACTCGAACGATCTCGTAACCCTCAGTATCAGTGGGAACGATGATGGAACTAAATTTGTTGTGCTTTTCCGCATCAGGTTCAGTAATGGCAAACACCGTCGTGAACGCAGCGCGGTTAGCTCCAGACGTAAACCACTTGTGTCCGCTAATTACCCACTCATCACCATCTAAGACTGCAGTTGCCTGCATTTGCGTAGGGTCAGATCCCGCTACCTCAGGCTCGGTCAAACCCACCGATGGATAAATTTCGCCTGCTACCAACGGTTGTAAGAAACGTTCTCGCTGATCGTCGCTCGCGTACAGGTGAAGCATGATCGAATCTTGCATAGACAGGCTGCCAACCGCCCACTGACCCCAATGAGACCTCCCGATAACTTCGTTTAAATAGACAAAATCCATAAATGGAAGTCCGCCGCCGCCTATCTCTGATGGATGCCCAAGAGCCCACAAACCTGATTCTTTGGCCTTAGTTTTCAGATCCGCGGCGACTCGCTCAGAATTAGTATCTTCGCGCATCAGTTCGGGCTCGCTAGGAATCACAACATCATTAATGAATGTCTTCATCTGCGTTTTGAGAGTTCGCAGGTCCTCGGGTAGCTGATCAACCATCATGTTCCCCTTCCTTTATGGTGAGGAGCTTAACGGACACCTAAGTAACGCTTCCGACGTCTGTAGCTCTGCATAGCGGCGGTTTGCGAGGCTGAGAATCCGGCAGCTTCTGCAACAAAGCCAGGCACTGAACCGTTCCCCGTGTCTTACTATCTGCCTATGAAGAAGGCGCCTAGAGGCATGACGTCATCGTGAACTCCATACTGGGATCTCGCAACGGTGAATATGCAGAAGAGTGGGTTACCGAAAATATTGAAGCCGGGCACTGGACGGCCGAGACATTCGGAGATTTCCTTCGAACACAAGCCACAAAACAGCCGCTTTCCATTGCTCTTGTTGACGAGAACACCTCAGTCACCTGGGCTGACTTCCTTGACGAAGCCCAACGAGTGAGCGCTGGTCTGGCTGCTCTCGGTGTTGGTCCCGGTGACGCCGTTTCGGTCCAGTTAGTCAACTCGGTAGAGCTAGCGATTTCTGTTTTAGCCATATGGGAGCTGGGCGCTGTGTACCAGCCAATTAACCCGATGTATCGGAAAGTTGAATGCGCCGGACTCTTAAAAACCGTTAATCCCAAAGCCGTCATCTCATCTGAAACAAATGGCTTCAACCATGCCGGGCTTTTGGATGAAATCATCAGCGACCTCGACTTAAACACGGCAAAAATAATTACAAAATCCCTACGAAAAGGTTGGGACCAGTTTGAAGGACTGTCTGGACCTAAACCCCATCAACCCAGAAACTCACTAGCGCACGCAATTTACGGGACGACATCTGGCACAACTGGCAACCCAAAGATCTACATCCACATTCAGGCAACACAAATCTTCGAAGCGAAAGCACTTTCGGAAGGGCTCAAAATGGGACCTGATGACGTGATGCTCGCAGCCGCTCCTCTTACCCACCGAGGAGCATTGATGGTTGGACTGATGACCTCTCTTGTCTCGGGCTCAAAGTTAGTTATGGGGGATGGCAGCGATACCGCCAAGCTTGCCGAATTGATCGAGACAGAAAAAGTGACAAGTTTCATGGGCATCCCAACGATCGTGTCCGATCTGCTCCACAAGCACCATCAGGACCAATTCGACGCGAACTCTCTTCGAGTCGTCGTGGCCTCCGGAGCACCAGTTACAGATGAACTCCTCGCCCGTTTTCAAGATCAATGGCCAAATGCCGTCCCAGCTACTGGCTATGGATTAACGGAGACAGGCTGGTGCACATTCCTTCGCGTGGGCGACCCGTTAACGAAAATCCGCACTTCAGGAAGACTCGCCCCAGCTACCAAAATCGAAATTCGCGATGAAAGCGACCGCACACTTCCCTCAAACGAAATTGGGGAAGTACATATCAGAGGACCCATGACGTGCGCCGGTTACTTAGGAAACAATGACGCAACGGCCAAGGCGATTGATGACATGGGATGGTTCGCCAGTGGTGATCTCGCCTACCTAGACGATGACGGTTACATCGTTCCCGTCGGACGGTCCAAGCACACGATTATCAGAGGCGGCCTCAACATTTACGCAGAGGAAATAGAAACCATGTTGCAGGATCATCCGTCGGTGAAAGAAGCTGCGGTCGTAGCGTTCCCTGATCCTCGGTTGGGTGAACGCGCGTGCGCGTGCGTATCGCTGTGGCACAACCAATCTTTCGACCTGCCAGCACTACAAAAATACTTTGCTGAACTCGACACCGCCCGCTACACCTGGCCCGAGCGAGTCGAAGTACTCGAATCTTTACCGCGTAACCCCATCGGCAAAATCGACCGCATCGCTATTCAAAAATTATTTAACTTTGATCAGAGCAACTAGGCCCCAGGCCTGAATCATCTTTTTGGACGGTTCGAGAGGCCCCCATCACCTAGCGTCGACTCTCAAACGACTGGGGAGGATGCGCATGGCTACTCAAGTGGACCGGCTAGCTCAAGGACTTATGTTTCCTGAGGGTCCTGCAATTGGTTCGGATGGATTCCTCTATGTGACCGAGATAGCTGGTCAACGTATCTCGAAGATCGCAGAAGACGGCACAGTTGCAACTTTTTGTGATACCGGAGGAGGGCCGAACGGAGCTGCATTTAACTCTCAAGACGAGCTTGTGGTTGCTAACAACGGTGGAAGATGGCCCACTGATGTTCCTTCAACGTCGCAAGCCCCAGAACCAGAATTCGCTGAAGGACGCATACAAACGATTGATAGCGAAGGTGTTGTCGTTTCTGATCTCTTAGAGATTGATGGAGTTCCGTTGAACTCCCCTAACGATTTATGTTTCGACTCTCACGGCGGCTACTACTTCACTGATCCCGAATGGAGCGGGCTTGTCGGCGGAGATAGAGATGGCGGTCCGGTGTGTTATGTCAACGCTGAAGGCGAAGCGTCTCGCGTGGCTTCCAACATCGGCTTCCCCAACGGTCTAGGAGTTCGAGGAGACGGCAAAGTGTTGGTTGTTTGCGAGTCTCTCACCGGGATGCTTTTGAGTTACCGAATTGAGGAACCCGGAGTTTTGAGTGAAGCAGCTAAGCCACATGGGATGATCGGACGAAGATCAGTGCCAGATGGCTTCTGTTTTGACGCATCGGGTCAGATCATCGTGGCGGGTCATGGTTCGAACAACCTGTTCGTACTCGATGGGCAAGACGGCCGACCTATTCAAATCATCGAAGTCCCAGATAAGGGACCCACTAATTGTTGTTTCGGCGGAAAAGATTTTCGCACCTTGTTTGTAACCTCGTCCGATCAGGGATACGTCTACGCCATTGACTGGCCGATCGAAGGAATGCCCCTCCTCCACTCGCAATCCGGTTAATTCAATCAGCGCCGGCACTACAAGCAGCAAACGCGCGCCGGCGGTTGAGGACCACCTGAGATAGCGGTCCACTTTCACCCCAATACCCTTACGACCGGTTTAGCGAACCTGCTTTCCGGTTTCAGCCTCCAGCGCCTCAACTCGATCAGCGTAAATCGAAAGTCCTTCAGGCTCGACCAAACGGGCAAGAGCACAGTTCAGTGTTACTTCAATGCGTTCTGGCAGAAAGCACTCATAGTCATCGCACAACTGGAAACTAACGACGACCGAGACTTGCAAACTGTCTGGGATCTCGTGACCTAAGCGGATGACATCGGATGTAACAGTTATTGGAACAGACACTCGAATGCACTCCGTATACACAGGTACTTCTTCGTCTATGCCCAAAGTGTTCATTGGTTCACTAGCCGGCCATGACACATCACCAATCCGGATGCCGTCACCTTCTACATCAACCGCGAGGCAGGCAAATTGGTCCGGAGCACCAGCCGCGTATGCATGCATACCTTCGGGAATCTCAATATCGATGAGAATCTGAGATATGACTTCCAGCTGAAGAGCCGGCTCGCTCAGGCCGATGCTTAGGGTGATCTGGTCGGAAACGTCAACACTCTCAGCTTCGGAGTGAATTGCTGTCTCCCGACCAAGAACGCGAGCAAGCACAGAAGATCCAGACGCTCGACGCGCATGATGCTGATGAAAGTCCTTATCGGCAACCGTCATGTTCGCGTCGACGTAGTAGGTACCTGGATAGGCGATTCCATACCAGCGCATACTCTGACCTTCGTCTGGTCGTATCAATTGGTTCATTATTCCGAATGCCTGAATAACTGCCGAATCGCTATCAGACAACAGGGGGAAAGTTATGTTGTGCTTGGCAGCAAAGTCTGCGAGAACCTCTACGGGGTCATTGCTAATCGCAAAAACTGAGTAGCCCGCTTCCTCGAGGCTTTCTTTGATTCCTTGCAGTTGAACCAACTGCGTCATACACGGGGGTCACCAGTAGGCAGATCTATGGAATACGACGACTCCCCCATTTGAACCAAGGGACTCTGCCACGTTGACGAGGTCGCCATTTTGATCCTCGAGAACAATTGATGGAACAACCTCGCCAACCTCAGGACCGGTGTGAAAGTCTTTTTCAGGTTGCCTACGGGTCGCTCTGGTCAGCTCCTGTGGACTGTAAAAGCCAAATTCGTCGTAGTACTGATTTGGGGTTTGTGACACAGCGGCTTCCTCACTCGGTGACGTTTATGACGTTACACACCTGTTAGACCTAGCCATCGTAGGACCCACTGCAATATTTGCTCAGTCTTAAATGCTGGCAACTAATGGCCGTTCTACGGTGCCGCAGCTTGGGCATCCATGATCCAGTCAATCACGTCGTCGCCGTCTCTTGTTCCCCACACCCCCACCGCACCACGAGATCCAGCGGCTGGCACTGGGTCCACTCGTCGCCATTCAGTTGCGACAACTCTGTGTGCAATGAGCCAACGGTCGTCTCGCTTCTCGAAACGGTCGACGTAGCGAATACCGAACACGTCGTCTTTTCCCTCTGTGTCTGCTGTCGCTTCTCTGCGGTGGTAGGCCACGGCGTAGGTTTCTGCCCGCGCTGAGTCCCCATCAATTTCATCGACAAGAACGTTGCCCATGAAATGCATGGTCGCGGTCCAACGCGGCAGAAAGCCTTCGCACATCTCGATGAATTCTTCGACGCTGCCTTTGAAGGCGCCATGGTCGTCGTATGCGTCGGGGTGGTAGCAGGACCTCACCAACTCGAAATCGAGTCGGTCAATACCGCGTGCGTACCTGTATACGACATCGGTGATTTCCTGCTTTGCTATAAGAGTCTCCAGATCCATGCATGAGATTCTTGCAGATCCGAAATGGTGCTGTGGCAGAGCAGGGAACAACGCCCCAATCACCCACCCCAGCATTTATGATGCATCGGCGTGATTTCAAGAGCAGCCCAGCAGGAACATGACCGAGCAGAAGCCGCTGGGGAAGAGAGCTACATAGACCTAGATACTGGTTACCAAGTGATGACCGAGCAGTAGAGGCCTTTCGGCCACGTTCGGCCATTCGTTCTAGCCCAGATGACAGCTCGTAAGCGACGGGCGTCAAGAAGGGCCGAGTCATTCCGAAGTAACCGGCGCACAACATTTGTTGGGAAACGGGCTCAGCCCAGCCCAAGGCCTCGCCTTATACCGTTTCGATCTGTCCGCCTCGAACTAAACGACCTGGCATCTCTCCTGTGTGAACTCCATGTTCATATGTGACCACTCCCCCACAAATCGTGGCCGTGTAGCCGTCAGCCTTTTGGATGAGACGTTTCCCACCCGAAGGTAAATCAAAGACCATCTCTGGGTCGTGAAGGCGGACCTTGTCATAGTCGATGACGTTGACGTCAGCTTTGTACCCCTCTGCGATGACGCCTCGATCGGTGAATCCGTAGACCAGTGCTGTGTCTTGGGACATTTTGTGCACAACAAATTCAATGGGAAGTTGAGGTCCTTTTTGGCGATCCCGCGTGGCATAGGCAAGCATGTAGGTAGGCACGCTTGCGTCGCACAGCACTCCCACATGGGCACCACCATCGGATAGACCAAATACTGACTGCTCGCGTGAAATGAAGTCGAACTGGGGTTGGACCGTGTAGTCGTAGTCTCCGAACAAGTACAGGATTGGGCGACCATCGGCCATGGCGTCCATTAATGCTTCCCTGACAGAAATACCTTCGCTGGTCGCTCTTCCTTCGAGGGAATCCTCATAGCCGGGCTCGTAAGAGAGATCTTCAGGCAAGACGAACATTTTGTCCCAGGAGGAAATCATTCTGTTGGTATCGCGATCTCTAGCGATTTTCGGCTCGTCAGCAAGGACTTGCGTCCTGAATTCGGGAGACCTCAGGAGGTCTCTTTGTTGCTCTATGGGTAGTTCTCGGATCGCGTCATAGGAGGGGAATTGGCGCATCGGGTTAACGGTGCCCTCGAGGGTCATCAATATTGATGCCAGTCGGGCTCCAGCTTGGGGTCGAATCTCTATACCTTCTGCTCGGAGACGTTCAGCTAGCTGCCAAATTTCCTCCCCGGTTTCGGGGGTCACCAATGTGGTTAGGGGTCGGCCAGTAATTCTTGCCATGTGTTCGATCCACTCGAGCTCTTCGTCACTTTTTAAGTGATCTGAAATGATTTCTATAGCGCC
>TARA_B100000686_G_scaffold109338_1_pt1 | contig 10599 bp, 9 predicted proteins | sample TARA_B100000686 | Tara Oceans TARA_B100000686 (sample SAMEA2622733) | marine metagenome | biome: marine biome (ENVO:00000447); feature: marine epipelagic mixed layer (ENVO:xxxxxxxxx); material: "saline water (ENVO:00002010), including plankton (ENVO:xxxxxxxx)" | depth 150 m
AAGAATTAATCAACGATTAAACAAGTTATTAAGAATGGGCCTAGATCAAAATAGCTTATCTTCTATTGTGCTTTTAGAAGATAATCAAAATAATTTAAACATAATAAAGCTTGCTCAATCGTTTACGCTTGCTTCAAATCAATCTGAAAATTGGAAAGATGTATTTTTATCTGTTGACGATAAAATGCTTTCTAGAGAGTTTCGATCATCTTACAATTATTTAAAGAGAAATATATCAACAGAAAATTATTCTATTAAAAAAGTTGGGGTAGTTTTATCATTAACTGGTGACAGCTCTGATTATACAAAAGCATTTCTTTCTGGGTTACAAAAAGGTAGCGAATTATTAGATAATAAAAACAAGATTTCTTATATTATTTATGATAATCAAGGTAATCAATTAAATACAATTAAAGCATTTAACGATTTACGATTTTTTCATAAAGTTGATGCAATCATAGGGCCTACCAATAGCGAAAATTTAGTATCAGGTGCAACAGCACTTTCTAATTCTGGTATCCCGATCTTTGCACCTGGATCTGTTGATGAAGATATTCACTCTATCAATAGTAATGTTCATTTACTTAATTCATCAATTAATTATAAAAATGAAATATTAGCAAATCATATGATAAACAATCTTGAATTAAAGCAAATTGCAATTATTGCACCAAAAACGAACGATGGAATTAAAGAAGTAGACTCATTCTTAGAACAAATGAACAAATTAAATAAAGAACCTGTGTCTGTGCAATGGTATGAAAATACTGATCCTGTTGATTTAAGACCTATATTTACTGAATTAAGAGAAGTAGCTTGGGAAATAAAAAATGCTGGTGAATATAAAGAATTTTTAGGGGTTGATATCGATACGCTTGATGCAATGTTTGATGTGGATTCAGATGATGTATATGACATGTTTGATTTTAAGACGCAAGAAGAGGAAATTGATTCGACAAAAGTTGTTTTAGATGTTATTGATGGTGTATTTCTTCCATTATCTGGGCAAGGATTAACTTATGTTGGAACACAAATTGCACTTGCAAATCTAGAGACACAATTTTTTGGTAATGAATTATGGTTAGATTTAGATTTTATTAATCAAGAGAATGTGTCATCTCATATCATTGGCATGTATTTTGTGAGTAGTTTCTTACCTAATTACAGAGTTGGAAATCAATTTGATTATAGCGCAGAATTAAATAACGCATTCCATTATGGTCTTGATTTATCTCGTTTTCTTAATTCCACAATTGATGAAAACAGTTTTAATATGTCTTTGAGTAATTCCAATAAATATTCTTCTACAAGGAGATTTGATTTTAGTGGAGGACAAATAAATAAAGATATTAATTTATTTAAATATTCAAATAGAAGATTAATTAAAACAAAGATTGTAAATAATCCTACTGATCCAGATGTTGATTGATTATTCTGAAAGAATCACTATTGAAGATATAAATATTTTCTTTTCACTCTCTAATTTTGAAAATACCAATAATGTTGTTAGAATGAATCAAACCCATTCCAACAAGTCCATATTTATAGATCAATTTTTGAATGAATATGAAAATTGTGATGGAATATTTACTTCAAACAAAGATTTAATATTAGAAGTCAGCACTGCAGATTGTTTACCAATATTTTTTGCAGATAAATTTTTTTTTGGTGTTATCCACGCAGGATGGAAAGGTTTAGCAGAAGGTATTATTGCGAATTCTATTCAGTTATTAATCAAAAATGGGTTCATATTAGATAATACACATATTCTAATTGGCCCTTCAATACGCAAAGATTTTTTTGAAGTCAAAGAAGACGTTGCATGTTTATTTGATAAGAAATTTTTAATCTCAAAGAATGAAAAGACTTTTTTAAGTTTGCAAGACATTGCAATTAATCAATTAAATTCTTTTAATATTTATGATATAGTTGACGTAGAAGAGTGTACTTATAGTACGCCACATTATTATTCATATAGAAGAGATAAAACGGACAAAAGAATAAAAGGAAGAATATATTGTGAATGAATTATTTAATTATTTAGTCTTGGGATTCATACAAGGGGTTACAGAGTTTTTTCCAATAAGCAGTTCAGGACATTTAGTTTTATTTGAAGATTTTTTAGGAATTAACAATGCAGGTGCTTCTGCAGAGATTATTGCACATTTTGGCACTTTATTTAGTATAATTCTTTTCTATAGAGCTACGTTTTTTTCAAATAAAAATTCTGATGACTTTTTTCATATAAATACTTTAAAAATGGTTACTCTTTCTACAGTGCCTGCTGTTTTGGTAGGTTTGTTTGATGGCTTTTCAGAGAATTTTGATTTAGAAGCATTTTTTAATTATGATTTTGTTAAAGTTGCTTTACTATGTAATGGAGGATTTTTAATTGCGTTAAGCGGCTTAAGAGATACCATGGAAAAATCTACAATATTTCAAAATCCTTCTCCGTGGGAATGGAATTATAAAACATCACTTTTTCTCGGCTTTTTTCAAGCTCTTGCTATGCTTCCTGGTATATCAAGATCGGGCATGGTTATTAGTTATGGATTGTTTGTCGGCTTAGAAAAAAAGAAAATAATTCAATATGCTTTTTTTATGGCAGTCCCTGTAATTACGTTATCAATTGTTTATAAATTATTGTTTTCTGATGGATTTGAAGCAATTGCCTTTCAATCAGGATTGATTTTATTTCTATCTTCATTTCTATTTGGATATTTTAGCTTAATATTTTTAATCAAATTCCTTGAAAGATTTAGTTTTGCTTGGTTTGGATTGTATTGTATAATTATTAGTTTGGTATTATGATAGAAGCAATTTTTACACTTTATTTATTATTGATAATATCAGTTGGAGTTCTTTCTAATAAATTTATCAATTCTCAGCTTGATTTCTTGCTAGCAGGACGTAGACTGGGGCCTTGGGTTACAGCATTCTCTGAAAGAGCATCTGGTGAGTCTGCATGGTTATTGTTAGGATTACCAGGAGCTGCAATTGCAGTTGGATATGGTGAAGTTTGGGCTGTTATCGGAATTATTAGTGGTATTATTCTTTCTTGGTTTCTTATAGCAGAGCGATTAAGAGCAGAAACAGAACAATATCAAGCGCTTACTATTCCTGATTATTTACAGAAAAAATTCAATGATACTTCAGGGATTATTAAAACCTATTCTTCAATAATTATTGCTGTTTTCTTTACATTTTATGTTTCAGCTCAATTTCATGGTTCTGGAAAAATTTTAAATACTATTTTTGATATTGAACCTCTCTATGGTATTTCTTTAAGTGCAATAGTGATTATAGTATATACAATCATGGGAGGTTTGTTAGCAGTTGCTTGGACAGATCTTGTACAAGGAATATTAATGATTGGTACATTAGTCATTCTTCCTATTGTTGGTTTGATTGAATTATCATCTTTTGATGTACCTATAAAAGAATTAATTATGAGTGCAAATCCTCAAAAAAGTGCACTGATACCTTCCGGATTGACTGCTTTTGCTACATTTTCAGTAATTGTAGGAGGTTTGAGTTGGGGATTGGGTTATTTTGGACAGCCGCATCTTTTGATTCGATATATGGCTATTAGATCTGTTGAAGAAGTTAAAAAAGCACGCATTATAGCTGCATTATGGGCTATTCCTGGTATTTCAGGCGCTTTTTTAATTGGTGTGGTAGGCATGGGATACTTTGGAGAAGATTTTTTTATAGGTAAAGATGTAGAAAATGTGATGCCTATGCTGGCGGAAGCGTTATTGCCTGCATGGTTAGCCGGATTACTCATATCAGGTGCAGTTGCTGCAATGATGTCCACTGCAGACTCTCAATTATTAGTTTCAACATCTGCTATTGGCGAAGATTTAGGAATTAGAGTTTCAAAAAAAGATGATAAACTGTTAAATAGTAGGATCATCACTATTCTTTTAGGAATTTTTGCTTATTTAGTTGCAATGTATTCTGAGTGGAGTGGAAAAACTATCTTTAGCATTGTTAGTTTTGCTTGGAGTGGGCTTGGTTCTTCTTTTGGTCCTGCGCTCTTGCTTGCGCTATGGTGGAAGGGCATTACAAGAAAAGGTGTGATTGCAGGCTTATTTACTGGATCTATTGTAACAATCGTTTGGGGAAGCAATCCTTATTTGCAGGATATTATTACAGAGCGTTTTATTAGTTTCGCACTTGCTTTTCTTGCTATCATCATTGTGAGCAAGTATAGAAAAGAAAATATAGAACCTAAAAATAATTCTGAATCTTCAGTCTTGCAATCAGGTAGTTATGGTGTCGTAGTTGATGAATCTGAAAAATAATAGAATATGATTAAAGCAATACAAGCAATACAAAATATTAAAAAAAATCCACAATCTAATTTTTTATTAGTTGGTGATAATGATTTTCTTTATATCTATATCAAAAATTTGATTAAAAAAAGTAATACAGATTCTTTAGAATCTATAACATTTGATTGTTCTGATAAGGCTAGCGTTCAAGATGATATTTTGAACAGTCTAAGCGCAATAGATCTTTTTCAGTCAAAAAAAATTATAATCATCAAAAACATCAATAAAATCAGTAAAAAAAATAAAGATCTATTCATTAATGCTTTGTCAAACAATGAAAATTCTAATATTATTATATGTACTGATAGCTCATTTCTTGGTTTTGATTATAAATCAAAGAAAAATTTTATTAAAAGTCAGTTTGTTAATGATATTACACCATTTTTTAATGTAATTGATATCACCGTTCCATTTGAGAGTGAGATGGGTAAATGGATTACAGTTTTTTCAAGTGATTTTGATTTTCCAATTAGTAATAAGATTGCTAATAACTTGATTGAAATATTTGGCAATAATTTTTCAGCAATTTATAATGAAATCTCAAAATTAAGCGTTCTTGCTGAAAGCGTAGAAGATATCAATGAAGATTGGTTAGACAGTTTTTATGATTGGAAGAAGAATAAGCAGATCTGGGAATTAAATTATGCTATTTGCGATAAAGATGTTGATAAAGTAATGTCTTCAGGAATATCAATTCTAAACCAATTTGGCCTCTTGTATGTTTTGAATTCATTCTTTACAATTTTTGAAGCATTATTTTTTACAAAAATAAACAATGGAACAATCACCGACTTTAGTCGTAACAACTTAAGAGGGAAGATTATTACTAAGATTCCTTCATCTTCAGAGAATTATACTCTTGAAGAAATTGAAAGAGGTATTAATTTATTAGCCGGTTTAGATAAAAAAATTAAAACGAGAAATATTATTAATGAGTCAGAATTTACAAACCTTGTCACCCAGATCTACCGATATGAATGAAGAATTTAAATTAACTGATGAACAATTAATTGAGCGATTTCAGAACGGTGATCGTCATGCTTATGATGAATTAGTAAAACGATATAAAGATCCTTTATATAATTTTGTATTTCGATACTTAAATAATCAATTTGCTGCAGAAGATATTGTTCAAGAAACAATGATTAAGCTATTCACTCATAAACATTATTATAAACCTATTGCAAAATTTTCTACATGGATATACACCATTGCTAAAAATCTAGCATTGACAGAAATAAGAAAAAATAAACGAAGAAAAACTGAATCAATGTGGAATGATCAAGGGCAGCCTATTGATGTTCCAAGCAATGAAGATTCTTTAGAAAAAAAGGTTCAAAATGAACTTGCGGTAGAAGAATTAAACAGATGTTTAGACGAGATTCCCGAAAATTTTCGTATTGCAGTAGTTTTAAGAGATTTTCAGGAACTTTCTTATGACGAAATAAGTAAGATACTAGAAATACCAGTTGGTACAATCAAATCTAGAATTAATAGAGGCAGAATTCAACTGGCTGAAAAATTGAAACACTTTAAGGAGTAAAAATGGATTATAATAAATTTGAAGATAGAATCTCAAGTTGGATTGAAGGAGATCTTGATTTAAAAGATCGTAAAGAGTTTGAAGCTTTTTTAGCTGATAACCCTGAATATCAATCAAAGGTGGATGAGGTGCGCAATATTATCTCAAGAATGCAAGAATCTGAATCCTTGAAGCTTTCAGAAGAATTTGATAAGAAATTAGCTAACAAAATAGATAGTCTTAATGTTGATATAGCTGATAGAAAATCAAATGATATTTTTGGTTTTTCTCGTCAAAATTTTGCATATCTTGCTTTATCTTTAGGTGCAATTTTATTTCTTATTTTTCAGTTTCCTGCAAATTCATTTGATGAAAATATCATTAATAATTCTCGTTTAATATCAGAAGAAAATCCTAAAACTGTACCAGTGGATGGCGATTCCTTGGATTCTGAAGATAAAGAAAATAATAATTACAATATTAATGGGACCTTTGTTAACGATAAAAAGTAGCATTCGTTAAGATTTTTTATAGTTATATAATCCTGTCTAATTAAATTCAAAACGTATGTAATTTGTTGCATGATGTTTAAAAAATATATAACTATAACATGTTTATTCTTTATTTGGTCCTGCGGTACGCAGACTAGCCAAATTGATATATCTTCTTTATCTGATGACAATCAAGAGAAAAAAGAAGATTCATCAAATCAATCTATAGATGATGCCCAAGGAATTCAGTTTTTTATGGATGGACTTATGTTTATGGAGCAAGGGGACTATTCAAGAGCAATTATTGAGTTCCAAGATGCAATTGAAATGGGATCATTGTCTGGAGAGATTTACTATTCAATATCTGAATCTTATTGGATGATTCAAAAGTACGATAAAAGTATTCAATATGGATTGTTAGCAATCGATTATGATGATAACAATAGAGATTATAGTATTTCATTAGGGAAAAAGTATATTGCACTTAATGAATTAGAAAAAGCATTAGATATCTTTATTGAAGTTGCAGAAAAATATGAAGATAATGCAGATGTTTTATTTATCATTGGTGATTTAAAAGCGGAATTAAATGATGTTGATTCAGCATTGGTATATTATCAACAGGCTTACAACAAAGATAATTCATTAATTCTTGCTCTAGAAGTAGCAGCAGAATTATCATTAAGATCTAATCATCGTTATTCAAAGACAATATTAAAGAAACTCTTACTCGCAGATCCATCTAATCCAAAATATTTACAATTATTTATTGAAGCGCTTCCACAATCTAATAATCTTGATGATATTGAAGATCTTGTTAACAATGAAGATATAAGAAGCAACCCATTTATTAACAATTTATATAACCAATTAGGCTATGAATATCTAATGAATGGTTCAGTTGATAAAGCCGAATTATATTTTCAAAAATCCTTGTCAGTAAATGATAATGATAGATTTGCTTTATATTATCTCTCAAACATATATAGAGATTTAGAAAAATATGATGAATCAATTGCAGTAGCAGATAAACATATCGCTATTTATCCAGAAGAAAGAGAAGGTTATATCAATAAAATCATTTCTTTACTGACTTTAAAAGATTATGAAAATGCGATTGAAATTTCACTAAAATCTTTGAGCATTTTTCCCAATGACTTTGATATCAATTATTTTTTAGGCATCGCTTATTATTCAACAGAAAAATTTATAGAAGCAGAATCATACTATGCAAAATCTCTTAAAATAGATAATGATTCTATTGCCGCTATGCATGGTTTGGCTATGGCATATGATAAAAATAAAAAATGGGAAAAATCAGATCAATTATACATTGATTTGATTGCAAGGAATACTAAAGATGCACAAGCTTATAATAATTATGCTTATAGTCTAGTTGAGCGTAATGAAGAAATTGATTATGCACTTACTCTAGCTGAGAAAGCAATTCAACTAAGCCCAAAGACATCCCCTTATCTTGATACTATCGGATGGATATATTTTAAATTAGGCAATCTTGAAAAAGCAAAAGAATTTATAGCAGAATCAATTGTATACGATGATTCAAGTGCCGTTGTTTTAGAACATTATGGAGATGTTCTTATTGCACTAGGAGAAAAAGATGAAGCGCTAATATTTTACAAGAAAGCACTTGAATTAGATCAAGACAATATTGCATTATCAGAGAAGATATCTTCATATGAAAATCAATAAAAAACTCCTTATAAAATTCACAATATTATTCGCATTGGTTAATTGCAGTTCTAATAACCAATTTGTTGAAATAGACTATTCAAAAAATGCAAATCTTATAACCATGGAGCAAAAATTCTATAAAAGTTCTGGTTCAGGAAAACTGATTGCAAAAGGAAAGAATAATTTTGTTTCTTATTTTGATTTTATATCTACAGAAAGTTCATCATCAATCGTATTTAGAGATTTCTTGAGAAGAAAACAATTCCTTGTAGAGATTGTTGACAAAAATATAAGATATCATGATATGAAAAATAGAAAAGATATTGATATAGAAAGTTTTAATAATTTTTTTCCTATAGCAACAAGGATGGATGCGAATACATACAAAAAATTGATGTGGGGTGTCCCAGATGTTTTTAGTGGAATGGATTTAAGTACAAAAAAAGAATTTTTAGTTTCAACTAAGCTTATTTCAGTTGATGATAGGAATTTAATTAACGAATTGATATTTTCTTTTAATAATAATAAACAAGAGTATAAATTACTTTTTTTAGATAGGAAATTTTTAGATAAAGAATAGTCTGATATGAATCTTTCAATTATAGTCCCTCTTTATAATGAATCTGAATCAATACTTCATTTTATTGACGAGCTATCAGCTTTATATAGCAATAGCTCTGATACTGAAGTTATTTTTGTCAATGATGGATCTACTGATAATACATTATCGTTACTGAAATCAAACATGAATAACCTGCCAAATTCTAGAATTATTAATTTGTATAGAAACTATGGGAAGTCAATTGCTTTACAAGCAGGTTTTGATGTAGCGCAAGGATCAATTATTGCAATGATTGATGGAGATTTGCAAGATAATCCAAAAGAGATTAAAGGCCTTGTAGATCATTTAAACAAGGGATATGATCTTATCTCAGGGTGGAAAAAGAATAGAAAAGATCCATTTGAGAAAAAAATTGCATCTTCAATATTCAATTTTTTTGTAAGATTATTTAGCGGTTTAAAGATTCATGATTCAAATTGTGGTCTAAAAGTTCTTCGAAAAGAAGTTGTTACTACACTCAATTTGTATGGTGGTCGCCATCGATACATCCCTCTCTTAGCTCATCAGAAGAATTTTTCTGTTTCTGAATTAGCGGTTGATCACAGAGAAAGAAAGTTTGGAATATCAAAATATGGCACAAAACGTTATTCTGAAGGATTTTTTGATTTCCTAACTATTTTATTTCTTGGAAAATATATGGATAGACCTCTTCATTTTTTTGGAGCAATTGGTTTGTTGTTTTCTTTATTAGGAGTTATAGTTGAGTCTTATATTTTATATTTAAAATATTTTCTTTTTGAACCATTTCAACAGCATATTGCTTTATTAATCTTTGGTGCTATTTTAATTATTGTTGGACTTCAACTTTTTACTTTTGGTTTATTAGGGGAATTAATTGTCAATAAAGAGCAAAAAATTAAGAATTATATTAAAGAAATAATTGAGTAGATCAATTGAAGATTCTCACCATCGGTCCATTTCCACCATTAAGAGGTGGTATTTCTGACTTTCATTACTCTCTTTTTAACCAATTTTCAAAACACCATGATGTTAGCGTATTAAGTTTTAAAAAACTTTATCCTTCTATTCTATTTCCTGGAAAAAATCAATACCATGATAAACATGTTGATGTTGATAGTGTTTACAACATTTTAGATCCAATAAATATATTTTCTTGGTTTCGTGCTAAAAAGATAATGCACAGTATTAATCCAGATAGAATTATCATTTCTTATTGGCATTTTTTCTTTATTCCACTGTATGTGTACATATTAAAGAATACAAAGAATGTTAAACGATATGTTTTATTTCATAATGTTTTGTCGCATCAAAGAAAATCCTATGAGATATACCTATTAAGATTGTTACTAAAACATATTGATTGTTGTGTAGTTATGAATGATTCTGCAAAAAAACAAATAAATGAAATTAATAATAACAAAAAGGTTATTAAAACATTTCATCCTTTATATCTGCTCGATAACAATGCACATACAAAAGAGAGCGCTAGAAAAGAATTAGGCATAGTAAACAGTAAAGTAATTTTATTTTTTGGATTAATTCGTCCATACAAAGGTCTTGATAATCTGATTAAAGCAGCAAAGCATTTGAATAGCTCTTTATCTGATTTCAAAATAGTTATAGCCGGTGAAAATTATGAATCAATGTCAAAATATTATAATTTGATTAATAAGTTCAATTTGGAAGAAAAATTTATGTTCGACTTAAAGTTTATAGATCAAAATAATACTGCTAAGTATTTTATGGCTTCCGATATTGTTGTTATGCCTTATAAACATGGTTCACAAAGCGGAGTACTATCCCTTGCTTATAATTTTAATCGACCTGTAATCGTAACAAACGTTGGTGGTTTAAGTGAATATATTGTTAATGGTAAGACTGGCTTTGTTGTTAACGATGAAAAAGAATTATCTAATAAGATTGGTCATTTTTTTAAAGAAAATCTCTTTGGAGAGATGAGTTCTTTTATTC
>TARA_B100000686_G_scaffold278800_1_pt1 | contig 10595 bp, 5 predicted proteins | sample TARA_B100000686 | Tara Oceans TARA_B100000686 (sample SAMEA2622733) | marine metagenome | biome: marine biome (ENVO:00000447); feature: marine epipelagic mixed layer (ENVO:xxxxxxxxx); material: "saline water (ENVO:00002010), including plankton (ENVO:xxxxxxxx)" | depth 150 m
CCAGTAATTGCTGTGTTTGATCCAGCATTATTGCTTTGTGTATTGGTGGTACTACCTGATGAGGTTACATCAGCAAATATATTCTCTAAATGTAATAAAAGTCCTACAAATAGGATAATCGCTAATGCTTTAATGAGTAGTTTCCAGTCCATACTCACTTCCTCGTTAGGCTACCACCAAAGTATAATCCAATGATTGAGAAGATAGTGTGCGATTGTAGGCTGGTAATGAATATAGTGTTACCCTCTTTCCATACACTCGTCTCATAGCTGGAGCCAAAGATCCACCAACCACTCTCCATCTCTGTTATGATTTGATAGGCTACTGTTACATCAGTAAAGATAGGTGCCACTATTGGTATAACAATAATACTGAATACACACATTAAAGCGATCCATCTTCTGGTATGTTTAGTGTGTGGATCTGATACGGCTCTTGCCTTATCAGTTTGCCTAGCTGCAAAGTTTGCTCTAGCCATTAACATCTTCTGTCTTTCAGCCTCGGCTTGTCCTTTTTGTGCCATGATGGACATAACACCACCTAGTACAGTTGATCCAAGCATTGAGATTAATTCCATAGGTATCATTTAGGATTGTCCTCCTTAACTTTTTTAACATGAAGATACCACTCTCCAGTTTTGGCATCATCTCCTAATTTCCCTGCATGAATATCCCTATAAAGCATATCTAATTGTTCTGATAATTTTCCATAAACAGTTTTTGTTTGCTGTTTGTTGGAATCATCATAAAGTCCTGATGTTCTAAATACTTTGTATTGTTTGAACTTAGCATTATGTTCTGTTTGTAAATCATTATAGGCAGTTTCTTCTGCGCTTGACATTGTTGTAACTGAACCATCTGCATTTAATTTTTTAGCCATGTTTAACTCCTCTTAATGCCATAAACTGTTAGACAAACTTTCCTAAAATTTTGGGTTGTTGCTATAAGTTGAAATCCATTCATAGCATTAGCTTGGGTATTATCTTGATGCACACTCCCTGATACAACCTCGTGAAAATTACTTGAGTTTTTATATCCCAAGTGAAACTGCATATAAGGTGAAACGCCTCCTTCTGAATCTGTTGAATCAGAATCCCAACGACCACCTCGACCATTAGGAAAATATAGCCAGCCTGTCAAAGGTTTAGCATCTGAGCCATTACAAGCTAGGGAGGTTAGACTTGCAGATGAGGCATCGTTTTCATCTATTGGTCTAGCAGTCCCATTTGAGTCTTGACCAGCAGCAGCTACTCGATAACCACTATCTGTTACAGCAGAACCATCATCTAAAAATCTAAAATCTAAATTACCCCCATTAGCATCAAATCCAATTCCATGAATGAATACCCAGTAATTATCATAATCACTATCAAATCCTGTATATTCATAAGTTGCTACTGATGAACCACCTGAACCATAAAAATTTACAGCACTTTCTACATTGAATCCACCACCACCACCACCAGCAGATACTGCTGCCCATTTAATACCAGTACCCTCACTAGAGTCTGCTGTTAGAACATGGTCATTTGTACCTACAGCGAGTGCAGATGGATTTCCTGAACCATCTCCTACTAAAATCTTTCCTTTGGTAGATAGATCAACTGCTGTAAGTGCAGATGTTCCATTACCAATAATAACTCCATTAGCAGTAAGGGATGTTGCACCCGTTCCTCCACTTCCAACTGCAAGTGTTGAAGATAAACCAGCAGCATTGCCAGAGGTATTTTGATTACCAGCACTATTCACACCAGGCAAGTCTATGTTTCCTGTACCATCAAATGAAACCCCACCTATGTTTCTACCAGTAGCTAGTGCTGTAGCTGTTGCAGCATTTCCAGTACATGAACCTGACGATCCACTTGCATTTCCAGTAACGTTTCCTGTTAAAGCACCAGAGAATGCAGTAGCTGTCAAAAGCCCAGATGATGAGTTAAAAGTTAAATTAGTACCACTTTTAGGAGCAAGATCGCCTGTAGCTGCAGTTACAAAGAGAGGGAAACAAGTAGTATCTGATGATTCATCAGCTATGGTCATGGTAGTAGGCGCTGGTATAGCAGCCCATTTGGTGCCTGTTCCCTCTCCACTGTCTGCGGTTAAGACATGATCGTTAGTTCCTACTGCTAAAGCTGATGGATTACCTGATCCATCGCCTATTAAAATCTTACCTTTAGTGGATAAATCTACAGCACTGACAGCAGACGTTCCATTTCCAACAAGAACTCCATTGGCAGTTAAACTTGTAGCACCAGTACCACCACTACCAACAGCTAAAGTTGCTGATAATCCAGCAGCAGTACCTGATGTGTTTTGGTTTCCAGCACTATTAACGCCAGGTAAATCTATATTAGCCGAACCATTGAAAGACACTCCCCCAATATTCCTAGCTGTTTCTAAAACTGTAGCATCTGCTGCTGTTCCACTTGTGTCTTGATTTCCTGATGTATTGACACCTGGCAAGTTAATATTCCCAGTTCCATCAAACGAGACTCCACCAATATTTCTTGCTGTTGCTAAAGCCGTGGCTGTGGCAGCGTTGCCTGTGCATGATCCAGATGAACCACTAGCATTACCAGTTAATGCTCCTATAAATCCTGTGGCTGTGATCTTGCCTGTACTTGGATTGTAAGTACAAGTTCCATCAGATTCTAAACCAATATTTCCACCATCAACATCACCACCTGATGTGAAAATTAAAGCATTATCTTCATTAGTAGATTCATTATCGGTAATGGTCACTGCAGTTGCTACTGCGGCTGTACCCGTACAAGAACCTGAGCTTCCAGAAACATTACCAGTAACATTTCCTGTAATATTTCCAGCAAAGGTTCCAGTTAATACGTCAGTAGAAGCATTAAAAGTAAGACCAGCAGCTGATTTTAAGGGTAAATCTCCACTTGCTGCAGTCACAAATGTAGGGAAACAAGTAGTGTCTGAACTCTCATCAGCAATACTGACATTATTAACATTCTCTTGTGTTGTAAGGTTTCCGTCTGAATCAAAAGCCATAACCTTAGAGGCTCTATCTGCTTTAGCGGGCAAAGTCACAGTGGCAGATATTGAATCCGTATCTAAAAGTTTAACGGATCTGTCGGATTGTTGGTCTATATCTGCAAGTTTTGCATAAACTTTATCTAAATCTGTATTGAGAGCAGTAATATCAAATGTACCAGATGGGCTAAAATCAGAGGCTCTCTCTATGGTTATATCTCTGATGATTGTAATGATAGCTCCATTCGCTATACCAGTAGCTCCAATATTTACTGTCCCTCCAGCTCCAAACTCATAAGCATCATCGCTATCTGATGCTGTGCCTGTGATAGAATATTCAGTAACTGCATCTGCATTAGCATCATAGGTAAGCAATGTAGTGCCGTTATACACTTTAATATCTCCAACAGCAAAAAACTCAAAGGGAATCGTAAATGCTTGTTGATTCGCTGTTGCTGTATATGCCACTCTAGGCGTATTTTTACTACTTACTATTGTCATCGACCAAATCTCCTCCTAGGTTCTGTATCAAATATCTCATCTAATACTGTATCATCAATATCACCTATTCCGATAGGTCTTGCTAATTTATTCATCAGTTTTATAAAATATAGATTTTGCCCTATAAGGTGTTGTTTTGTTGAATATTTTAAAGCATATGGATCTCCAGACATAAAGGCGTCATGCCAATCCTTAAACTTACCCCAACTTGGTCCCATTATCTGACCTTGTAAATCTGCCTCATTTTTTGGTCCAAACATTTGATCCATATCAAAATATGGTCTAACACCATAGTCACCTCCTGTCATATTTTCTATAATTCTACTTGCATCTGAAAATGGACCTAATACTCCACTTGTCTCTATATCAAATAAAACTTGTTCAGAAGTTATCCATGGGAATCCATCTTGATTTAATTTTTGGAAAGCATTAATTTTAAATAAATTTGCCATATGGGCAGAAAATAAAGCTCCAAACATATAACCCAGATAATTTCTATCTCTACCAGCAAGACCAGATGCAAGTATTTTTCTATTTGCCGCAATTGACCAGGCATAAAATTGGAGTATAGGCAAGAGCAGAGGACTACTTACAGTAGCACCTCTTGTTGTAGGTGTGACTTTTATTAGTGTATCTAATCCTGTGTGTTTTGCTAATGCTCTAAAAGCGTCTGCTGCTGGTCCTTTTGTTGCAAAAAGTTTTCTAAGATGTTCATTGTTAATTAAAAATTTTCCATGCATCATGTTGTATTTATCAGCAACATTAGGCGTTACAATTGCTCTTTCTACATCTGCTCTTACTGCTGCTCTGAATCTTCTTAAAGCGTCTGTTCCACCTTTCATGGTTTCCCATTCTTGTATATTAGCTAAGAATAATGGGACTCTGCCTTTTTCTGTTACTGTTTGTATAATATTTTCATCATGTAGATTTTTAATAACTTTAGCCCAGCGTTTGTCTAATCCGTATGCAAGCAATCTTTCAGTATCTGGTTTACTTAATCTACCCTCAGCTAATGCTATAGCATCTTCAATAAATCTATGGCTTGATATACCAGCCTGTAGATTTTTAAGATTGCCTGTGTATTGGGTAAGTCCATTCATTAAATAATAAGGTTTTTGTAAATTCCTAAATAGTCTTTCTCCTTTAGTACCATGATGAACAGCTCCTACATCACTATTTACTACTCTCTCAAATCCACCACCTAATGTTTGTAATTCCATATAAGTGTATATGTAGCTGTGTTGTTTCATTATTTGTTTTTGTATGTCAGCATTTAAGTCTTCAAATGATTTACCAAAAGAATCCATGCCTAAAAACCTAAATGCTCTAGTAAAACCATGTATTCCTATTGGTCTTGCTAATTCAGTAGAAGAGGTAAGCATTACATTGCCCATAGAATTTAATGATGTAATATTTTTCCATTGATCTACAAATCTTTTACTCCATGATCTTGGGTCTAAAAAGTTTGTTATTCCATAGAGATTAGATACCTGGCTTTCAAAATTATTAATTGCAGCATTAGCTTCATTAATATTAAAGTCTTTCTTCTCAGCAATTTTTTCCATTAAATCTACTTTAAATAGTTTGGCATTCTTATCTCCAAACTCTCTGTGCATTTCTATTGCTGTTCCCATATATTGTCTGTATTGGGCTGCTACTTCTCTAGAATCAGTATTAATAAAATCTACCCCATCAACATTTATAAAATCTTTATTAGGATTTAATACTGTCCTGTGCATTAGTGGAGCTACTCTTCTGGAACCTGTAAATTCTAATATATTAAAGGGATCCATAAAGGGCGCTTCTTGATTCAAAATATTGTCTATAGTTCTATCTGCTTGAGCATCGTAATATTCATCTATATTTTTAAAAGTCACTTTAAACTTATTCTTTTCAAGATTTATTGTTTTTTCATCTGTATATTTTCTTAAACCTTTTAATATTATTTTTTTGAATGCTTCTCGATGTTTTTCTATATTTTCAATTAACCATATCCTGTGTGAATAGTTCCAAGGATTTTCATTAGGTGGGCTAATAGAGTTAAATTCATCTACCAAATTATTTAATTTAATATTTTCATCTTCAATTATTTTTAAAGCAGATTCTAAAAAGCTTCTTTGTTGTGAGGATAAATCTCCTTTTAATTTATTTTGTATTCTAGTCTGATATTGTCTATATAAAGCTAATTTGTCAGCTGCTGTGCTTTTAGTAGCAAGCATTTTAAGGTCTATAATATCTTTTTCAAATGCTGAATAGTAATCATCTAATGCTTTTTTAGCCATATCTAATGCTTTAACATGGTCTGGTGTTGCTGCTCTTGCTTTTTCTCTTATAAAAAAATCGTCATCACTTCTTAGTTTAAATGTATAATTATCCCATTCTGTTTTTGTCATAATATTTTCTTTTTCATGGATCTTATTACCCATAATTTTATCTCTTAGTTTTGCTGCTTTATCATAAAAATTTTGCATACTAACTTTTCGAGATAAGCGTGAGGCGTCACTTGATTCTGTTCCAGTTATCCCATCTAGTAAGGCTTGTTTTGTTGTTTCTTTAGATACAGATTTTTCACCAGCAAATAATGATGCTCTAAATTGATTGGAATGATGCTCACTTTCAGATATTCCTTTGGTATATAAAACATAAGAAGAGTCTAAAGCCTGGTCTAATTCATGTTTTTTAAATCCCCATTTAATATCTCTTTCCATTAAAACAGAACGATCAATAACCATTCCTCTATCAGCAAATTTATTCCTTGTTCCCCAATCTCCTATAAGTCTATGTAACCCCATATTAGACATATTGTATATATCTCTATATTTTTTTAGATAACTTGCTTGTTTACCAAACGGAGAGAAAATCTTATCTAGTTTTCTTGCTACATAACCAATTGCTATATATTTTAATTGAGCTAATGTACCTTTGTCTTGACCAAAATCTGGAGAAAAATCTACATCCGATCTTCTGATAGCTTCTGCTACAACTTCATTTGTTAATTCTTCTTCTTGTTGTCTAAGAGTTTTTCCTGTTCTTGGTGCCTGGTTAATGTCTCTAACAATCTCTCTTCTAACTAAAAAGTCTGCAAACTTTTTTTCAGAATTTAATATTGGGCGTAATTTTGTAGGTATTCCTAAAATATCTTTTCCGTCTTTAAATCTCTGGTATAAGATTTTTACCATTGCATCATCTACATCAACATATTCCTTGCCGTCTTTAATAAAATATCTTATTGGGCTATATGTTAAGTTAGGTATTCTTCTGGCTACTTTATCTCTTATAAAGACTCTCTCTCCATTTTCTGTTAGATAATTTTTAGTCCATCCTGTCTTTCCTCTGGTAATAGTCCTTGTAATACCATCGATATTTAAATCAAAATCAATAGGTACACCACCATAAGTTTCTTGTTCTCCATCTAATAAGGCATTAATTTCAGCATCATCTGTTTTTTTATTGTAGATAACTTTATTCTTTTCAGCGTTAAGTTTCATTCTTCTAAATTTAGTAGGTACAGTAGAAAATATTCCTCCAAATAAAGCAGCTCCACTTACATATACAATTGATTCTTCTAGTGTTGCTGTATGACTATTAGCGTGTCTGTAAACTTCATCTGCTGCAATAACGCCAGCTGATGTTGCGCCAACTCTCAAAGCGTTAGGTATATAAGCCACACCTTTGGTCATTCCTAATGGAGTGTATGTCAATGGATCAAAAACAGCAGAGAATAAAGCTGGTCCCCAATAATCCCAACCCTCTTTAGAGTTTAACCTTGCCATTTTTTCTTCGTCTTGGTCTATACCTAATTTAATAATATCGTGTTCTTGTTTGCTTCTAATATCATATTCAGCCATGGTGCTAAAATAATCTCTTCCACCATGTTCTCCTCTATATCCACGCATATTTTCTTTTGCGCTCCATACATAATTTGGATCTTCTGGAAAATCTATAAAATAAGGTAAATGTAGTCCTGGCAATAAAACATATTTTTGCCCATATTCCATTCTATTTTTCATATCTTGATAATGGGCGCCTATACCACGATTTAATATATGATCTTTAGTGGTCTCCCATTTCTCTAGCCAATTATCCGCCATCTGGTAATGCCTCTAATCTTTCTATTTCATTTTTTATATATTGCTCTCTTGCTTCTAATATTTCTTCGTGTGTAAGTATTAGATGAGTTCCTGTTGTATCATTTTCTATTGGTGTATTATTAATCATATTTATACCCATGTGATTTTCTTCTACTTTTTGAAAAACAATAGAATAATTAACTGCTCGTTTATCTAATAGATAAGACCTATCTGGTATAATCCTTATATCTTCTAAGCTTCTTTTCACGATGAATTGTTGTCCTTGGTCTGTATTTATTATGTAACCATTTTTACCATTAAGGAGTTTTTTCTTTAACAAATCTTTTATAAACTGTATATCATTGCTATATTCTTTATCAGGTTTAATTGGATCATCCTCATTATCTATAAAGTCACTTGTGTTAATTCCATATAGTACTTCTACTGGGTTTATAACACTGCTTATATCTCCCTCTAATGCTCTCTGTACGTGTTGATTTCCTGTTATTTCACTAGGTCCCATAATAAAATTATCAGCGTCTATATTAGATTTATCCGATTCTTTAAGAATAATTTCTAAAACATTAATACCATAGTCTTTAAGTTTATTTCTACTTAAATCTCCACTTCCCTTAACATCAGCAATAAATAAATAATTATGTAATGCTGTTTGTAATTCATATTGAGCTAATATTGGAATATCTCGATATTTCTCATTTATTTCATCAGCTTCTAAGATATCTCTTGATATTCCAGCAAAATATCCACTTTGCGTTTCAAATGTTTGATCGTGTATTTGACCTATTCTATTAGAAGTAGCCATTAATTTTCTATTTTCTACAAGAATTTGATATTGTTCTAAAGTTTTATTGTGATCAAATCCATTTAGTTGATGTAATGAAGATATAATTAAAGCTTCTCTTTGTAATTCTTTATCCATTCCTTTTATATTTACATTACCGTAACCATATTGTTTATAAAAATCAGCATATAAAAGAATATCTGATAACGAGTCTGTACTAGATATACTATTATTTTCTAAATCTATTTTTAGCCTTTCATGTATAGGAGGTGGCGCCATATTATATTTTCTTAAATAATATTTTTTAATATCATCATGATACATACCATTAAATTGTTCTAATCCATTTTCAGTAGCATAAACATTGTATTGATGATTAATATGAGAATTATTGTCACTTAAAATCTTTTTTGTTTTAGTTTCTGTTGATGTGTTTGTTGGTTGCCAGTCTTGGTTTTTCCAATTTTTTCTAAAATCATCTTCATAATCTTGTAATGTTTCATAATCTGCTACTTGAGTAACTTTCATTTTGGCAAGATCCCTATAATTTTTTAATGTATCTATTGCTGCTTTTCTAGCTACATCTCCTTTGATGAATTTATCTCTGTCGTCTGATGTATATGTTTTGCCGTTAATAACAATAGATTTCATATCAGGAGTTTCTAAAAAAGCTATAATTTGATTAATATTCTGTTGTATTTTCCCATTTCTAGCCTTTGGAGTTGGTGATGGTTTTGCAAATATTTCATTCTGAAAATTCTTATATATATATTTGAAAGCTTTTCCTGCTTCATCGTATTCTCTTAATAATCTCTCTCTTTTATCTGGAGTGTAATCTGTATTATTTAATTGCAATATATATTTTTCTCTTTCTTTTGGGTCATCTCCTTTCCCTGTAAATATACTTTTTTTCCTATTCCATTCGCTTTCTTCTCCTTGTTGTTCAAAAGCTATTCTATTTTCTCCTCTAACTCTTGCTTCGTATGAAGTAATGACTCCATATTCAAATTGTTCTATTTCAGAACCAGCAAAATCAGACATCAATGCCTCAAAGTTAGGAGATACATTATCTAGAATTTCTTGAATTTGTATTTGTGCTTCTTTTTTATAAGTCTCTGGTTTACCACCTTGGGTAGAAACTCTTCCAGATACTTCTCTTACTGTATTAGTAATTAATTTTTTTATATCTTTTTCGTATCTTTGATATATAATTTGTGTAAATTCTTCTTGACCCGTAGCTCCCAAATATTTTGGTATATCAGGTAATACAGGAACTCTGACACCATTTTCAGTTTCTTCAAATACATAGGGCATCATTGCAGCTTCTCTAGCTAATTTTTTTCCCTTTTTCCTTTCTTTTTTTAATGCTTCGCCTGCTATCACATCAACAATTTTATCAAAAGCATTTGCTTGATCTTGTTTTTGGCTAGCTGCAAAAGCGTAGCCAGCGCCTCTATTTACTCCTATTTCATTTAGATATTGTCTTTGTCTTTTTTCTCTTTTAATAGCCATTATATATCCTAATCATACTTATATAAGTTCTGTAATCTTCTATAAGCCAGGTTTGGTTTATCTTTACCTACATGATATTGTTTACTTTTTGTCTTTGTAGGTATTTTAGTTTTATTAGTTCCAGGGTCCCCAGTTTTCTCTCCCCAATATTCTGTTGTTTTAGCCAACCCAGTTAAACCAGTTGCCACCATTTTAGCAGTTGGGTCTATTGAATCATGTGCGATTTTTGCTTCTTTTCTAGAAGAAAGTAAACTTAGTTTCTCTTCTAATCCTGATAATCCAATAGCATCTAAATCTCTTTTATAAGTTTCTCTGTCTTGTAATAAAATATTAGAAAAGGATTTAGATCCAATCTCTATCCCAGATGCTCCCATAATTGCTAAATTACTAGATAATTGACTCATATAATTGGTTTTTCTTATATTTTCATCTGATTTTTGTTTTAGTTGTCTCTCTTTCTCTTCTTGAGCATATCGAATTTCTTGATTTCTATATTTCGCTTGTTCAGATTTAGCTGATTGATATTGACTACCCATTTGTATAACAGTGCTTCCAACAGTTAAACCAATTGTTGCGGCTTGCATAAGAGAAACTGAACCTACTGTCATTCCAGCAATAGTTGTACCGCCAACAGCATAAGCTGCTCCACCTGATGCAGCTCCCGCTACTATTCCCATTGTTACTGGATCACACATTAATAATAAATCTCCGATGTTATTG
>TARA_B100000686_G_scaffold196160_1_pt1 | contig 10585 bp, 7 predicted proteins | sample TARA_B100000686 | Tara Oceans TARA_B100000686 (sample SAMEA2622733) | marine metagenome | biome: marine biome (ENVO:00000447); feature: marine epipelagic mixed layer (ENVO:xxxxxxxxx); material: "saline water (ENVO:00002010), including plankton (ENVO:xxxxxxxx)" | depth 150 m
TCTGATCATCAGATTGCTCCATCGAAAAGAGTAAATATTCAAACTGATATAGGAATCGTAAAGGGTGTTTTTGGCTGGCCAGCAATTCATGTTAGAAATCCAAAAACTGAACAGAGTCCATCATTAAAAAATATATTTATTGATGTAGGTTGTTCTTCAAAAAAAGAAGTTGAGAAATTAGGTGTTCATGTTGGATGTGTAATTACATTTGATGATGAGCTGATGGTACTTAATAAAAAATATTATACTGGTAGAGCTCTTGATAATAGAATGGGAGGTTTTATGATTGCAGAAGTTGCTAAAAGACTTTATAAAAAGAAAAAGAAGCTAGATTTTGGCTTGTATATTGTTAATTCTGTTCAAGAAGAAATAGGCTTGAGAGGAGCACAAATGATTGCTGAGAGGATTAGTCCAGATGTTGCTATTGTAACCGATGTTACTCATGATACTAATTCGCCAATGTATGACAAGAAAAAAAGTGGTGATATAAAATCTGGTTTAGGGCCAGCGCTAACTTATGGGCCAGCTGTTCAGAACAATCTTTTGAAATTACTTATTAATACAGCAAAAACTAAAAAAATATCTCATCAGTTGATGGCTGTCTCAAGATTTACAGGTACAGACACAGATGCTTTTGCTTATTCAAATGAAGGTGTTGCTTCAGCTTTGATTTCTCTACCTTTAAAGTATATGCATACTACTGTTGAGACTGTTCATAAAGATGATGTTGAAAACTGTATTAAACTTATGTATGAGTCAGTCTTATCAATTAAAAAAGGCCATGATTTTAGATATATCAAATAATTTTATATCCAACTCTTTTAAGATCATTCCAGAATGATGGATATGATTTATTTACAACATTTGGATCATTAATGTATAAATCAACTTCAGATGAAAGAGGAGCAAATGCCATTGCCATTCTATGATCTTTATAGGTATTAATTTTAAGTGATCTAGGAAGTTCCATTTTTCTTTTATCTAGTATCCATGATTTTCCATTATTATAAAATTTGCATCCTATTTTATCTAATTCATTTTTCATTGCCCTCAATCTATCTGTCTCTTTTATTTTTAAGCTTTCAACACCATAAATTGTAAGTTTAATTTTATTATATGCAGCTATAACAAGAACTGTTTGAGCTAAGTCTGGACAATCTTTAAAATCTAATTCAATAGAATCGATTTTAGCATTATATTTTTTAATAATTATACCATCTTCAACATATTCAGTTATTATACCAAATAATAACATAATTTTTGAGATGATTTGATCACCTTGAAATGAATTTTTTCGTAATCCCTCAAGTTTAATTTGATCAATTTTTTTATTAATTGATACTATACTATACCAATAACTTGCTGCAGACCAGTCAGCCTCTATTGCATATTTCCCTCCAGAATATTTCTGGCTTTTAATTTTTATCAAGTTGTTATTAATATAACTTTTTATACCAAATTTTTTCATGATCTTCAAAGTCATTAAAACATAGGGTTTACTATAAAAAGGGTTTACTACATTTATATTTAATCCATCTTTTAGCTTGGGAGCTATCATGAGAAGAGATGATATATATTGACTGCTAATATCTCCTTTTATATTTATGTGATTTATTTTTTGATTTATTTTTTGATTTATCTTTATTGGAGGATAACCATCTTCTTGAAGATAAGAAATTTTTGATCCTATCTCCCTAAGGGCATTTACTAAAATTTTGATAGGTCTTTTTTTCATTCTTTCACTTCCAGTAACTGAAGAACCTTCTTTTGTAAGAGCAAGATAAGAAGTTAGAAATCTCATGCTTGTTCCCGCATCTTCAATATTCCAGCTTTCTTCAGGGTTTTTTTCTATGAGGTTATGTAATATGATTGTATCGTTTGCTATAGATAGATTTTCTATCTCAATTTTATCATCGGAAAGTGCTTGAATAATTAAAAGTCTATTACTCTCGCTTTTTGATGAATTTAATTTTATTGTTTGAACTGATGTTTTGTTATTAAAATTAATTTTCAAACTCTTCATTATAGAATTTTATTGTAGTATTCTAGGCTATCTAATATTAAATTTGGATTTATTTCAATATCATATTCACAGTTCCCAATTCCGTTAAGTACGCAAGTCCTAATTTTTTGATTTACATTTTTTTTGTCTTGGAAAGTATGTTTTATTATTTCTTCAAAATAGTCTATTTTTTGAAGATTGTAAATCTGGTTTATAAAATTTGATATTTTATTTAATTCATCCTTAGTTAGTTTATTGAAGTAAAAAGATATATAAGCCTCACAAATCATTCCTATAGAAATAGCTTCTCCATGAAGTAGTTTGTTTTTTTTACTCATGTATGTAGTCTCTATCGCATGTCCTAAAGTATGTCCATAGTTTAAAATTTTTCTTATTCCACCCTCCTTTAAATCTAATTTGACTACTTGTAATTTTATATCTATTGAGTGATAAACTAAATCATTCCAATTATTTTTTTCCCAATCTAAATTATTACTAATTTCATCAAATTTAGATGAGTCTTTAATCAAACAATGTTTAATAATTTCTGCAAATCCAGATTTTAGCTCTCTCTTAGATAAAGTAGATAAAAATTTGGTATCAATAATTATTGTATTTGGTTCTTCAAAAACACCTATATGATTTTTGTAGTTATTAAAGTCAATGCCAAGTTTTCCTCCGATACTTGCGTCAACTTGAGAAAGTAGGGTGGTAGGTATATTAATAAAATCAATCCCTCTTTTATAAGTTGCAGCAATAAATCCACCTAGGTCACATATTACACCACCACCAAGATTAATAATTAATGAATTCCTATCAAAATTAAGATTAGTAAGGCTCTCCCAAACTTTAGAACATGTTGTTAAATTTTTATGTTCTTCACCCACTTCAATTTTTATTATCTCATATGAGAATTTTAAAGAATCTTTAAATTTATTTAAACAATTCTCCTTAGTATTCTTATCTACAAGGAATGCGATTTTTGAATATTTTTTATCAGACAAATATTCAAGAAGATAATCTTCTGTTTTACCAATTTTAATATGATCTGAAATCATATTTTAAAATTAGCCTTTTTTCTATTTATAATTTTATTTTGAACATTAATTGACCCTATATGGATTACTTTGTATAAGTCTTCAATAAAGTCCTTTTCAAGTCCTTTCTCTGTTGCCCATTCTATTCTTGACTTAAATATTTCATTCCATCTTTCTACCTGAAATGTTGTAATATCTTGTTCTTTTTTAAATTCACCAATTTTTTCTACTAGATTAATTCGTTTTGAAATTATATCAATAATCTCTTTGTCAACATCATCTATATTTTCTCTTATTTCATTTAATAGATGTTGATAAGATTTATCTTTTTCCTTATTACTTTTAATTTTCAGTTCCTTTTTAATTTTTGATAGAGTATCAGGTGTAATTTGTTGTTTTGAATCACTCCAAGCTTTATCAGGTGCAATATGAGATTCAATAATAAGCCCATCGTATCCTAAGTCTAAAGCCTTTTGAGATGTTTCAAAAATCATATCCCTATTCCCACAAATATGAGAAGGATCACAAATAACAGGTAAATTTGGTATGTTACTCTTAAGATCAATAGCCATATTCCAGAGAGGTACATATCTGTATTTTGAATTTCCTGTCATAGAGAAACCTCTATGAATTGCACCCATCTTTTTTATACCTACCTTATTAATTCTTTCCAGAGCTCCCATCCATAAAGATAAATCCGGATTAATAGGATTTTTTACCAAAACTGGTGTTTCTGTACCTTTTATTGCATCTGCAATTTCCTGAACTGAAAAGGGATTTACAGTTGTTCTTGCACCAATCCACAAGATATCAATTCCATATTTTAAAGCTAGATCTATGTGATTTGTGTTAGCAACTTCAACAGTAAACTGAACATCTAAATCCTTTTTTATATCTGAAATCCATTTTAGTGCTTCTTCACCATTTCCCTCAAATGTCCCTGGTCTAGTTCTAGGCTTCCATACTCCTGCTCTCATAATGTTGATTCCATATGATTTCAGTTGTTTACACGTCTCATATAACTGGTCGAAAGTTTCAGCACTACAAGGACCTGAAATAATTAAAGGATCGGAATCATCATTTATCCAAGTATTAATTGGAGCTATATTTAACTTTTTGGTCATTTCTATTATATTTTTGCTTTACAAAAACCTAATAATAGGCGCAAGTGGACAAAAGTAGTAAAAACTTATTTAATAACACAGAATTAGCATTTACTAATAAATCAAATAATGAGTTAAGAAAAGCTTATTTTTTATTTTCTATACTTGATTACTCAATTTTAACTAAAGTAGGAAATGCTTTTCTTGTTCTTGTATTAAAATTAAGATTACCTTTTAAGGGTATAATTAAAAATACAATATTTAATCACTTTTGTGGGGGAGAAACTATTGAAGATTGTAAAAAGACTATCGATTCTTTAAAAAAATATAAAATTAGTGCTATGCCTGAGTACTCTATTGAGGCTGAGTCTTCTTATGAGGGGTTTGAGAATTATAAAAATGATTCCATAAATCTTATAAATTTTCTTGGAGATCTAGGGTTACCTTTTATAGCTATTAAATGTACTGGATTGATGGATATAGAATCTTTGAAAAAAATTTCTATCGGTGAATTTGGTAGTGATAGTGACAAATTTCAAGAGTTTAAATTTAGAATGAATGAATTATGTATAGCTGGATCTAAAAACAATGTAAAAATTTTAATAGATGCAGAAGAAAGTTGGATTCAAAAAGCAATAGATATTGTCGCTATTGATCTAATGAATAAGTATAATCGTAAATCTGCTATGCTTTTTTTAACGCATCAGTGTTATAGGACAGGAAATCTCTCAAAAATTAAAAAGAATCTTATTAATGCTAAAAAAAACAACTATACTCTAGGAGTTAAATTAGTAAGGGGTGCATATATGGAGAAAGAGAGAGAGAGAGCCCAAAAATATGGTTACCAGAGTCCAATACAGCCTTCTAAATTAGATACAGATAATGAGTTTAATAATTCTCTTAAGTTTTGTATAAATAATATAGATAATATTTCATTATGGGTTGGAAGTCACAATGAATCATCGTGTTTTCAACTTATGAATTTAATGAAGGTGAAAAAAATAAGCACTAGTGATGATAGGATATGGTTTTCTCAACTTTATGGAATGAGTGACAATATATCTTTCACGTTAGCGAATTTGGGTTATAATGTAGTTAAATTGATTCCTTTTGGACCTATTGAAAAGACTATTCCTTATCTAATAAGAAGAGCAAATGAGAATAGTTCTGTTAAAGGTCAGAGTAATAGACAATTTACATTAATAAAAAATGAAATAAATAGAAGAAAAGATTTAAATTGAAATTATGAGTTTAAGTGAACAGGAAGAACAAAGACGTAAATCTAGAGAAGAAATAATAAACTTAGGAATTGATCCTTATCCTTCTGAAATATACGAAGTAAATGCTTCAACTGATGAAATTAAAAACAATTTTGATGAGAAAAAGGGTAATTATAAAGATGTTGTAATTGCAGGTAGGTTAATGTCTAGAAGAGTTATGGGATCAGCTTCTTTTGCTGAGATTCAAGATGCAAAAGGAAAAATACAAATTTATGTAAGGCGTGATGATATTTGTGACACAGAAGATAAGACTCTTTATAATACAGTATTTAAAAAGAAACTAGACCTTGGGGATATTATTGGAATTAGAGGGTATACTTTTATAACTAAGATGGGTGAGGTAACGATACACGTTAAAGAACTTAAAGTGCTCTCAAAATCTGTTAGACCTCTTCCGGTAGTTAAAGAGACCACTGATGATAAGGGTGAATCTACAAAGCACGATGTTTTCAGCAATAAAGAATTAAAATATAGAAGAAGATACATTGATTTAATAGTGAACCCTGAATCTAGAGATATTTTTATAAAGAGATCAATTATAGTTAATGAAATAAGAAATATTTTAAATGAAAATAATTTTTTAGAAGTTGAAACTCCTATACTTCAACCAATTTATGGTGGAGCTGCTGCCAGACCATTTAAAACCTATCATAACACTTTGGATATACCTCTATATCTTAGAATAGCTAATGAATTATACCTTAAGAGGCTGATTGTTGGTGGATTTGACGGCGTTTTTGAGTTTGCCAAAGACTTTAGAAACGAGGGGATGTCAAGATTTCATAATCCAGAATTTACACAATGTGAATTTTATGTTGCATATAAAGATTATTTATGGATGATGGATTTTGTTGAAGATATGTTCAAGAGAATAGTAAAAAAAGTAAATGGTTCAACAAAAATTTCATGTGGAGATAATAAAATTGACTTTGGTAAGAAGTGGAAGAGGTATACTATGTACGAGGTAATCAAGAAATTTACATCAATTGATGTATCTGAGATGAATGAATCTGATTTGAGAAAGAAATGTAAAGAGTTAAAGATTAAGACCAAAAAGTCAATGGGTAGAGGAAAGCTTATTGATGAAATTTTTGGGGAAAAGTGTGAATCTAAATTAATTCAGCCTACATATATTACCGATTATCCCATAGAAATGTCACCACTTGCAAAAAAACACAGATCTAAAGATGGTTTGGTTGAAAGATTTGAGTTGATATGTAATGGAAAAGAAATATGTAACGCTTTCTCCGAGATAAATGATCCTCTTGATCAAAGACAAAGATTTGAGGATCAGGTCAAGCTAGGTATTAAGGGTGACGAAGAAGCTATGGTACTGGATGAGGATTACCTAACCGCTCTAGAATATGGAATGCCACCAACAGCAGGGATAGGAATTGGTATTGATAGACTAACAATGTTAATGACAAACTCAGACTCCATTCAAGATGTTTTATTTTTTCCTCAGATGAAGCCAGAGAACTCTTAGAGATTATCAAAGAATCTGCTCCTTTTCTCAAGTTTTAAATCCTGAAGAAGTGCAGATACAGCATTTATAGATAGGTTATAAGACTGAAATCTTCCGAAAGGAACCCAACTGAAATTTATCCTCCAACAGTGAAGATCTCTCGTAGCATTAATACTTGTCTGAGTAAACATCTTATTTTTAAAATCATATCCTGATCTAAAAGATAATTTGGTCTTTTCTGAAAGACTTAGATCTCCTGATAATGTTAATGTCTGGGTTATAGTTGGATCTCTAAAACCAATTTTTCTTCTATTTAGATTATAGCTTGCGTTCAATGACCATGGAACATTAAAATCAATATATTCTGCAATATTAGAATTTATATAATCAATCTCTTGTCTGGTCCCAAATGTAGATTCTTTCTCTTCCTCTTTTGCATCACCCTGAAAATCTTTTGCTGAAAACCTAAAACCAAGTGCGATGTTTATAAATGCTAATGAACCAATTCCTTGATTATTTTTAAATGACATTTCATTAATCCTTCTCTGATATATCATTTTTGTTCCATTGGATAGCTCACTTATACTATCAAGTTTGTATGAATAAGGGTCTATATTACCTGAAACACTTAAATTTATTAGTCTCTTGAAGAAAGATGTTCTTGTACTAAACCTTATTGGATTCAAGTTAAATGAGTCAGCTAAGAAATTATAACTACTTGAGAAAGATAAATTCTCAAATATCTTTATTTTCTTCGTCCCACTAATGGTATCACTCTTATCTAAAACTTTCATCTCAAGATTATTTCCTAGGTAGAAGTTCATAGATGCAGAACTCCCTATTCTAGGTGTTCCATAGAGAAAATTTTCGTATTTACTTAATAACTTCTTTTCTCCAGTTTCGTTAATCTGTATATTCTCATAATATCCATACTTTGGTTTAGTAAAATCTGGACTAAATGAGAATGAAATTTCAGGTGAAATAACATGTCTTATAGCCTTAATTTTTCCTTTTTTGAAAAAAACTGTACCATAAACTCTTGTTGACATCGAGAAAGCTGAACTATATGACCATGCTCTTGAGAATGCATTTGTTGTGTCTATCTCTATTCCATTTTCTATTTCATTATAAGTGTAATTTAGTTTTTTGAAGTACCATATCTCATTATAATTAATACTGGGACTTACAGTAAAGTATTTTAAGAGATTAAATGATGTAGAAATTGGGATTGTATGTTTACCTCCAATTTTTGATCTATCTAAAATTGAGTTGATATTGTCGAAATTAAATTCTATCTGTTCAGAAAAATTATTTGATGAATTAATTACGTTAATTCCGCTGAAAGAGCTTCCAACAGAACCATTACTTAAATCAATCTTTCCTGTAAATCTATGACTAATACTTAGCTTTCCAAGAGCAGTTTTTCCAAGCTTACCAACATTTTTGAATGGATAGATCCTACTCATATTATAACTTATGTCAGGAAGAGTAAGATTTACTTTTTTTGTTTGAACATTTTGGGAATGTCTTAGGTTCGCAGAGAAATTAAATGGAGATTCTTTAAATGTCTTCGAATAAGAGATATTTGAATTAAACTGAGCATTAATACTCTCATTAAAATTAGAATATACAAGGTTTTTATTTTGATTGTATGAGTTTGTTTGAAAGTTTACTGATGATGAAAATCTACTTGATTTTCCTCTCGAATCTGGAGTATGAGACCAAGAAAAAGAGAAATCATTAGAAGTGGCTGGGTTTTCAAAATCACCCATTTTTGATTTATTAAAATTAAATCTCAGGCTACCACTGTAAGCATATCTTTTTTTATAATTGGTTCCTAGAGTCAGCCCATAGCTTCCCTTTGAATAAATGTCTCCAGTAAGTCTCAAATCTAAATTATCATTTAAAGCAAAATAATAACCTCCATCTCTCAAATAGAAACCTCTCATTTTTTCTTCACCATAGTTTGGCATGATAATTCCTGAAACTGTTTTTTTTGGCTGAGGAAACATTCCGAATATAAAACCAAGAGGTGTTGGAACATTCCCAAATTTCAAATGAAAAGGTCCAGAAACTACTTTTTTTCCAGGGATTACCTTTATTTTTTTAGAGGATATGTGGAAATGAGGATTTGCAAGGTTACAGGTTGTATATTTAGCCTCATGTATAAATAACTCATCTTGCTCGTTTTTCTTCACGTCTTCTCCTTGCATGTATGCATCATCTAGTTGAGTCACTATTCCTTTAATCTTAGCTTTTCTAGATTCAAAATTGTAGGTGATTTTATCCGTTTCATAGGACTGGTTGTCTTCAGTGAATACTGGCTTACCAACTTTTTTTCCAGTTGAGTCTGTCATGTAATTTGCATCAATTATTTGCTCGTTCCAATCCACTAAAATTTCATGAGCTTCAAGATTAATATCTCCATAGTCTATTTTAGATTTACCATATAATTTTATTGTCTGAGTTTTGAGATCGTAAAAGATGGAATCTATTGAACTATAATTAATTGTGGTTTCTATATCTTTTTTATTATTTATGGAATCAACATCATCTAAAACAATAGTATCTGAAGCCATTAGTTCAGTCAGAGAGTCTGATTCCTGTTGAGAATAGGATACTAGAGGTATGAAAAATAAAATGTATGTGATAAGATTTCTCAATTTTATAAATTTATCTCTTTTTTATAAATTTACTCTATTGCAAATTTATCTTCTGTAAATAAATAAATCGATAATGAGGTATTTTAATATGTCTTTATTGCCATTAATTCTTATGTTTTTAACTTCTTTTAACTCTATCGAACAAGATAAGTATAAGTTAAGGACGATTGTTATTGATGCTGGACATGGTGGTAAGGATCCAGGTTCTATTGGAAATAATTCTTATGAAAAGAATATTACACTCGCAATTTCTTTAGAACTAGGAAGAATAATTAAAGAAAATTTACCAGGAATAAAAATAATTTATACTAGGAAAGATGATAGTTTTCCCTCATTATATGAAAGAGCAGAAATTGCAAATAAAAATAATGCAGATTTATTTATTTCTATTCATTGCGACTCATTCTATAATAAGTCTGTTTATGGATCTACTTCTTATCTGATGGGTTTAAGTAAGAATTCTGCTAATATGAATGTTGCAAAAAGGGAAAATTCTGTAATTTTTTTAGAAGAAAATTACGAAGAAACGTATAAAAATTTTGATCCAAATTCATCTGAGTCTGTAATGCTTCTATCTCTCACCCAAAAAGCTAAAATTGAAAATAGTACAATCTTAGCAAATCTAATACAAGACCAATTTAAAAATAGAGTTGGTATAAAGTCAAGAGGAGTTAAACAGGCACCTTTTCAGGTCCTATGGAATACAACTATGCCAAGTGTGCTTGTAGAAACTGGATATATTACAAATTCTGCTGAGGAAAAAAAATTGAATAACAAAACTCATCAAGTTTATCTAGCATCCGCAATATTTAGAGCAATTCGTGATTATAAGAAGTATTTAGAGGCAAATTAACTAGATTTGAAAAATGAATAAGGAAATTAAAGTAGGTATAATTGGTGTTGTTGGATTAGTGTTTTTTTATCTAGGATCAAACTTTTTGAAAGGTATTGATTTCTTTTCACCAATCAACAGATACTATGCTGTATATGAAAATGTTGATGGACTTATTGTAGCAAATCCAATTATAGTTAATG
>TARA_B100000686_G_scaffold221502_1_pt1 | contig 10581 bp, 13 predicted proteins | sample TARA_B100000686 | Tara Oceans TARA_B100000686 (sample SAMEA2622733) | marine metagenome | biome: marine biome (ENVO:00000447); feature: marine epipelagic mixed layer (ENVO:xxxxxxxxx); material: "saline water (ENVO:00002010), including plankton (ENVO:xxxxxxxx)" | depth 150 m
AGTTGCGGGCATTGCTAGATCAAAAGTCATTGTTTGCTCCTTATATTATTACTATTAATTTTAACACCTTATGGCTTTGAGTGCTAATTGTCTTAAAAATTTCTATGCGTAAAATGGTGGATTTCAGAATCACTTAGGATTTTATTTATCAGAGGTGGCTTGTAACCGATAGCCACGACCCTAGCCAGCCGAGCCAAAATGAAAATAATAATAGGAAGATGCTCTCTTTAAAAGAAATATGGTTTAATTGAAAATTGATAGTATATATTTGTACCATATTTAATAATTCATCATTTATTAGAGTTATTATTATGGCTACAATAATCCATGCTATAGCTCCCCCTGCCATGCCTTGAATTGCACCAAAATATAGAAAAGGGCGGCGTATAAAATTACTAGTTGCTCCAATTAATTTTGACACCTCAATTTCATCGTGTTTTGTAAGAATTTGTAAGCGAATAGTGTTGAAGGTTATTATTATTAAAGCAGAGCTTAATAAAATTGTTAGTATCAGTATCACTAATTTCCCAAGTTTTATTAGCGCATTTAATCTTTTCATCCAAGTAGAATCAAGTTGAACATATTCTGAACTAGGCCATTCTAGCATCTCTGTCCGTAATTTTTTTAGTGTTTCAGGGGAGGTATCTTTGGCGTCAATTATGAATGCATCAGGCAATGGGTTTCTTGTTAGGCTATTTAATGCATCAGCTAACTTACTTTCTTTTTCAAGCTGTTTTAGAGCATCTTTTTTGGAAATGAACTGGAAGTTTGCAATCTTTGGGTGTTGTTTTAAATGTAATTTTAATCTTTCTATGGTAGCTTTGTCTGTATCAGACTTTAGAAAGATACTTAATTGTGGCGCTCCTGATAATTGGCCGGATAAATTCTGAATGTTATCTAGCAACATATACACTCCAGTGGGGAAACTGAAAGCAATACCTATTACAATTATATTGAGTAAGCTTGTAAATGGGGCTCCTAATAATCTTCGAAGAGACAGAAAAAATGCGTGCCAGTGATAAGAGAGCCATGTACTCACAATATTAACTCTCCGTGATTTAAGGTCAAAATACGGTGCTGGAAATATTCAGAGAGCTCTGTATTGGGGGTAGTGATCAGTACTGTTACGCCTACATTATGAAATGATTCAAACATATTCATGATGTCCTTGGTATCGCTTCTGTCAAGATAGGCAGTTGGCTCATCAGCAACAAGAATAGAAGGTCGATTGACTACAGCGCGAGCAATACATAGCCTTTGTCGCTCACCACCTGAGAGCGTAATAGGAAGGTTTTTTTCTTTGTCTAATAGCCCTACTTTATCTAGAGCGGCATGAACTCGTTTAATGGCTGATTGACGATCAAGGCCACAAATTTGCAATGGTAATATAACATTCTCAAATATTGAACGATCGAATAAAATTTTTTGATCTTGGAAAACCATTCCAATGTTGCGTCGTAAAAATGGAATTGTGCGGCTCTTTAGCTTGCTGACATTATGGTTATTGACAATGATGTCACCAGCTGTGGGGCGTTCGATAGCTCCAATTAATTTTAAAATTGTACTTTTGCCGGAACCAGAAGGCCCTGTTATAAAAACCATTTCACCTTGTTTAATAGTGAAGACAATATTCTTTACCGCTTCAAATCCATTTGGATAACGTTTATAGATATTGCTAAAGATAATCATATAGAAATATTATTGGATTGCAGAGATATCTTATTAAGTGTTGCAAAATTAATCAAACAAGGCTTCTACAAATTTCTTTGCGTCAAAAGGTTGTAAATCTTTAATATCCTCACCTATCCCAATAAAATATAAAGGAATAGGGTTCTGTTGTCGCTGCATAGCAATAGCTGCAATTACACCACCTTTGGCGGTACCATCAAGCTTAGCAAGTATAATACCTGTAATATTTAATGCTTCATCAAATGCTTTTAATTGACTAACAGCATTTTGGCCGGTATTGGCATCTAGGACTAATAACACCTCATGTGGTGCATTTGGATTTGCTTTTGAGATAACTCTTTTTATTTTTTTGATTTCTTCCATGAGGTGTAATTGTGTTGTTAGACGACCGGCAGTATCTGCCAACACAATATCTATTTTACGCGCATTGGCGGCATTTACCGCATCAAAAATAACTGCAGCTGGGTCACCATTTTGTTGCTTATTGGCATCTTGTGAAATTACAGATATATGATTACGATTTCCCCAAATAATAAGTTGCTCTCGAGCGGCCGCCCGAAATGTGTCACCGGCAGCAAGTAATACAGATTTTTTTTGGGATTGAAAATAATTTGCAAGCTTACCAATAGATGTGGTTTTTCCTGCACCATTCACACCCGTAATCATAATGATAAATGGTTTCTCTGTGCTAGAATCAAAGGGACGTTCAAGTGGGATAAGTAAAATAGACAAAGTTTCTTTTAGTGCTTCTTTTAATTCTGTTGCATTAGTTAAGCCTTTTTGCTTTACTTGTTTACGCAATTCGCTAAGTAGCCAAGTTGTAGCTTGTATACCCACATCGGCGGTAAGTAATATTGTTTCTAATTCTTCATAGAGGCTCTCATCTATTTTTCCGTTGTTTAGTATATTTGATAAGCGCTTCCCTAGATCTCCCCAGATCATGATAAGCCCCGACTGGCGATGAGTATTTGGTAAAGAAACAAAAATTTGTATTGGATTGGACTATCTTTATATTCAGTGAAACTTTTCATTTTGATAGGCTGTCTTATTAGGTTAGTTTATTGTTAGGCATAATAAATGAAATTTTATTCTATTATCTTAATCTTAGGTTATTAAAAATGAAATTTAATTCTAGTTTGTCCTTCTACCTTTTTAGATTAGTAGCTTTTATTTTTATATTGGCTTCATTGGTTACATTTGAAGCCTTTGCTAATTCGCATGAATACACGCTTGCTAATGGCCTTAAAATAATTGTTAAAGAAGATCATCGCTCTCCAGTAGTTATATCTCAAATATGGTACAAGGCGGGAAGTATTGATGAGCTGAATGGTACAACTGGTGTTGCTCACGTATTGGAGCATATGATGTTTAAAGGAACTAGAAATGTTAATAAAGGTGAATTTTCTAAGAAAATAGCGGCAGTAGGCGGACGTGATAATGCATTTACTAGCCGTGATTATACAGGTTATTTTCAACAGCTACATAAATCTGATTTGGCATTAGCTATGAAATTAGAAGCTGATCGAATGCGTAATTTGGTTCTAACAAAGGAAGAATTTGCCAAAGAAATTAAGGTCGTAATGGAGGAGCGTCGGTTACGTACGGATGATCAGCCACATGCGCTTTTATATGAAAAAATAATGTCCGTTGCATATCAGTCGCATCCATACAGGCGCCCAATTGTTGGTTGGATGAACGACCTAGAGAATATGAGTGTTGTTGATGCTAAGGAATGGTATGACCGCTGGTATGCTCCCAACAACGCTGTATTAGTAGTGGTCGGGGATGTAGACCCAAAAGAAGTATATTCTTTAGCGCAAAAATATTATGGAGAGATTAAGTCTCGCCCTATAGTATCTTTAGCTTTACGTAAGCCACAAAAAGAAATATTGCAAACGGGAATTAAACGGATACAAGTAAAAGCTCCAGCTAAGATGCCTTATCTTATCATGGGATATCATGCGCCGACTTTGCATGATGTGGATAATGACTGGGAGCCTTATGCCTTAGAGATGCTGGTTGGAGTGTTAGATGGTAATGAGTCTGCAAGATTAAATAAGGAGCTGGTTCGTAATCAACATATTGCTACCTCGATAAATGCTGATTACGATTCGGTGGGGCGTGGCCCTGGTATGTTTTTTTTGAATGGCATCCCAAGTGAAGGGAGGTCAGTAGATGAGTTAGAGACAGCATTGCGCAATGAAATTACAAGAATAATAAGTGTTGGTGTGACTGAGAAGGAGCTTTCACGGGCCAAAGCACAGGTGGTATCTGGTCACGTATTTAAACTTGACTCAATGTTTTATCAAGCAATGCAGATTGGCCAATTAGAATCTGTCGGATTGTCATACCATAATTTAGATACGATTATAAAGAAGCTGCAGGCTGTTACAGCTAAGCAGATTCGAGATGTGGCAATAAAATATCTGATAGATGATAGCTTGACGGTAGCAGTTCTTGACCCGCAGCCAATAGAGGAAAGGGGTGCTGTTTATCAATCTTCAAAATTACGCCATTAAAATATATTAATTTAAATTAGATCTATATGAAAAAATTACTTCAAAGAATGGCCTCATTACAGTTAATTTGCTTTTTTATCATTTTATTTCTGGGGGGCTATTCACAATGGGTGCTAGCGACCCTTCCTATTCAGCATTGGCAAACTTCTTCTGGTGCCCAGGTAATTTTTGTAGAAAATCGTGGTTTACCAATACTTGATATAGGTATCGATTTTAGTGCGGGAAGCAGTACCGACATTCCTGAAAAATCGGGCTGTGCAAATTTAACTTTAAAGCTCCTTGACCTTGGAGCGGGAGGTTTGTCTGAAGATAAAATATCTAGATCACTAGCTGATGTTGGCGCAGAACTAAGTGGTCGATTTGATCCGGATCGTGCTGGCATTTTGCTGCGAACTCTAAGTAATAAAGATGCGCGTAGTCAAGCGCTAGATATTTTTTCTAAGGTGATACAGTATCCAGAATTTCCTGAAAAAGTGCTAGAAAGAGAGCGAGCGAGAATAATTTCTTGGTTAAAAGAAGCAGAAACCAAGCCCAGCCATATTGCAAGTCATGCGCTAACGAAAATGTTATATGGAGCCCATCCTTATGGCTTGCGAGGTTCTGGTGAAATAGATACATTAAATAGATTAAAGCGTAAAGATTTAATTGATTTTTATCAGTCTCATTATTTAGCTGAAAATTCTGTAATTTCAATTATGGGGGATATTAGTCGCGTAGAGGCAGCTAATATCGCTGAGACATTATCAAAAGATCTGCCACGGGGAGAGGTCATTAATATATTGCCATCGGTGCCTAAACCTATTTCCGACATTAAAAGAATTATGCATCCAGCATCACAAAGCCATATTTTATTAGGTTATTTGGGGTTGAGGCGAGATGACCCAGACTATTATCCATTGTTAGTAGGAAATTATATTCTTGGTGGTGGTGGATTTGCATCTCGTTTGATGGAAGAAATTCGAGAGAAACATGGGTTGGCCTATAGTGTTCGTAGCAGTTTTTTTCCATTAAAGCAGACAGGCCCATTTCAAATTGGTTTGCAGACTAAAAAAGATCAATCTGAAGAAGCATTAATGATTACAAAAAAAGTGCTAGCTAATTTTGTTGCTAACGGCCCAACTGAAGAAGAATTAATTGCAGCAAAAGGGAATATTATTGGGGGATTCCCTTTGCGTATAGATAGCAATAAGAAAATTATGGGGTATCTTTCTGTAATAGGCTTTTATAAGCTGCCCCTTACTTTTTTAGATGACTACGTAATGGCCGTTGATAATGTTACAGTGGCGCAGATTAAAGATGCGTTTCAAAGACGTATCCCTCCAGAAGAAATGGTGGTTGTTGTAGTGGGGGCTATAAAAAGAGAAAAAAACAATTAATTTGTATACATACTCTTATAAATTTATTATTTGTGTCTTTAACTCAAAATAAAATTCGTGTGATTGGTGGTAAATGGCGTGGCCATATGATTTCATTCCCAAGTAATGTTGCTTTGCGTCCGACACCTAATAGAGTTCGTGAAACAGTTTTTAATTGGTTGGGACAGGATATGAGTGGCAAAGTTTGCCTGGATTTATTTGCTGGTAGCGGAGCGATGGGTATCGAGGCTGCATCTAGAGGGGCAGAACGTGTGGTGATGGTGGAGTCTGACCGCAAGGTATATAGTGTCTTACAGAGCAGCCTACAAAAACTACGGGCCAATCAAGTAGAATTAGTAATGATGGATGCGCTAAAATTTATAACGTCTGATCAACGGTTATTTGATGTGATTTTTCTTGACCCGCCCTATCAGTTAGGATTGTTACATAAAATGTTAGATTTATTAACATCACATGTTGCGCAAAATTGCTTTATATATTTAGAGGCTGGCAACTCTTTTAGGCCAAATGAAGATTGGCTGATTTGGCGTAGTGGTCAGGCTGGAAAAGTACATTATCAATTATTAAAATATGAGAAAAACCGATAAAGCCGTATATCCGGGAACTTTTGACCCCATTACTCGCGGACATGAAGATTTGGTTCGGCGCGCATCAAATTTATTTGATCATGTAGTGGTTGCAGTAGCTTCTAGCAGTGGAAAAAAGCCATTTTTTACATTGGATGAGCGTGTAGAGATGGCGCGTGAAGTGTTAGTAGATTGCCCTAATATTGAGGTGACAAAGTTTTCTGGATTGTTGATGGAGTTTTTGCAGCAGCAAAATGCAAGAGTGATATTGCGTGGACTTCGCGCAGTTTCTGATTTTGAATATGAATTTCAAATGGCGGGGATGAATCGTAGTATGTATCCAAATGTTGAAACTGTTTTTATGACTCCATCTGAGCAATATATGTTTATTTCTGCAACCATTGTACGTGAAATTGCATTGCTTGGTGGCAATGCAAATAAATTTGTACATCCATTGGTAGCAAAGCAACTTCGCATTAAATCTGGGGAATGATTTTATAGAGGTTTATATGGCACTAATGATTACAGATGAATGTATAAATTGTGATGTATGTGAACCTGAATGTCCTAATAGCGCAATTTCACAGGGGGAAGAAATTTATATAATAGACCCTAATTTATGCACTGAGTGTGTGGGGCATTATGAAACAACACAATGTGTTGAAGTATGTCCAGTGGATTGTATTGATGTTAATCCAAGAATTATAGAGACTAAAGAACAATTAAAGGAAAAGTATATTTCTATTAACGAATAGTTTGGGCAGTAGTTAATTCCTCGGGTATGGGGTATCGCCTTGGCCCAAAAATAGAAGTGCCAATTCTTACCATAGTTGAGCCTTCTGCGATTGCAATATCCATGTCCTCTGACATGCCCATTGAGAGAGTATCAAGATTAAACCCATCCTGGTTCAGTTGATCATAAATTTTTCGAAGAATTTGGAACTGACTACGCTGTAAAGCAGTGGCAGTTGTAAGAACAGGTACGGCCATTAGTCCACGTAATTTCATATGAGGTAATTTTGTTACATGAGCTGCTAGCGCCATTGCGTCTTCAGGGGGAACCCCACTTTTTGTGTCTTCGCCGCTTACATTTACTTGTAAGCAGACTTGAAGTGGGGGAAGCGTTTTAGGCCTATCTCGCGATAGGCGGTCTGCAATTTTTATTCTGTCTATACTGTGAACCCAAGAGAAATTTTCAGCGATGCGCTTAGTTTTATTGCTTTGAATGGGCCCAATAAAATGCCACTCTATAGGCAAATCAGCAAGCGCCTTTATTTTTCTTAATGCCTCTTGAAGGTAGTTTTCACCAAAAATAGTTTGTCCAGCAAGCCACGCTTTCTTTACCTGCTCAGGAGGGTTGGTTTTGCTTGCTGCCAAAAGTATGATTTCGTTTGGTTGGCGATTAGCGTTTTTAGCAGCATTAGCTATCTGTTGTTTAACAGTTTGTAAGGCAGAGTCTATATTTATCATTGTTGTTAGTTGGTATTTTCGAATATGTTGTCAAGGTTACGATTTAACTTTATAAATACAAAATACCGCTCAAATTTATTTATGACTATTTTTCTAGATTAGAAAAGAGGGTGATATCAGATTATTGTCATAGTAGAGCTACTCTCCTTTATGGTCAAGAACAGGAATTTAGATAAGATCTGTATGAATAGGCGCTCTTATTGATTCATATTTGAGGAATAAATTAATTTAACAAGATTAAAGAAATAATAAAAAATATTTAGATAAACCTATTCAAGTTTTGCTATATTAATTCCTTTGATTCTGGGTCAATTAATCCTTATCAAGATATATAGCTTAATATCCCCAAGAGTTGTCTCTTGACAGTCTTTAAATGAAACATTAAACTCTCGCTTTTTCTATAGTTGTACTTCGGAAATCATGCGTTGAGATGTGGTAATGAAATCCAGCGTACACCGCACAGCAGTATTGCAAACTGTAATTTCCGTAATAGTCGGGATAATTGCATATATCCTAGAAGGTAAAGAGGAAGCAGGAGCGGCGATATATGGCGGGGTGGTTGCTTTGATTGGTACTTTGTTGCTGCTTTGGCGCATGCAAAGTGGCAAACATAAAATCCTGAAAGATGCGAAGCATTATTTGTGGATATTTTATCGCTCCGGGGTGGAGCGTTTTTTGGTAATAAGTATACTTTTAGCTATAGGGATGGGTGTATTGAAGCTTGTTCCTTTATTAGTTTTAATTGGTTTTGTAGTGAGTCAATTAGCGTGGATAATAACTCCGCTACAAGGTAGAAACAAACGTAATTAAAGAAAATATAAAAAAGAATTTATGGCTAGCGAATCACACAGTTCAACGGAATACATCAAGCACCACCTACAGAACCTAACTTTTGGTGAATTGCCAGACGGTTCATTGGGCTTGGCGCAAACTTCAGAGCAGGCACAGGCCATGGGCTTTTGGTCTATTAATATAGATACTGTTGTAATATCTTTCATACTTGGCTCAGTATTTTTATATCTTTTTTCAAAGATAGCAAAAAATTCAACTTCGAATACTCCAGAAGGCGGGCAAAATTTTGTTGAAATGATAATTGAATTTATTGATGATAGTGTGAGGGGTTCATTTACAGGTAAAAATCCATTAGTAGCCCCACTAGCTTTAACAATCTTTGTATGGATTTTTTTAATGAATCTGATGGATTTAGTGCCTATAGATTATTTGCCTGGCTTGGCTACAGTACTTGGGCTTCCTTTTCTTAAGGTGGTGCCTACAACAGATCCGAATGCAACATTTGGTATGTCTATTGCAGTATTTGTTTTGGTAATTTATTACAGCATTAAGGTTAAAGGTGCGGCTGGATTTGCCGGAGAATTATCTCTGCAGCCATTTAGTAGTGATAATCTAGCAATAAAGGGAATATTTATTCCTATAAATTTATTTTTGGAAGGCGTAAACTTAATTGCTAAGCCAATTTCACTCTCATTGCGGTTGTTTGGAAATATGTATGCTGGAGAGATGATATTTATATTACTGGCGATAATGGGCGGTTCATTTGCCGCTGCTAGTATGGGGGGGTCTTCTGTGTTATTTGGATCACAAATACTGTTATCTTTAGCGTGGGCAATATTTCACATCCTGATCATAACTTTGCAAGCGTTTATATTTATGACACTTACAATAGTTTATTTGGATATGGCCCATCAGGAGCATCATTGATTTTTGCATTATTTTATTTATAGGAGAACTTTGTGGAACAATCACTATTATATATCGCTGGCGCGATCATGATGGGCCTAGGCGCACTTGGTGCCGCGGTTGGTATCGGTATTTTGGGCGGAAGATTCCTTGAGGGGGCGGCACGCCAACCAGAATTAATTCCAATGCTGCGCACCCAGTTTTTCATTGTTATGGGGCTTGTTGATGCTGTACCAATGATTGCTGTTGGTATTTCTATGTATATTCTGTTTGCGGTAGTTGGCGGTTAAGGCCGCAATATCGTTTTTTATTAAAAAGGCTCGCACATGAATATCAATGCTACCTTAATCGCACAAACAATTATGTTTGTTTTGTTTGTATGGTTTTGTATGAAATTTGTATGGCCACCTATAATGCAGGCGCTAAGTGATCGTAAAAAGCAAATTGCTGATGGATTGGCAGCAGGAGAGCAAGGTAAGCGTGAGTTGGAACTAGCCTCTAAAGCTGCTTCTGAGGATTTAGAAAAAGCAAAGCAGAGGGCTGCGGAAATAATTGCTCAAGCTGAAAAACGTTCATCTCAAGTTGTTGAGGAAGCAAAGGGCCTTGCTAAAGAAGAGGGGGATCGTATCGTTGCTAGTGCAAAGGCAGAAGTTGAGCAAGAAATTTTCCGGGCTAGGGAGATTTTGCGGCAAAATGTTGCTGATTTGGCCGTAGCTGGGGCAGCAAAGATTCTTGATCGGGAAGTTGACGCTAAAGCTCACGCCGAGTTACTTAAAACAATTAAGGCAGAGCTATAATCAATGGCTGAAGCGCTAACAATTGCACGGCCGTATGCAGAAGCGGCATTTAAATTAGCTAAATCAGGTAATAATTTGCCTGATTGGTCTCACATGCTAAAAATTACTGCCTTTGTAGCAGATAATGAACGTATTAGAGCTCTTCTTGGTAACCCAAAGATATCTGTAAAGCATTTGGGTGAATTACTTCTTGATATATGCGGTATTTTGCATCTTGGGATATGTGGGAAGAAGCTCAGTAAAGAAAGCCATACTTTTATATTGTTGTTAGTTGAAAATAAAAGAATTGGAGTGTTGCCAGAAGTAAGTGAGTTATTTGAGCAGTTGAAAACACGACAGGACGGGATGCTAGAAGCTAAAATTAGTTCGGCATTTGCTATGAGTAGTCAACAAGTTAACGACTTAGTAACAGGCCTAGAATCTAAGTTTAAATGCAAAATAGAGGCCACAGTAGATGTTAAACCAG
>TARA_B100000686_G_scaffold65443_1_pt1 | contig 10581 bp, 8 predicted proteins | sample TARA_B100000686 | Tara Oceans TARA_B100000686 (sample SAMEA2622733) | marine metagenome | biome: marine biome (ENVO:00000447); feature: marine epipelagic mixed layer (ENVO:xxxxxxxxx); material: "saline water (ENVO:00002010), including plankton (ENVO:xxxxxxxx)" | depth 150 m
ATAAAACATATGGATATAAATCATTATATAAAAGAGGTTTAAACGTTAGATCAACTATTGATACACATTATCAAGATATAGCCTATAAAACTCTTCAATGGGGACTACATGAATATGATAAGAGAAGGGGATGGAGAGGTTCATTAGATAATATAAAAAATAATAAAATCAAATTTAATGATTATAAATTTTTGGATCCATATCCAGATAATTGGGAAATCGCATTAATTGAAAAAATATCTTCAAATGATATTTATTTAATAACAAAACAAAAATTAAAGATTAAATTAAAATTAGAAGATGAAAATTTATGGATAAAAAAAAATAAAAAACACTCTTTAAAAATTGGAGATATTATTTTTGTAAGTAAAGAGAATAATAAATATCTTATCAAACAAATTCCTAAAGTTAATGGAAGTCTAATTGCATTAGATCCTTTTACAGGTAAAATTTTAGCATTAGTCGGAGGATATAATTTTTCATTAAGTCAATTTAATAGGGCAACGCAAGCCAAGAGACAGCCTGGTTCAGCATTTAAACCTTTTGTATATATTACCGCTTTGGAAAATGGTTTCTCACCATCAACAGTCATTCTAGATGCGCCATACGTGGTTGATCAAGGCCCTAATCTTCCAAAATGGAAACCTTCAAATTATACCAAAGAGTTCTATGGTCTTAGTACGATGAGACTAGGAATTGAAAAATCCAGAAATTTAATGACTGTAAGACTTGCTCAAAAATTAGGAATGGAAAAAATTAAAGAATTATCAACAAAGTTTAACATAGCTAAAAATATTGATAATAATCTTTCAATGGCATTAGGGGCTGGAGAGGTCACTCTTTTAGATTTGACAAATGCTTACGCAATGATTGTCAATAATGGAAAAAAAATATATCCAAGTTTTATTGACACTGTTCAGGATAGAAAAGGTAAAATAATATTTAAACATGAAAATAGAATATGCAAAAAATGTTTAACAGATGATATATTTAATGCAAAAATTCCTGAAATTATTGATAATAAAGAACAAATTATTGATCCAGTCATAGCTTATCAAATGGTATCAATGTTAGAGGGCGTGGTATTAAGAGGAACAGGAAGAAAAATCAAATCATTAAATCGACCTCTTGCCGGTAAGACGGGTACTACTAACGACAGTAAAGACGCATGGTTTGTGGGATTCTCACCTAATCTTGTAGTAGGTGTTTATGTTGGATTTGATATTCCTAAATCTCTTGGAAATGGTGAAACTGGATCGTCAGTTGCAGTTCCCATATTTAAAAAGTATATGGAAGAAGTTTTAATAAATAAATATAAAACACCGTTTAAAGTAGCATCAGGTGTCAGTTTTGTTAAAATTGATCCTGTTAATGGGTTGCCAACAGATTCTAATGAAGGAATAATTGAAGTATTTAGACAGGGTCAAGAACCTTTTCAAAGGTTTATTTTAGATGACAAAGCTAGTATAATGAACAACGAAGATACACTAACAGGAACAGGCGGACTTTTATTAAACTAATATGAATCAAGAAATTGAAAATAATATTGATCAAGCAAGTCATAATATTGATTTGCTAAGGAGGAGTCTTTGACCTTGATAAGAGTAATAAAGATTTAACAAATCTAAAAACTGAATCAGAAAATCCAAGGCTCTGGGATAATCCTAATAACGCTAAACAATTATTAAGAAAAATAGCATTGCTTGAAAAAAAAATTCAAACTGCTGAGACACTTTATAGTGACTTTAATGACTTGAAAGAATTATATAAACTTACAAATAATAATATTGAAGACAAGTTATTAAATGAAATTCTTCAACTATCAAAAAAAGTCAGGGAAAATAGTAAAAAATTTCAAATAGAAAATCTTCTATCCAATGAAATGGATATAAATAACTGTTATCTCGAGATACACGCTGGAGCAGGAGGGACAGAAAGTCAAGATTGGGCACAAATGTTAATTAGAATGTATTTAAGATGGGCTGAGTCTCAAAAATTTAAGATTACAAATATTCAAGAAAGTTTAGGGGATGAGGTTGGAATAAAATCAAGTACATTAAAAATAGAAGGAGATTATGCTTTTGGTTGGTTAAAGTTTGAAAGTGGAATTCATAGATTGGTTAGAATATCTCCATTTGATTCAAATAAAAGAAGACATACTAGTTTTGCAAGTGTTTGGATTTATCCTGAAGCTGATGATGAGATAGAGATTGATATGAAAGATAGTGATCTTAGAATAGATACATACAGAGCTTCTGGCGCTGGAGGGCAGCATGTAAATAAAACTGATAGCGCTGTTCGAATTACACATCTGCCAACAAAAATAGTTGTTCAATGTCAAAATAATAGATCCCAGCATAAAAATAAAGCGACAGCTCTATCCATGTTAAAATCAAAAATTTATGAATTTGAATCAAGAAAAAAAGATGAAGAAAAAAAATCTATTCAAGGTTCAAAAAAAGAAATTGGTTGGGGCAGCCAAATCAGATCTTATGTACTACATCCATATAAAATGGTGAAAGATTTAAGATCAAATTTTGAGACTAGTAATACTGATAGTGTATTAAATGGAGATATAACTGAATTTTTAGAAAAATCTCTTATTAATTTTAAAAAGAAATAAAAATTTAAAATTAAAAAATAAGATTTATGAGGATTTAATAGTTTGTTTATATTTTAATTAATCCAATATTTTTTTTGCCACAAGAAATCTTTACGAATTGATTATTTTTTAGGTGGGATTTATTAATTGTCATATTTATATCACTTGCTATTTTATCATTAACTCTTACGCCTCCATTTTTAATCAATCTTTTTGATTCACTTTTACTTTTAGCTAAATTTAATTTAACTAAAGATTCAGTAAGTAGAATGCTCCCTTCCTTAATTGTAATTGATTTTAGTCTTTTATCTATTGAATTTTTTTCGAAAGTATTCTTTGCCATTTCCTGTGCTACATCAGCTTCTTTTTTGCTTCTACAAATTTTTGTTACCTCAAATGCTAATATTTTTTTTGCCTCATTTATTTCTGAGCCTTTTAATTTTGATAATTTTTTTATTTCTTCTAGATCTAAATAAGTGAAAAGTTTGAGAAATCTTTCAACGTCATTGTCATTAATGTTTCGCCAATATTGATAAAAATCATAACTATTTAATTTACTATTATCCAACCATACAGCACCAGATGCAGATTTTCCCATTTTTTCACCTGAGCTAAGAGTAATTAAGGGTGAGGTTAAGCCATATACTTCTTTATTGTTAATTCTTCTTACAAGCTCTACCCCATTAATAATATTTCCCCATTGATCAGATCCTCCCATTTGAAGTTTGCAATCATAATTTTTATTTAAATGTAGGTAATCGTATGATTGTAAAATCATATAATTAAATTCTAAAAAACTTAAAGGCTGCTCTCGTTCTAATCTCAATTTAACTGAGTCAAATGTTAACATTTTATTTATTGTTAAATGTGTTCCTATTTTTCTAATAAAATCTATATAGTTTTGTTTTGATAACCATTCATAATTATCTAACAAAATACCTTTTTTATTTTTAAAATTAATAAATTTTTCAAAAACTTTTTTAATAGATTTTTTATTTTTATTTATTTGTTCTAGTTCTAGCATTTTTCGTGATTCTTCTTTGCCTGAAGGATCTCCAACCATAGTGGTTCCACCTCCCAATAAAGATATAGGGATATGACCATAGTGCTGAAACCAGGATAAAAGCATCAATGGAAGCAGGCTCCCAACATGCAAACTATCTGCAGTAGCATCAAATCCAATATATCCAACGGTTTTATTTTTTGATAATTGCTTATCAATTATAGAAAGATCTGTTGATTGATGAATAAATCCCCGAGAGCTGATTTCATTTAAAAAATCTGATTTATAAATTGACATGATAAATTTTATTCTAATAATTATATTTTATTTATAATGACCATGTCTACCAGAATTTATAAATCCCTTGGAATTATGACCGGAACTTCGCTCGACGGTATAGATTTATCTATAATAAAATCTGATGGTAGCAATAAATTAACATTAATTGATGGAGAAGTTATTAAATTTAGCAATAAAATTAGAGATTCCTTAAAATCCGTGATTGGATTTAAAAAGCGGAATAAATTAATTGAATTGGTTGAATTGGAATATACAAATTTTGTTATAAAGAAAATAAAAAATTTTTTAAAAATAAATAATCATAAGATAGATATAATTGGATTTCATGGACAAACTATTTTCCATAATCCTAAAGAAAAGATATCTTTACAAATTGGGAATCCTAAAAGATTATATGAAACTTTTCGAGTTCCAATAGTTTATAATTTTAGAATGAATGATATCATTAATGGAGGAAACGGTGCTCCTTTAACACCTATATTTCATGATTTATTAAGAAGACATTTAAAATTAACTAGTGCGGCATTTTTAAATCTTGGGGGAATATCAAATATCACAATTTCAGATAATAAAAATTTAATTGCTTTTGATTGTGGACCATGTTGCAGTATTTCTAACAAATTCATTTATCTAAAATTAAAAAAAGAATTTGATAAAAGTGGTTTTTATGCTTCTCAAGGAAAACATGATTATGATATTGTTTCAAAATTATTAAAAAATAAATATTTTAAAAAAGATCCTCCTAAATCTTTAGATGTACAGGAAATAGATGTCTCCACAATTAATTCTCTTAATCTTAATGATGGACTGGCAACTATAAATGAATTTATAGCAGAAACCATAAATTTGGCGATTAATAAATTTTCAATAAAGATTAATAAAATTATATTATTAGGCGGGGGAAGAAAAAATAAAGATTTGAAAAAAAGATTAAATAAAAAGGTAAACAAAATTTTTTTAGATATAGATGATTTAAAAATAAATGGTGATTTAATAGAATCTTATGCTTTTGCTTATTTAGCGATTAGATCATTAAAAAAAATGTCATTGTCATTTCCAAAAACAACTGGAGTCAAAAGATCTATTACGGGAGGAGATATTATAATTTAACGACTTATAATATTATTTTTAATATAATTGTCTGCTATTCCAATTAGTTGATCCATGTGATTTATAAAAAAATGATCAGCACCCTTAATTGTTTTAAATTCAACATCAATTCTTTTTTGTTTTTGGAGTTTCTCACTTAAAATCCTTGTAGTTTCATGGGAAGCAATTTCATCTTTGTCTCCATGAATAAATATTCCAGAGGTTGGACAAGGAGTTAAGAAGCTAAAATCTTTACTATCAGCTGGAGGCGAAACACTTATAAAACTGTTTATTTCAGGTCTACGCATAAGTAACTGCATCGCAATCCAAGCTCCAAATGAAAAGCCTGCTACCCAACAAATTTTTGAATTTGGATTATTTGTTTGAAGCCAGTCAAGTATTGCAGCAGAGTCAGATAATTCCCCATCACCACCATCAAATTTTCCTTCACTTCTTCCAACTCCTCTAAAATTAAATCTTAATGTAGAGAATCCATTATTATAAAAACACTTAAATAAATTAAATACAACTTTTGTGTTCATAGTCCCACCTCTAGATGGATCTGGATGAAGAATTAAGGCAACTCTTGAACCATCTTTATTGCTAGGAAGATAATTCGCTTCTACTCTTCCTTCAGGACCTGGTATTAATATTTCTGGCATTTATTGAAGCTTCTATCAGTTATAAGATAATTGTAAATAAACATTTAAATAAATTTATTATATAGATAAATTATGAAAAATAATTATATATATCCGTAATGCAGGATTTAGGTTTCAATAAGCCAATAAAAGATACTAAAATAGTAGTAGCAATGTCTGGAGGAATTGATAGTTCTGTAGCTGCAATTTCATTAAAAAAAATGGGATATGAAGTGATAGGCATCACAATGAAGCTTTATAATCAATCAGAGATTGTAAAAGAATCCAAAAGCTGTTGTGCTGGTAAAGATATTAAAGATGCAGTAGAAATTGCCAAGCAGTTTAATTTTCCTCATCACACATTGAATCTTCAAGATATATTTTTTGAAAAGGTAATAAATAATTTTACCGAGTCATATGCTAAAGGAGAAACCCCTATCCCTTGTATTAAATGCAATCAAACAGTTAAGTTTACAGATATGTTAAATGTTGCAAAAAAAATGAAAGCTGACGCTCTCGTAACAGGACATTATGCAAGAATAATGAATAATGATAATTTAAATAAAGATATAAAATTATTTAGGGCTTTAGATAGTTCAAAAGATCAAACTTATTTTTTATTTGCAACAACAAAATCACAACTCAATTATTTACGTTTTCCATTAGGTAATTATAAAAAACAAGAAATTAGAGATTTTGCAAAGGATTTAGATATAAAAATAAAAGATAAGCCAGATAGTCAAGATATTTGTTTTGTAACAGAAGGATCTTATTCAAAGTTTATCTCAAAATTGAGTCCTGAATCTTTCATAGAAGGAAACATAGTTGATACAAATGATAATATTTTGGGAAGGCATGAAGGTATAGCTAATTTCACAATTGGGCAAAGAAAAAAAATTGGTATCGGAGGCAATATAGAACCATTTTATGTTTTGAATATTAATTCAAAAAATAATACGATTATTGTAGGATCAAAAAAAGATTTAAAAAAAACAAAAATATTTGTTGAAGGTCTGAATTGGATATCGAATGATGTAAGTGACAATATGGTTTGTGACGCAAAAATTAGATCAACCCAAAAACCAAAATCAGGAAGAATAACTTTTGAGAATGAAAATAGAGTAATTTTTGAGTTTGATGAATCTCAATTAAACACCTCAGCAGGTCAAGCCTGTGTTTTTTATAGAGGAGATGAAGTTTTGGGCGGAGGTTGGATAAAGTCTAATTAATATCTATAAATTAGAATAAGTTCTAAAAAAATACTTTACTTATTGAAAAATCTACTTTTTTTTTAATATAATAGAACTATATATTTGTTTATATATGTAAAAAAATGAAAAATTTAGATAATAAAAGTAATATAGAGGCGATAACAGAATCTAATTACAAATTTGGTTTTGTAACTGATTTAGACTCAGAGAAGCCACCGAAGGGTCTTTCGGAAAGCACTATAAAATATATATCAAAAAAGAAAAATGAACCTGAGTGGATGTTAGATTGGCGACTTCAAGCATATGATATATGGTTAAAAATGAAAGAACCAGAATGGTCAGAACTTGAATTTAATAAGATTAATTACCAAGACTCCTATTACTACTCAGCTCCAAAGGGCTATGAAGATAAACCAAAATCATTGGATGAAGTAGATCCTAAATTACTAGAAACATATAATAAATTAGGAATACCTCTTGAGGAGCAAAAAGTTTTAGCCGGCGTGGCAGTAGATGTTGTTTTTGATAGCGTTTCTATAGCGACCACATACAAAGAAAAACTTAATGAACTCGGAATTGTATTTTGTTCAATTAGTGAAGCTATTCAAAAACATCCAGAACTTATTAAAAAATATTTAGGTTCTGTTATACCCGTAACTGACCATTTTTTTTCAGCTTTAAATTCTGCTGTTTTTACTGATGGTTCCTTTGTATATATTCCGGAGGGTGTAAGGTGTCCAATGGAACTTTCAACATATTTTAGAATTAATGAAGAAAAAACAGGACAATTTGAAAGAACTTTAATAATTGCAGATAAAGGTAGCTATGTAAGTTATTTAGAAGGATGTACAGCCCCTCAAAGAGATACTAAACAATTGCATGCCGCCAATGTTGAATTAATTGCTTTGGAAGATGCTGAAATTAAATATTCTACTGTTCAAAATTGGTATCCTGGTGATGAGAATGGAAAAGGTGGAATATATAATTTTGTTACGAAAAGAGGAATATGCCAAGGAAATAATTCAAAAATATACTGGACTCAGGTAGAAACTGGATCCGCTATAACATGGAAATATCCTAGCTGTATATTAAAAGGTGATAATTCTATTGGTGAATTTTATTCAGTAGCAATAACAAATAATTTTCAACAAGCAGATACAGGAACTAAAATGATTCATTTAGGAAAGAATACTAAAAGTAAAATAATTTCTAAAGGTATTTCTTCTGGAAAATCAAAAAATACTTATAGAGGACTTGTAAGATTCTCAAAAAAATCAAAAAATTCTAGAAATTACACACAATGTGATTCACTTTTGGTTGGAAATAAGTGTAGTGCAAATACAATTCCATATATTGAATCATCCAATAATTCTTCTATAATTGAACATGAAGCATCAACTTCAAAAATCAGCGAAGATCAACTATTTTACTTACAACAGAGAGGATTAAATAATGAAGAAGCAGTGTCATTAATTGTTAATGGTTTTTGTAAACAGGTACTTCAAGAACTACCAATGGAATTTGCGGTAGAAGCACAAAAGCTAGTTGGAATTTCATTAGAAGGAAGCGTAGGTTAACTGTGCTAGAAATTAAAAATTTAACAGTATCTGTTGAAAATAAAATAATATTAAACAATTTTTCACTTAATGTTAAAGAAGGTGAAATACATGCAATTATGGGTCCTAATGGTTCTGGAAAGAGTACCTTATCCAATGTTCTTTGTGGAAAAGAGGGTTATGAAATTAAGCAAGGAGAAATAAAATTTAAAAATAAAAACTTAATTGATTTAGGGATTGATGAAAGATCTCACTTAGGTTTATTTTTAGCTTTTCAATACCCAGTTGAACTTCCAGGAGTCAGTATTACTCCATTTATGAGAACTGCGTTAAATTCAAAATTAAAAGCAAAAGGATTGAAGGAAATTGACTATATAGATTTCGTAAAAAAAATCAAAAAAGCTGCTAGTTTTTTAGGAATTTCTGATGAAATGTTAAAAAGGTCAGTAAATGATGGTTTTTCAGGAGGAGAGAAAAAAAGATATGAAATTTTGCAAATGACTTTGCTTGAGCCTGAATTATCTATAATGGATGAAACTGACTCAGGATTAGATATAGATGCCCTAAAGGCAGTTTCCAAAGGAGTAAATCATTTAAAAAATAAGAAAAATTCTTTAGTTGTTATTACCCATTATCAAAGATTATTAAATTATATTGTTCCCGATTTTGTTCATATATTAGTTGATGGAAATATTATCAGAAGTGGAGATAAAAATTTAGCCGTTGAGTTAGAACAAAAAGGATATGAAAATATTCATGGATAATATTACAGATATATATAATAAAAATAAAAAAAATATTTTAGGAAATAATTTGATTTGGTTAGAAGATTTCAGAAATGAAATTATTAACGGAATTAAAAAAGAGGGATTGCCAAATAAAAAAAATGAAAAATGGAAATATAGCGATTTAAATAATATAAATAATATACGATATAAGCAAAATATATTTGATAAGACAGTAAAAAAACAAGAAATTGAAAGTATAGATTTAATTGATGGTAGGTTTTATATCTCAGAAGAATTAAAAGATAATGAAAATATTTCTATTCAGTATTTAAATGATTCAATAAAGAATTTAAAAAATTATTTTTATTTTAAAAAAAATTTATTTATACCTGATTTTGCAACAGATATTAATACTGTATTTTTATCAGATGGATTAACTATATCGCTTAATGAAAACAAATCTTTTTGTTTAAATATAAATTATCAAAATATTACCAACGAAATTACTGGCTATATTAGAAATATTATTAAAGTTTGCAAAGGATCTAAGCTAATTTTAATTGAAAATTTTACAAATACAGAATCCAGAGAAAACTCAACTAATATATTTAATAATTTTTGGTTAGAAAAAGATTCTACACTTGAACATTATATTATCCAAAATTTAAATTTTTCAGCAAATCTAATTTATTCGTCTGTATCTTTTTGCTATGAAAATTCACAATTTAATCAATTATCATTTCAATCTGGATCAAGATCAGTAAAAAATCAACATACTACAAATCTTTTAGGTGCAAATTCATCTGTAAATCATAACGGAATATACTTTTCTAAGAAAAAACAATTTATTGAGAATCAAACATCAGTAAATCATCATGTTGCAAATTGTCAAAGTAACCAAATTTATAAAGGTGTGCTAACTGATGAATCAACTGGTGTTTATTTAAGTAATACAAAAGTTGAATCTGAGGCACAAAAGACTCAAGGATACCAATTAAGTAGAGGCATATTACTATCTGATAATTGTAAGCTCAACACAAAGCCTGAATTGAAAATAAATGCTGATGATGTTAAATGTAGTCACGGATCGACAATTGGAACTATTGATGACAATCAAACGTTCTATTTACAATCTAGAGGTTTAGATAAGAACCAATCAGAAAACTTATTAATTAAAGCTTTTTATAAAGATGTATTAAAATTATTCACAAATAATAAATCAATAGAAAAAATCAATCATATAGTGGAAAGTTGGTTAGGTGATCGTTAATGAATGATACAAATTTATTTCCTGCTGAAGAAATAAAAAAAGATTTTCCTATTTTTAAAAATAAAATTTATGGTAAAAATTTAATATTTCTTGATACTGCTGCATCTGCACAAAAGCCACAATGTGTTATTGATAGTATAAATAATTGTTATTCAAATGATTATTCAAATATTCATAGAGG
>TARA_B100000686_G_scaffold349781_1_pt1 | contig 10577 bp, 7 predicted proteins | sample TARA_B100000686 | Tara Oceans TARA_B100000686 (sample SAMEA2622733) | marine metagenome | biome: marine biome (ENVO:00000447); feature: marine epipelagic mixed layer (ENVO:xxxxxxxxx); material: "saline water (ENVO:00002010), including plankton (ENVO:xxxxxxxx)" | depth 150 m
AAACGGTTTTGTCATGGGATGTCCGACGGGTGGATTCCGCCAGGACTTGTCCGCGGCCGAGGCCCCTAACATCAACATCCAGGATATTGGCCGTGAAAGCCTGACTTATTACAAAGCCGCCTTAAAGGATATGAAGACGGAAGGTCAGATCGATTCGGATACGGACATTGACCGACGCGCGGACGAAATTTATGTATTTATGATGGGCACCATGGCAACCGCGCGGATGATGAATGACCTGACCTTTATGCGCACCGGGTTTAAACCTGCATTGCGTCGCATTATCGGCGTTGAAAAAGAATGATTTGACAAAATTTGACTGATCGGTCAAATTACCAACAGTGAATTCTTTTTAAACTTTCAGGTCAGCATGTCTAAAAAATCATTTATCGTCATCTTGGTCGCCGTTGCGGCCCTTCTTTTTGTTTTCTTATCCTCCTCCGACAGCGCAACGGAAAGCGCGACAGCGGCGACCACCGGTATGCCGGCGATGCCCGTTGATGTTCAGGTCATTACGCCCGAAGATGCCGTTGTCTGGGACGGGTTTACAGGCCGGATCGAACCCGTTGAACATGCCGTTATCAAACCCGAAGTTAGCGGCCGCATTACCGAGATCCGATTCCAAGACGGCGAGAATGTTTCAAAAGGCGATATCCTGATCGTTGTTGATCCCGCGCCTTTGAACGCCGCATTGGCCGAGGCGGAAGCCGCCCTGCAAATTGCCCAGAGCGAGGCCGCATTGGCCGAAACCGAATATCAGCGCGCCCGTACATTGCGCGACAGCGATGCCATTTCCCAAGGACTTTATGAAGAACGCCTGCGCAACCGCAGCCGCGCGGCCGCAGCCGTCAAAGCCTCACGCGCTCTGCGCGACAGCGCCAAGATCAATTTGGAATATGCCTATATCAAAGCGCCGATTTCCGGTGTCATCAGCCGTGCCGAGCTGACCATCGGCAACCGTGTCGAATCCGGAACCAATGCACCTGTTTTGACGGAAATCATTCAGCAAAGCCCCGTTTACGTTGATTTTAATATAGACGAGCAAAGCTTTATCCGGCTCAAGTCACTTGACCGCCCGGCAACATCGACACCTGTACGGTTGAACGTGGCCGGCACTTCAAAAACCTATATGGGCAGCATCCACAGTTTTGACAACCAGATCAGCCTGAACAGCGGGACTGTACGTGCGCGCGCCCTGTTTGAGAACACGGACGGCGTTTTACTGCCAGGCATGACCGCGGATGTTGAGGTGGGGATGTCCAGCGACGATATGATGATTATTGTCCCACAAACCGCCATCGGCACCGATCAGGACCGCAAATTTGTCTATGTCATGAATGATGAACAGGCCGTTGAATACCGCCCCGTAACATTGGGCGCCACGATTGATGACCGTCGCGTTGTGAGCGAAGGGCTGAATGCCGGTGACCGTTTGATCACATCAGGCATTGTCAAATTGCGCCCCGGCGCCCCCGTTCAGGAAAAACAGCCCGAACCTGCCACTGAATTGCCCGATGATATGAATGCCATCCCCCCGTCTACAGATGATGCCACACCTGTGGCCCCGATTGAGGAATAATTTTCTATGAGTGCACTTAGCCGTTATATTGACCGTCCAATTCTGGCCGGTGTCGTTTCCTTTATTATCTTGCTGTTGGGGCTGATTGCCATGTTCCAGCTGCCGATTTCGGAATATCCCGAGGTCGTGCCACCATCTGTGCAGATTTCTGCCAGTTTCCCGGGCGCGAACCCGACCACCATTTCTGAAACGGTCGCAGCCCCGCTGGAAGAAGAGATCAACGGCGTGGAAAACATGCTGTATATGAGTTCGCTCTCCACAACCGACGGCACCATGCAGCTGACCGTCACTTTTGAAGTCGGAACAGATGTGGATCTGGCCCAACAGCTGGTACAAAACCGCGTGTCACAGGCCCTGCCCCGCCTGCCCGAAGTGACCCGTCAATTGGGTGTACGCGTACAAAAAAGCTCCCCCGATTTGACGATGGTCGTTCACCTGACATCGCCCAATGAAAAATATGATGTTTTGTATCTGCGCAATTACGGTACCCTGCGGATCAAGGACCAATTGGCAAAGATCGAAGGGGTCGGGCGCGTCGCCCTGTTCGGGTCGGGCGATTATGCCATGCGCATCTGGCTGAACCCTGATCAGGTTGCCGCACGGGGTTTAAGTGCCGGTGAAGTTGTAGATGCCATTCGCAGCCAGAACATTCAAATTGCAGCCGGTACCATTGGCGGCCCTCCATATGATGATTCCACCGTTTTGCAATTGCCGGTCAACGCGCAAGGGCGCCTCAGCTCTCCGGAAGAATTCGGCGAGATTGTAATCAAGAGCGAAAACGGTGTGATTACGCGCCTGCGCGATGTTGCGAATATGGAGCTGGATGCCCAGACCTATTCCTTACGCTCACGTCTGAACAACGAACCTGCGGTTGCCATTCCGATCTTTTCCGCGCCGGATGCAAATGCACTGGCCCTGTCCGAATCTGTACGCGCACGCATGGCCGAGTTGAAGAAAGATTTCCCCGAGGGCATGGATTACACCATCGTTTATGACCCGACGGTTTTTGTAAAACATTCGATTGATTCCGTGATCCATACCTTGTTGGAAGCGATTGTACTGGTGGTTTTGGTGGTGATCGTCTTTTTGCAAACCTGGCGCGCATCAATCATTCCGCTATTGGCGGTTCCGGTCTCCATCATCGGAACATTTGCCGTGATGCTGGCGCTTGATTTCTCTATCAACGTTTTGTCGCTGTTCGGCCTGATCCTGTCTGTCGGGATTGTGGTGGATGATGCGATTGTGGTCGTTGAAAACGTGGAGCGCAACATTGAAGAAGGCAAAAACCCGCGCGATGCCACCGTACAGGCGATGAAAGAAGTCACCGGACCGATTGTGGCCACATCCCTGGTCATTGCAGGTGTCTTTGTCCCCATTGCCTTTTTGGGTGGTTTGACAGGCATGTTCTATGAACAGTTTGCCCTGACAATTGTCATTGCGACTTTTATCTCAACCTTAAACTCCCTGACGCTCAGCCCGGCCATGTCGGCATTGCTGCTGCGCGATAAACACGACAACCCGGATCGCCTGACGCGCGGAATTAATAAAATTTTCGGTCGGTTTTTCAATTGGTTTAATTCAGCCTTTGAACGGGCCACGCGTTTTTACCACCGCCTGGTCGAATTTGTCACCCATCACCGTGTGGCGATGATGGTGTTGTTTACGGTGCTGGTGGTTGTGACGGCCTTTGCCTATCGCACATTACCGACCGGTTTCGTGCCTGCACAGGATAAACAATATCTAATCAGCTTTGCCCAATTGCCGGCGGGTGCAACCCTGGACCGGACTGAAGAGGTCGTCAAAGAAATGGGCGAAATTATTGCCGCAGAAGAAGGGGTCGGTAACGCTGTCCAATTCCCTGGCCTTTCTATCAACGGCTTTGTCAATTCCGCCAGTGCCGCCATTGTTTTTGTGCCGCTGGATGATTTTGACAAACGCACAACCGAAGATTTGAGCGCGGCCGCCATTGCGGATCGCCTTCAGCAAAAGTTTATGGGCATTGAAGAGGCCTTTATCGCCATCTTCCCGCCGCCGCCGGTTCAGGGTTTGGGCACAACAGGTGGATTTAAATTGCAAATCCAGGACCGTGCCGACCGCGGGGCCAAGGCGCTTGATGATGTGGTCAAATCCGTATTGAACGAAGCCTATCAAAATCCGGCCCTGACAGGAATTTTCACAGGATATGACATCAATGTCCCGCAGCTCTATGTTGATTTGGACCGGACCAAGGCCCAACAGTTGGGATTGTCGGTTGCAGATGTTTTCCGCACGATGCAGATCTATTTGGGGTCGGCCTATGTGAATGACTTTAACCAGTTTGGCCGCACCTATCAGGTGATTGCACAGGCGGAAAAGGATTTCCGATCCAACCCTGAAGATATTCTGCGCCTGAAAGCCAAAAACACAAATGGCGACATGGTGCCATTGGGCAGTGTGTTAAATGTTGAGGAATTTTACGGCCCGCAAACATCGCTGCGTTACAACGCCTATCGCGCCGCAGATATTAACGGCGCCGCGGCGGAAGGGTATTCATCCGGCGAGGCACAGGCCGCCATCACGCAAATTTTGGAAGACACCCTACCTGAGGGTTTCGGATTTGAATGGACGGAATTGACCTACCAACAAATTTTGGCCGGAAACAAGGCAATCTTTATTTTCCCTTTGTGTATCTTTTTCGTCTTTTTGGTATTGGCCGCCCAGTACGAAAGTTTGGCGTTGCCGCTGGCGGTGATCCTGATCGTACCGATGAGCATCCTGTCCGCTGTGATCGGCATTTTGATTTACGGTGGTGACACCAATATCTTTACCCAGATCAGCCTGTTTGTCCTGGCTGGGCTGGCGTGTAAGAACGCCATTTTGATTGTTGAATTTGCCCGCGATCTGGAACATCAGGGCAAAGGCATTATTGATGCCGCGGTTGAGGCATCACGTATGCGTCTGCGCCCGATCCTGATGACGTCATTTGCCTTTATCATGGGGGTTGTCCCATTGATGATCAGCACGGGAGCCGGTGCAGAAATGCGCCAGGCCATCGGCGTTGCGGTCTTTTCAGGGATGCTGGGTGTGACCTTCTTTGGATTGGTCTTTACCCCGGTATTCTATGTCATTTTCCGCCATTTGGCCGACCGTATCAAAGGGGTGAAATCCTATGATGAAGATCCCAAACAAGGAGCCGCATGATGATCCGCAAACTTCTGATTGTGCCGGCAATCTGCGCCCTTTTGACAGGGTGTGAAACGGCCAACCTCGACTTTGAAAAACTGGCCCTGCCGACGGCGTGGCAACAGCCTTCGACAGAATCCGTCGAATATGTTGAGCCTGCAGTCTTAAATAAATGGTGGACACGTTTTGATGAACCGCGCCTGAACGATCTGGTTGAAACGGCCCTTGCCGACAGCCCGGACCGCAATATTGCCGCCGCCCGTATTTTAGAAGCCCGCGGCCTTGAACGCACGTCCCGTTCGTTTTTGTTTCCAAGTCTGGATGCAAGCGCCACCTATGGCCGTCAGGATACCGGATTTGGCGGGGCGGACAGCATAGACAATTTTTATGATGCCGGATTTGATGCCAGTTACGAACTGGATCTGTTTGGCCGGAACCGCAACAATGCCCGCGCGTCCCTGTTCAATCTGTTTCAACGTCAGGCCGAATATCAGGATGTCTCCCTGTCCTTGGCGGCCGAAGTGACACGGACATTCATCGAACATAAACGTGCGCTCAAACGCCTTTTGATTTCAAACCGCAATGTTCAATCCCAACAGCGCACTGTGGATTTGATCACCCAGCTGTATGATTTGGGCGAGGCCCCGCGTTTGGATGTCAGCCGTGCGGAAAACCTGTTGAACACAACACGCGCCCAAATTCCAGAAGCCGAACGTCTGGCGGAAAATGCCCGTTTGCGTCTGGCAGTTTTGACAGGCCAGATGCCCGAAGACGTGATTTTGGACACCTACGAGGATGCCCGTTACGAAATTTCCGCAGATGCCGTACCGTTGTTGATGGTGCCGGCCGATGTGATTGCCAACAGGCCGGATGTTCAGGCATCCGCGCTGGCGTTGGAACAGGCAACATCGCTCAGCCGCGCAGAAATTGCCGGACTGTTCCCGCAATTGTCACTGTCAGCCTTTTACGGGATCAGCGACGGGGCCTTTGTCAGCAGCTCAAACGTGTGGAGCGTTGCGATCAATGCCGCCGTCAATCTGATTGATTTCGGCCGTGTCGAAGGGCGCATTGATGCCGCCCGCGCGCGCGAGGTTCAGGCCTTTGAACAACATCGCAAAACCGTTTTGCAGGCTGTGGCAGATGTTGAGTCCGCATTGGTCAATTACGCCAAACATTCCGAGCGTGAAGCCCTGTTGTATGCGGCATATACAAATGCCCGTGAAAGTGCCGATATTACCGATCTACTATATCGCGAAGGGGAAAGTGCGCTGATTGATGTTTTGGATGTTCAGCGTCAGTTAAACAGTGCCGATTTGGCCCTGACGGGTGCCGCAGCAGACAAGGCGGAAAGCCTGATTGCCCTGTATAAATCGCTGGGTGTTTACTAACCCCGCGCGTAAAACGGATCAAACAACCGCACGCCGCCCCGAAACTTTTCTGCGGCTCGTCTGTTGATGGTGACGGGATGAAAAACAGGCGCGGGCACAAGTTTCTTTTGATCACGATCCTGATCTGCCCTAGGATATAAGCCACGCGCCAATACGGGAGGACACCATGGACGTCATTTACTGGGATTCCAGTTACAACGATATTTTGCTTTTGAATCTGGCTATTACGGTCACGATTTTTGCCACAATCCGTTTTTTTATGGGGGCTGTGGCCCGCATTGATACCGAAGAACACCTGTTTAAAAAAGACAACCCCGCATTCGGGATTTGCCTGACCGGTGTCGTTTTGGCGGTCAGTATCGTTTTAAGCGGCCTTGTCTATGGAGGGATTGAGGGCAATATCGTCCAGTCCGCAATCCGCACAGCTGTTTTTGGCGTCGTCTCCGTCATTCTGTTTATTATTGCGCGCCTGATTTTTGATAAAATTACCCTGCCCAACATCAATCTGCGCAAGGAAATCAACCGCGGCAATATTGCCGCCGCCGTTGCCGATACCGGAAACGTACTGGCCGCAGCCATCATCATTAAATCTGTTATGACATGGATTACCGATACATCCTTTAAAAGTGTGGTGTACCTGATTGCCGCTTATGCCATTTCACAGGTGATTTTAACTGTGATTACACTGATCAAACGCCGCCTGTTTGATATGCGCAACCGCGACCACATCCTGCAGGATGAACTGCACCGCGGAAATACCGCACTGGGCCTGGCCTTTGCCGGGCAGAAAATTGCCAATGCCTTTGCCTTTACCATTGCCGCCAACATCGTCGTTTACGAGGTTTATGAATTTTCAGCCCTGATCCTGCCATGGGCGATGGTTTCAATCGCGGTGATTGCGGTTTTGGCCATCCTGTCCTTTTTGGCGGAAAAGATTATTCTGCTGGGTCACGATGCCGATTATGAAATTTTGAAACAACGCAATATCGCGGCCGGTGCGCTGCGTGCGGGTATCTATATCTCTGTCGCGCTGATTTTGGCCGAGGTTTAAACCACTATTGATTAAAACAAAAAACGGCCGAAGGTATAACCCGTCGGCCGTTTTCTTTATGTTTATAGGGGTATCTTGTTATTCACAACGAATGCGCTTGATATTCTGATCCGACATCAGGCTGGCGTCATCGTTGGAGAGGGTTTGGCTTTGTGAAACCGGGGAGGCCCCGCTACCTTCCGTCATAAAAGTGATATCATAGCTGAGCGTATCGTCAAGAATGACGAGGTTTTCAACCTCTTCCATATCTTTGATAAAATCGACCGTTTCAGATGTAATGCGGATCGTGTTCGGATCATCGGTGCCGCATCCACCCGGATTGGCCCATGTGCCCTGAAAACGATAGGGGATCTGATTAACTTTGATTGCGATGTCACCCATGGGTTGCAAGGTTTGTTCGGTAATCTTCCAGGGGTTGGATCCATCCGCGCGCTTTTCCAGCGTAAACAAACCATAGCTGTTAAAGGGGCGTTCCTGCCTTCGAATCCATCCATACATCTGAACCGGCACCTCAACAGAACCATCCGTCTGTAAATCAGGACGTCCCGTTAAAACCTGAACCCCGTCATAGCGCAACAGAGACGTTTCATACAAATCAGCTGTCATTCCGGATGCCATACCGTCATCCGCCCACATTTGATAGGCATCATCATAGCGGCCTTCTTCCAAAGCCAGACCATAATTTTGCATCGTCTGCCCGGCCCCATAGGCGCCGTTCCAATCGCGGTCGCTTTCATTCAACGGCTCACGGTCGTCCGGCAGCGCACCGGGTTCACCCGGCATCGGTGGCAGATAAGCGATCACACCTGGCGGCAAATAGGAAATGTCGTCAGAGCCGATGGTTTCGTTAGGGTTATTTTGAACCGGTTGGGTTGAACCGGACGGCGCTTGGTCTTCTGGGGTTTCTTCAGCCTCAACCGCTGTCATATCAACAGCATCTGTGGCCGCTTGATCACTTTCAACTGTGCGAACAGGTGGATCCAAATCCTCCTGTCTTGTTTGTTCCGCATCATCACATGCAGAAACCGACAAAAGAAGGGCGAGGGGCAAGGTTTTCAATATATTTTTTTTCATCATATACAATCAACGCTTATCAGATGACATTGTTCCTACCCCCGTACGGAACCTCTTTATTTTCTGAAACGTCTGCATGATGATTGATAGATTGAAGATACAGGACATGCAAAACATGAAAACAACTATGACGAACCGCATCAAAACGCTGGCCTTGGCCGTTGGGTTGACTCTTGGCATTTCAGCCTGCACAAGCACACCCGACGGGATACAACCGGTTCAAAATTTTGATGCCGAACGCTATTTAGGAACATGGTATGAAATCGCCCGCCTTGACCACAGTTTTGAAGACGGCTTGTCACAAGTTACAGCCGAATACAGCCGCAATGATGATGGCACAATCAAAGTCATCAACCGCGGTTATTCCGAAGAAGATGGCGAATGGGACACCGCCGAAGGGACCGCGAAATTTGTTGAGGGGCCGAACATCGGCCATTTGAAGGTGTCTTTCTTTGGTCCGTTTTATGGGTCTTATGTGATTTTTGATCTGGATCAGGACAATTACAAACACTCCTTCGTCAGTGGACCCGACCGGGATTATTTGTGGTTGCTGTCACGCACGCCGACCATTGATGCCGATTTAAAGGCACGTTTTCTGTCACGGGCGCAGGACTTGGGATTTGATACAGATGAACTGATTTTTGTGGATCAGTCAGAAAACGCCGAAAAACGTGCGGCAGATTAATGCATAAAAAACCGCATTTGCCTGAGAAAACCTGTCCCGTCTGCCAGCGCCCGTTTCAATGGCGCAAAAAGTGGGAGCGGGATTGGGACAATGTTGTTTATTGTTCCGAACGTTGCCGCCGGAACAAAGACAGTGCCCCCGATTAAAGATTTTAAAAAGATCCGTTATTGCGGATTAACAGCGGAAATTTGCACCTTCGCGATCGGCCAGTTGGCGCGCGCGGGCATTTTGGTCGGGACCTGCCGGCACCCACCCGATGTAGCAGCTTTTTCGATCATCACCACCGACACTGATAATTGCAAGCTCCGACGTGCGCGCAATATCGGTTCCTGTGTCAAAATCATAGCGGACAATACCGGCGATGGGTTGGCCATCTTTTAAACGCCATTCAATTTGATCACCCAATGTATTGAACGGGGTACGATTGACAAAATCATCATCCAGCGCGCCCAGATCCACATTAAAACGACCATCGACATGTTCAACAAAAACAGCCATGTCCTGATACCCCATACATTTATAAAGTGTGGTCGCACCCTCATCGCTTTGCGACTGTACATAGCACTTATCCAAATTCAACCCGGTATAATCGCTGGTGTAGCTGGGTGTGGCCGCCATGTCCCCTTCGACATATTCACCGACACCATACTTTTCCGCTGATTGTGCAGCCGGATCAGAGCAGGCCGTCAAAATCAGCGCGCCCAAAAGGGCAAAGCCAAGGTGCGTAGCGGTTTGAATAGGGCTGGCGGTCTTTAAAGTGCAGGTTTGAGCGGGCATTTTCTCTTTTTCTTTTATTTTTGGTTTCAAAATGCAAACCGCTCAAAGCATGAATACGTTCCACAAAACGCCTTTCGCCAAGGCCGCCCCGAACCAATTCTGAACATATTTGCCATCCAATCGTTTGGACCATAACAACTGCACAAAAAATACTGGAGACTGAACCATTTTTAAACGCACAGCACTTGCATTCATACTCGGCGCCGCAACCCTATTATTTTTCCTGGACAAGGACGCACCTCAAACAAGCCAGCAGGCATTAACAACCGCACAATCGGGCAGCCCTGCCATCAACATTGATTCAGACAGGCCGTCTGTTGCCAGAAATGAAATTTTGAACAAGAAACGCATTTCTGAAAATATGACCCCATCAGAACGGACAGTTTTTTATAACGAAGATATTTCTGACGAGGCGATTGTTGACCGCAATTTATCCCCGTTGGTTTTGGATGACGTTTTAGAAGACGATGAAACGCGCGCCGATATCGATTACAAGGCGCTCGACCTTTATAACGTTAATACACAAGAAGAGTTAAAGACCGTTTTCTGGGCTGAAGGGGAATACCAACAGGAAGGTCTGGATCAGTTAAACCGCTTCATGCGCGACTGGCGCCAGAATGAGGTGCAGCAGATTGACCCCGAACTCTATACCCTGATGCATGAACTGCATGACAATGTGGATGCCGAACAAACGCCTATTCATTTATTGTCAGGCCTGCGGAGTAAAAAAACCAATGACGCCCTACGCGCACAGGGCATTAAAACCGCCAAGAAAAGCCAGCATGTTCTGGGCCGTGCGGCAGATGTGACCATACCGGGCGTTCCTGTGAGCGAGTTGAAAGAAGAAGCGCTGGATCTGGA
>TARA_B100000686_G_scaffold207218_1_pt1 | contig 10552 bp, 10 predicted proteins | sample TARA_B100000686 | Tara Oceans TARA_B100000686 (sample SAMEA2622733) | marine metagenome | biome: marine biome (ENVO:00000447); feature: marine epipelagic mixed layer (ENVO:xxxxxxxxx); material: "saline water (ENVO:00002010), including plankton (ENVO:xxxxxxxx)" | depth 150 m
AGGAGTGGTTTTGAATCAGTTACTCGGCCGGTCGATTAGGTACCAAAGGACCATTTCGCCAGTCTCTGCGTCCATCGCCATTTCCAGCGAGTTGCTCCTCCCTCCACTGTCCCAGTCCCTGCTCGCGGTCATGGTAACCTTACCATCGCCTAGATCCCCGGGCAGCAGAGTTAGCAAGTCGTTGTCCTCCGTGACTGACAGCCTGTAGCCAACCTCGGCCTCCAAGTGCCAGGAGTCTCCAGAGCTAATGTACTCACCCAGGTCGGGGTACTTGCCTGGGCTCAGTATCCTACCCTCGAGGAGTGACATGGTCTGGGTGTCAGGAATTGAGTCGCGGTTCCATTTTACCTCCCCCCCGTCGTTGGAGCCGGAGGAGACTATGTCACACCCCTCGGATGACTTGCGGAGGACCAGCCACCCGGAGTCGTCCGCCTCATCTACCCAAGAGAGGTTCCACTCGGCTTCTCCGGTTGGCTTGGACCACAGGGAATGCCAGATGTACCCCCCTGACTCCAGAGCTTGGGTGGCTTGGTTTGTCGGGTAGCTAGCCTTCAGGCATGAGACGGCATCCTCCAGGTCGAAGGGCCTGATGTCAGACTCGTCCCACATCGCGTCAACCCAATTCCTCTTTGTCGAAGTTCCGGGCCTGTCCTCACCGTCTGTGGGGCTCCCTAGGTAGCTTCTGCCCCAGTCTATTGCATTGCTTCCGCTGTACGAGCTGGACTTGGAGAAGTCCATGACTATCGAGAGCCTGCCCTCTGGCAGGATCTCTTCAGACAGCGCGCTAACCAGGAAGTCGCAGTCCCCCGTCTGCTCGTCCTTGTCCAAAAGGATGTTGGATTGCTGGCTTACTGGCCATGGGCTTCCCTCCTTTACCAGTAGAGAGATCCTTGCGTGGCCATAGCATCTCCCTATGTCCTCCTGCTCCATTTCAACAATGTAGACGAGTCCGTGGGCATCGTCTCTGATCTCGTTCTTCACTTCCCACTTCCAGTCTGAGTTCCAGTTTAGGTCCGGATCCGATGATCTGGCCCCTTCCTTGATTACGGCATCCCCGAAGAAGTCGTGAAGCTCTATAGGGGTGAGTGGAAAGGAGAGGGTTGGCAACAACGCCCCTAGCCCCCCAAGACCTTCGCCGTCGTAAGTGACTGTCCTTAGGTTGGTTGTTACAGAGTCGACGTCTCTGAATGAAATAGATGTGTCTGTCCTCTTTACCTCGCTTTTCTCCAGCTCAACCCAGCTTGTGGAGTCTATCCTGAGTTCGTTGTCCGGAACCAGCCACATTATGTTCCCACAGTCCGTTTTTGCGTCATCCCTCCAGGTCTTGCCCTCGAAGTCCATGTCCAGGTTCATGACGAGATTCTTCTCAGCTGTCAGGAATCCGCTCCTTCCCAAGCTGTCTGTAGACTCCCTCGCTCCCGACTCGGGTCCGTCGGAGACTGAAACGGAGCCCGAGCCCTGATTAATCTGAACAGAGAGCTGGTCGCAAGCGTCTTCCAGTATGTCCCCCGTCGAGTCTCTGGCTAGTCCGAGCATTTCCTCTCCAACTATGCTCACGCTTGAGTCGATCACTTGGAATTCCATGCTATCACCAAATTTGAGCTCGGCAACAGTGAACCCGGAGCTTCTCTGAAGGAACATCGTGGCTCCGGCACCTACAAGAATTACGACAACTAGTACAGCAGCCGTGGCCTTCCACCTATCGCCTAGAGACGAGAGCGTGGGCATGGAAATGACGAGGGAAGGCTGGTCGTCCTCTCCAAGAATAACTGGCTCAATTGTCTCAGAGGGCTCCTCTGGCTCTTCTGATACCAATTCTGCCTCTACGACCTCTGCCTCTACGACCTCACCGCTCAGTCTGGACAGGGCCTCGTCAACCATGTCCCTAGTATCCTTCTCGGGCTCATCATCCAGAACCAGTGCCTCATCCTCAACCTCATTCTCTGGCTCTTCCTCAATCCCTGAGTCCTCGAGTATCCTGTCAACGAGCTCCGATTTCTTCCCCGATACCATCAACCCCCTGTCCTTACACAACTCCCTGAGCTGCGCAACCGTGTTCGAGGTTAGGGACTCACGGTCCATCTGGTCGTCTGGGGACATGCTATGGGACGTAATCCCACGCCGATGCTTTCAACCTCTTCGGCGTCCTGAGCACCTATGCACCCACTCCTAGTATGTTGCAATATTTTCTGAGCAAAGGGTTGAAGGGTGAATCTTGGGCGGCGCAGACCATGGAGCCGAGGCTCGTTCTTCTGTCGAGGGGGCCCGAGCTGTACAGCACAAGGAGGCTAGCAACTGAGGCCGAAAGGGGCGGGTGGATGGTGGACATTGTCGACCCGCTAGCCCTTACCATCGTCGTAGACGAAGACGGTGGCAGGATTTTCCACAAGGGATGGCCAGTTGAGTGCGAAGCGGTTCTACCCAGGATCGGATACTCGATCACTAGGAGGGGGGTTGCCATTGTAAGGCAGTTCGAACAGTCAGGAGTAGTGATCCTCAACTCGAGCCAGGGCATCATAAGGAGTCGTGACAAACTGGTCGCCTGCCAGATGATGGTAGAGAAGCGGGTTCCTGTCCCAATTACTGCCCACGTGGGAGCGTGGGAGGACACCGATAGAGCAGTCAAGAGGGTGGGTGGAACGCCCTGCGTGGTGAAGTCCACAGAGGGAACCCACGGCACCGGGGTTTTCCTTGTCAAGTCTTTCCAGCAGGCAAGGCAGCTGGTCTACCAAATGCTTGAGAGGGGGATGAGGCCATTGGTTCAGGAGTACATCGAGGAGTCGCACGGCAGCGATGTTAGAGCACTCGTGGTGGGTGGCGAGGTGGTTGCCTCAATGCGCAGGAAGGCGCATGGAAGCGAGTTCCGTTCTAACTTTCACCTGGGGGGGTCAGTAAGCGGCGTAGAGCTTACGGACGAGCAGAAGGAGATAGCTGTAAGAGCCACCCAAACACTTGACCTGGAGCTGGCGGGAGTGGACATGCTCGAGTCTGGAAGGGGGCCCCTGGTGCTAGAGGTCAACTCGAGCCCTGGTCTGGAAGGTATAGAGAAGGCGACCAGGATCAACGTGGCCGGCAAGGTTGCGGAGAGGCTAAGCTCCCTTTATGAATCGGTATCAGACGTGCAAATCGAGCCCAAAGATAGCTTGCAAAGCACAGACTCCGAAGGGAAGGGTACCGTCTACTAGCTGTTCGGCGAATAATGAGTCAGTTCCTAACACTGCCCTCAGTCTAATAGTTCAGAGAAGCATTCAAGTCTCCACCCGCCTCCTTCCGACCGTCCAATAGGACAGGGATGCACACGCCGTTCGCGGCGGGAGGCGAGAAGTAGTGAACGAAGGGAATAGGGAAGCGGGGTTCGGCACCCATCTGGCTGGAAGGATGGGTCGGAGGTTCGATCACGAAGAGATAGGTATGGACAAATCGGTCCCCTCTAGACTCAACAGGGTATCGGATCTTCCATGGCACGACTGCTGGATTCAGCAACTGAGGTCAGAGAAAAAGAGCTCACACACCGTCAGGGCCTACGACGTAGCTGCTAGGTCATTCTCCACAACCGCGTTACCCGGTGAGAAAGCCAATAGTTGGGAAGAGGCAGCTTCGATACCAGTACGGGACTTCCACGGCCTAGCAGACCCAAACAACGGCAGGATGGATGCTTGGATGAACGGCCTTGGAGAGCTTAAGCCCTCAACCATCAATGCGAAGATTGCAGCACTTACTCACCTGTTGAAATGGCTTGGTCACACGATTCCAGATTGGATCCAGCGACCCTCCAGAAGCAGGTCCCTTCCCAAGACTCTCGGCAAGAGGGAGCTCTCTAGGCTTAGGCAGGCGATCAGGGACTCAGAGGACCCGTTGGCAATGCCAATCTCCACCCTGCTTCTCGACACCGGGCTCAGAGTGTCAGAGCTATGCGCCTTGGACATCGACGACGTCGACAAGGAGGACATGTCTGCACTGGTGATAGGGGGCAAGGGAGAGAAGGATAGGACAGTTCTGTTCACTGGGGCGACAGTTGAGGTTCTCGAGTCTTGGGAGCCAATCAGGGAGAGTAGGGTGAGCTCAGGACCGGACACCTCACTAAGAGCGATATTCGTATCCAGCAGGGGAAGGAGGATTAATCCACGATCGATCCAGAAGATGATGGACAGGCTCGCCGACGAAGCGGACATACCCAGAAGCCGACTGAGCCCTCACACACTGAGGCACACCTTCGCAACGGGTCTTCTCCAAAGAGGGGCCGACCTAGTGACCATCCAGAGACTCCTAGGGCACTCCAGCATTGCAACCACCAGAGTCTACCTGGAGATCGGGGACCAGACTCTTAGGGAGATATACCACAGGGCCCAGAGGAGCCCTGAGAAGACGGAGGATGAGGAGCAGGAGGACGTCAACGAGGCTGACGCCGATCCTATTCAAAGCGTACCTTCCACCCATACTCATCCAAGTGGAACCAGTTCACGATAAACTCATCCCCCTTGTGGCCGAACCAAGCACGAGTGGGCACGGCGCTCGTGTATCTCTCGTGCTGAACTCTCTTTATGTTCCCGGGAGAATCTGGGTCCAGGTGAGTGAATCCCTCCCATAGCCTACCCTTCCTGATCAGGAACTTGTCCGAATTTGGCTGTTCTTTGAAGTGCGCTCCCCTCCACAGGAAGTAGGGCCATGCGTCGGGGTCTTCCAGTTCCGCTATCCTCCCGAAGGTCCTGCGCCTTGTCTGCCTGCTGTCAACCAAGTGTCCCACCACGGGGAACTCGTTTTCCTCGCTACCGAGTCTCAGTATAATGTACGAGTATGAGTGGTAAGGGGCGTTAGGGAATCCTTCTTTCGGGAGAATAAGCGGTTTCAATGCGCTGAAGTCGACCTCGCGAAACTCCTCGCTGAGTTCGGTGGAGACCCTAGGCCCTTCCTTTCCGCCGCCGCTCAGAACCTCTATCTTTCCCGAGTGCTCCAACCAGGTCTCGTTGGCCTTGAGCTCTAGACGGGCGTTCTCGAGGGGCCAATCCCAGAAGGTCATTGCAAGCTCCGAGCGAAGCCGAGAGTTGACCCCGGAGAGGTCGGAGCTCACGCTTCCCTCGAATTTTGTGGGGAGCCCGGAGTGTATCCTAGCGACAATCGGAGTGCCTGCATGGCGAACCTCGACCTCCGCCTCCAACTGGAGGGGCGACTGGAGTTTCTCGCTGTCGAATCCGAAGACTATGGAGAACTTGCAGGGCTTGGAGAAAAGCTCCTCGCTGGTGACCCTCAATGCGTCGTACCTCTCCCCCCTTCTATTGGAAACTATGTCCACCTTGATCAAAGGGGGGTTTGTCTGGTCCAAACCGATTATCTGTGCAGTGCATTTCATGTCCGGGTACATCCCAGACAGGAATACAGGCTCGAAGAAGAAATCGACTACGTAGGGGTCGATCTCGATTGAGTTCTCACCAACGTCGACGACGCATTTGATCCTCCCCAGGTTCTCCATGAGTGTGCTACGAGGAGGCCGGCATCAATCAAGGCTACCTTCTGGCGGGGTTCTTCTTGTTCGGGCGCTTATCGACTGACTCCGGGCCCTTCCACTCCCTTCTTGCACCCTCCTGATTTCCTGGGTGGCCCGGAATCGGGCAGTGCTTGCCAGCACGGCACCTGCTACAGTTGTCCGAAGGCGGCCTTTCGACTACCTTCTGCAGCTTACCGTACTTCCTACGAGGCATGCACGGGTCTGGAGCAGGAGGGACTTAGCGGTTACCACGACGCGCAACGTTCAACCATCCGGGCTCCGGCTGGGCGTCATGGTAGATGGTCGGGGTACGAATGGTGGTCCCTTGGGGGTGGACCCCCAGCGTTCGGTACTCTATGCTCAGGTCGTGAATGCGGAGCCCAGGATGTCGTTCGACGAGGATGGTGTCATGCAGCAGGTCGGGGCAAGAGGGTCTGTTGGGAAGGTGTACCTTGGGGACATTGCCCGCGCCGCGCTCAGATCCCTGGGAACCCACGACCCCCCGAAGTTCTCCCGAGAGCCGGGATTCGACGAGCAGACCTGGGAGCTGGTCTGCTCGACCGACGAGATCTCAATGAGGATTTCAAGCAGGCACTACTGGGGGTTCGGCCTGTTTTCCAGGTGCTTTCTGAACGAGATTGTGATGGAAGGTGCACTTCAGACGAGGGCCAGGTGTGCTATGGACATCGTCGCTTCACTAGGGAGGAACCCCTGGGAGCCGGTGCGCGTAAAGGCCTTCGAGAGGGCGACTGCCGGGACTATGTCGTCGCACACCTCCAGCTGGGAGGGTCTGGTCTCTGTTGCTAGGGAGAGCATGTCCGACGACATAGGCAGGCTACAGGACTCGGTGAATGGCATGAGGGGGGTCGACGAGTCCTCTGACACCCTACTCGACTCTGCTGAGGAGGCTCTCGACAGAGCCCGCGAGGCTTTGGCAGACAAGAACGCCCCAGCGGTAGATAGGGCACTAAGCAGAGCATCCAGCGCGATAGTCAGGGCTGACGCCAATACAGATGCTGGTAGCATCGAGAGGGAGTTACTCGGAGACTAGAGGCCGAGGGTGTCCCACATCCACTTCCAGACGTTGTCCTCTGGTGTCGGCTCGTTGGCCAGATACACTACCAGGCTGAACACGACGCAGACGAAGTAGACGGCTCCCTTGGAGATCTGAATGGCATCCTCGGACTCCTCGTCGAAGTACCTAATCAGGCCTGCAGCCTGCTGGATTCCACTGCCCTTCTTCTCCTTGGCCATCGAAGCACCGCACCTGCAGTCCCTATTTCAACTCCACGAGGGGGGAATTCTATGGCTCTAGGGTCTCAATAAGCACGCATCCGCCATCCAGCTCCACGATCATGGAGGCTGCTCCCATCGCGGTCTCCAGACCCTCGGTCATCAGTATCTCTCGCCTGAGTCCTGCGTCGGATTGAAACACCAGCCTGTGGCTAAGCTTGTTCAGGACTTCCCGGTCTACTACCTGCCAAGTCCACTCATTCTGGCCCACCGTCATCAGTGCTTCTATTGGTTTCAGAGGACCAGTGGCTGCTCCGTAATCCCTCGCTCTCTTGACCAGGTCACCGAGCTTGACCTTCGTCCCTATGTCGTCTGTCTTTGTTGGTTCTGAGGTCCTGTTGGAAATCCTCCTCCTGAATCCGAATCCTACCATGTGCATCCCTTGCAGCAAATGCCGCAGTGCCCGAGCGAATCGAGGGGGGTTTAACCGTTGTTGGTATTGAAGGTGGTTGGAGAGGGAAAACTAGGGTTCTAGTATCGAACGGATTTCCTGCGAGAACTTGATGTCGGAAGCTCCCGACGCAGAAGCGTGGGAAGCAGGGAGTCGGACTGGAGGAAAGAGGCCGAGAGAAGCGTGCTTCTGGAGGCGGTCTCTCATTGGAGAAATGACCCTTCTTCTTGGTTCGAAGGTTCCTACTCCAGGCTACCCGAGACTCTTAGAGTGAACCCACTAAGCCCGGAGGCGGGATGGATTGAATCGTGGCTGGAAGGCATCGGCGCAACGCGGATCCAATGGTTCAACGGCCCCGGAAGCGCATGGGAGATGTCCTTCGAAAGAGGGAGGGCTGAGGGCGAGGTTAGGGCCGTAATGAATGCGCTTCACGAGACTGGTAGGGTCACTCGTCAGGAGGCAGTTTCGATGCTGCCCGTACTAGCCTTAGACCCCAAGCCGGGGGACGTGGTGCTGGACCTGTGCGCATCCCCCGGATCGAAGACTACCCAGATCTGCGAGCACCTCGGTGACTCTGGGGCAGTCATAGCTAACGAGGTGATCAGTGGGAGGGTTAACACCCTGGTATCCAACGTCCAGCGCCACGCTTCCAGGTCAGCTGTTGTGGTGCAGCACGACGGCAGGCACATTCCGATGGTCCCAGGTGACGGTTTCGACGGGGTCCTTGTGGACGTACCGTGCACCGGATCGGCTACCACTAGGAAGAACCCCGACGTATGGAGCAAGTGGCTCCCCTCCTCTGGACGCTCTCTGCACAATCTCCAGCACGACCTGCTTAGACGGGCAATTGCTGTCACAAAGCCCGGAGGGAGGGTTGTTTACTCGACCTGCTCGCTTGACCCGGTTGAGAACGAGGCCGTTGTGGCCAGAATTCTATCTGCTGGGGGAGTCAGTGCTATCTCTGCGGGGGGCCTTCTCCAGAATGTCCCGTCCCACCCCGGAATGGACCATTGGCCTACTCTGGACGACCATGGGCGACCAAGCGATAAGGAGCCAGTGCCCCAGTTCATGGAGCCACCGATCGATGAGGCTTTGTCTTCCCAGGTGAGGAAGTGCCTGAGGGTCTGGAACGACTCGATAGGTGGGGGTGGTTTCTTCCTCGCAGTTCTCGAGAAGGACTCGGATACTAAGATCAAGAAGAATGCAAGCGAGTTGTCCGAAAGGCCCAATGACCCGATGCGGGATCCTGACTCGTTCCCCCAACCAATCGGGGACGATTGGTCGGAACGAATCGAGGAGTCGTGGGGTTCCGTGCCCAGCAGCATGTGGGCAAGGGGGAAGAGCCTCCTTTGGTCAACGGAACAGGTCAGGAGAGTCTGGGAATCTGAACGCAGCCGGAAAGGGGGCAAGGTACTGGTCCCGGGTGGACGGTGGAGGCCCCTGAAGGTGATCCACCTGGGCCTGATTGCTGCTAGGATTAGGCATGGTGAACTGGAAAGGGTCGTGTCCAGAGCAGCCCGAAAGCTTCGAGGCGAAGTGTCCGGACCATTCGTTGAAGTGGGGCGAGACACGCTAGAGTCGATTCTGCTTGGAAACGAGCCAGTCCCGGAATCTGTTGACGAGGGCCTCGCTGGCGTGAGAGGGGGAAGGGTTCTGGTCGACCAGGATGGATCCTGCCTCGCCGTCTGGGTTGGAGCCCGAATAACCCCGATGGTCAGCGAGTCCGAGAAGACTGTGATGAGAGCAGTGAGGGGGTTGCCAATCGCACTAGAGGAAGAGGAGTAGTGCCTGTAATTTGTTCATTCGCCCAGGCATTTGCTGAAATGCTTAGCATATGTTCAAGAGCCTTGTAGGTAAACCGGGGTCCTCGGTGTCAGTATGGATGATGTGGACCGTCGTATACTCAAGGTTCTGGAGGCGGATGCCAGGACCTCACTGAGGAAGATAGCGGAAGAAGTCGGGGTCGCCCTAGGGACGGTGAGCAATCGCGTGAGGAGGTTGGAAAGCCTCGGGGTAATACGAGGTTACACAGTACTCCTCGACCCAGACAAGGCGGGTTGGGGGCTGAGCGTTGTAATCGGCCTGAGGATAGAGAAAGGCAGACTGATAGAGGTTCAGGAGAAGATCGCCAAGGACAACCGCGTATACGGCGTCTACGACGTGACGGGGGATTACGACTCGATGGTGCTTGCCAGAGCGAAGGATCGTGGAGACCTTGACAACCTATCCAAGAGCGTGATGAGCGTTTCGGGGATAGAAAGGTCAGTCACCCACCTGGTACTGAACACCGTGAAAGAGATGCCCCCGTCCCTGCCAGAGTGAGTCAGCCCATCCCAGCCAAGAAGTGCTGTATTACTGGCTCCAGAGCGGGCGCATGAGATAGGAGCGACTCGACTGTCCTTCCCTCGGGCTTCATGGCCCTGAGAAGCGTTTTTCTGAGATCCTCGTCAACCAGCGAGTCCATTGCCATTAGGCGATCCCGGATCGAGGACTGTAGCTTCCCCCCCGTACGGTCCCAGTCCATCAGCAGGATAATCGGTGGGCCGCCATCTGGACACGGCTCGATGCAGTAACTAGAGTGGAGGTGAGCAATTAGCCTGGCCCTGTCCCAACCCCTGTTCACCTTCTCCACGGGTCCAGTGAACCCCAGGGCCCTAACTGCCTGCACGTCTCTGAGACCCTCTACTACGACGGGCCTTCCCGAGCCTCCTTGGTCAATTGGCCTGTTCCTAACTATAGAGGCCGCAATCGCCTTGGCGGCCTTCTCGAACCTGACCTGCCTGTCCGGGGGCCCTGCTTCCCTAGCTCGTTTCCCAACCCAATCAGGCAGTCCCTCTCGCTCGGACACGGCTCTCCCCGAGAGCAAAATTCGGTTGTCTCGCTTGTAGTGTTTTTCGGGACACGATAAGGCTTGCAACAGAAAGTCAACCCGCGACCCTTATGAGGGGATTTTCCTCCCACAGAGGTAGAGATAGCCATGAGTGTTATGACACCCATCTTCGAATACCTCTGGGACCATTACATCTTTTGGTCCGTAATCGTCGCAGTAATCGCGTTCGGATGGCTATACCACCACTCGTTCTGGTTCACCTCCAGCGATGGGGAGAAAGTGCCCAACAGGGACAATCTACAGGTTGGTGTCTTCCCCAAGCATAACGACGACATGCGCCTAGAAATCACATGGACGGTGATCCCGTTCATCCTGATAGTCTGGCTCACTTACTTCTCCTGGGCCCCTCTAGATGCAGTTTGGACTTCAACCGAAGGCGGAGTCCACGGGTCCGAGTGCGGGGAAGGGGAGTTTTCGAATAACGTGATGGACTCGGACGGCATAATAACCTCAGACTGCTACCACGTGATAGAGATCACAGGTCAGCAGTGGTTCT
>TARA_B100000686_G_scaffold214824_1_pt1 | contig 10526 bp, 7 predicted proteins | sample TARA_B100000686 | Tara Oceans TARA_B100000686 (sample SAMEA2622733) | marine metagenome | biome: marine biome (ENVO:00000447); feature: marine epipelagic mixed layer (ENVO:xxxxxxxxx); material: "saline water (ENVO:00002010), including plankton (ENVO:xxxxxxxx)" | depth 150 m
GGTGTACTGATGTACCTCGTGATTGCCCCGTTCTTATTCTGGCGAAGGAATAGTTCAGTGCAAGAATAGTCGGGTGTTTGTGAAAAGCATCGCCATGCCATGCTCGTTGGCCGCATCGATTGAGTCCTGATCTCTCATTGATCCGCCCGGCTGGACGACTGTTGCCACACCAATCTCATGCGCTGTGTCGATTCCGTCTCGGAATGGGAAGAATGCGTCTGAAACCATCATCGAGCCTTTGGCTCTCTCGCCTGCTCTCCTTGCAGCTATCCTGACTGCTTCGACCCTGCTGGTCTGGCCCGGACCCACCCCCACCGTGGCGCATCCTGTGTCAGTTCTGGAAACGAGTAGAATCGCATTCGACTTTACTTCTGCGAGAACTGTCGAGCCAAAGCGAGCGAGTGCAATCTCAGAGTCGTCGGACTTCTTTTTTGTGACGCACTTCACTTCACCCCAATCAATGCCCGGAGGGCCTTGGACCTGAGCCAGCCAGCCACCATCAAGCTGCCGTAGCCTGACCTCGTCTATGCGTGGTTCTATGGGATCGAGAGTGAGCATTCTGCGGTTCTTCTTTGCTGACAGAATCTCTAGTGCCTCCGGTTCGTAACCTGGTGCAATCATACACTCAAAGAAGTGCTCGCCAATGACCTCTGCAGTTGCCTCCTCGACGATCTGAGTGAATGAAATGACACACCCAAAGGCACTCTCGGGGTCGCTGGCTAACGCATTCTTCCAAGCCCCGACTTGAGTCTGATCGACAGCAGCCCCACAGGGATTTGTGTGCTTGATGATGACACATGCGTGTGGTTCGTTAGCGCAAGTGACTTGCAGTGAGCGAGCCAGTTTCAGCGCCCCGTCTAAGTCCAGATAGTTGTTGAATGACAGGGGTTTTCCGCCATGTTGGATAGCAGCGCCTAGTCCTGATGGTTCACCCGCGGAAGGATAGAATGCTGCAGGCTGATGCGGGTTCTCTCCGTAGCGAAGCCCCGTCAGCGCACCTGTCGAGAGATGGATACGAGAGGGGACAATGTTGCTCAGGAATCGGTTTTCTAGTTCATTGGAAACGGCGGCATCGTAGGCTGCAGTTGTCTGAAATGCTGCCAGTGCGAGTCTCTGCCTAGTTTCTTGGTCCACGCCAGAGGGTTTTCCGTCTGCCTGGGCTAGCGAATCAAGTACACCTGAATACTGAGTGGGTTCAGTCAGTACGACAACATCGGCGTGGTTTTTGGCGGCAGATCGAACCATGGTCGGTCCACCAATGTCAATCATCTCAATCAGTTCAGCATCAGTAGCAGGAGGGTCTCGCGCTGCGGTGGCTTCAAACGGATACAGGTTGATACAGACCAAATCAATTGGTTGGTAGTCGAGGGCAGATAGAGTTGTCATGTCATCCTGGTTGCTGCGTCGTGCCAATATCCCCCCGTGCACTGCAGGGTGTAGGGTCTTGACACGTCCATCGAAGACCTCGGGGTGCCCAGTTACTTCAGACACATCAGTGACTTCGAGCCCGGCTTCTCTGAGTGTTCGGGCGGTTCCTCCGGTGGATAGAATCGCCCAACCCATGTCTGAGAGTGATTCACCCAATTCAGCGATGCCGTCCTTGTCCCATACGCTGAGTAGCGCACGCGGTTGTGCCATGTGGATGCGTGTGTGCGACGGTCTTGAAGAGTTCGTACGCGGACTAGTCGCCCCTAGCCGAGATGACTTGATCTATCCTGAGCATGCTCATGGCGGTCTCAGTTGCCGACTCAAGGCTTTCCTCAATTACTGCTCTAGGGTGCCATACTCCTATTGCCGGTCCCACTGTTCCCTCGGGAGTGATGCCTACGAACTCATTGTCATTTGCAGCCGCTCTTAATTCGAGAATTCGATCTAAGGTGTCTCCGCCTGAGTTCTCTACCAATGTTGCCGGGATAATCTCTAGGGCTCGGGCATAGGCGTCCATCGCTAGTCTAGCTCGGCCCGGTTCCTGCTCGGATGCTCTGCGTACCGCTGCTGCCATCCTAGTGTGGATAGAGCCGGCTCCGGGAAGTACCTCGTCTTCTGCCAAAGCGATCGCTGTCGCTCTAAGAGAATCGTGCAGGCCTCGGATTATCTCCTCTGTAGCGGCGTCTCCGCCACCCCCAACCTCGATTGTAACGGCTTTTGGATTCGGGCAGCCATCGATTCGAATGATGTCCTCAACCTGATCTGAAGCTTCTCTCCTCTCCCAGTCCAACGAACCACAGACGCCTAGATCCCCTGACTCGATGTCAAGCACTGAGTCGACAATAGTAGATCCTGTCGCCTCTGCAGCGTTCCTGAGTTCCGACTCATCCAACTCACCGACTGCGATAATCTCTGAGTCCGAAAGTCTGTGTAATATGTCGCGGTCAATCTCTCCCGAACAAAGGATCGCTTCTGCCCCACAGGATATTATGGCATCCGCAATGGCATCCTTACGCGACCTTTCAGCATCTACAAACGAATCCAATTGGTCCGCACTGGTGATTTTTATTTCAGCGTCCCTAGTCATAGAACGAATCTTCAGATCGCTGCCCAAAACAGCCACCTTGACATCCTCAAGATGGTTAGGGAGATTATCCATCAGCACCCTTCGATTAACAACCACTCCACGAATCAATCTCGAGTCTCTCAGCCCGCCTGTACCAGTCTTGAACATCGCAACCTGCTCGGCACCGGCGTCCACGCGGTTCTCAGCAAGCACACTGAGAGCTTGCGAAATGATTGCTGAGAAGTGATCCAATGCAGCCTCTGCGCCCTTCCCACGAAGAGCGGTCTCAGCGACTGCAGTGAGTCTTTTCTCGGAGGCTTCTCGGGTATCGGCTTCCATCTGCTCGATACATGCCGCAAGGCCCAATCGGTAGCCTTCGACGAGTGTCAGAGGGTGCAGGCCCTTGCGCAGTAGGTTGTTGGCCTCTTCAAGAAGAGCTCCGCAAAGCAGCATGGTTGTTGTGACACCGTCTCCACAGGCCTCCTCCTGGGAGTTGCCCATTGAGACCATCATCTTGGCAGCAGGGTGCTTGACCATGAGTTCAGCAACTATCTTTGCACCATCGTTGGTGATGGCCGTAGTGCCATCTGTCTTGTAGAGCATCTTGTCGAGGCCTCGGGGCCCCAAAGTAGGTTTGAGGAGGTCTGAGAATATCCTTGCTGCGGCAATCAGCTTCTCTTGGACTTCGGTGCCGCTAGTTATCGTGGTCTCGGGCTTGACAATAACCACTGGAGGCTTTCCGGCTCCCTCGCTCATGGGTTCGGGCGACCCTAGGGGTCGCCATGAATGCTTTGAGTGTTCAAATCGCTCAACTTCGACGGGAAAATGGAGAATATCTATCCGAGTGAAGTTGTAGCCGAAATCATGTCGAGGAGGGTTGTGGTGTTGGCTTGGATGCTCCTTCTGGTCCCACTAATGGCACTAATTCCGAGTGTTTCGGCACAGGGTGTGCTGCCTAGTGTGACGTTGGAATGCACAGATTCGGCCGAAATCGATGTATCGGGCTCTTCTAGTGGTTCAGCTCTAATCTATTGTGAAGTGGAAAACGACTCGATGTGGGACGAAGAAATCAGCATCGATGTCGATTTTAGTGAGCTAGATGGCAACTATGAAGATAGTTTGGAAATTGCTGCAGGCGAATCCGAGACACTCCTGATCACCGTAACTGCTCAGCAGAGCGATGAGGCTCGGGACTATCTGGTGAATGTCTCTGCTGAGGTCACTACAGCGGCCGGGCTGCCGGTAACAGGTATGGCCAGTGCCTCTGATGAGGTTGATGTCACAATCTCCGAATTCACTACTTGTGACCACAGTGTAGGGCAAGGAGGAGGAGTTGTTGAGGCGGGAGGGATAGTGAGTTTCTCAGTTTCAATAACTTGTGATAGTAACACCGAATCTACTACCTCATACGATTTGGTGATGATTGAAAAGTCGGGTTCCTCGGCGTGGCCGAGCGGTTTTGAAGACCAAAGTCCGAACTGTGATGTAATCATCCCGGACGGTGGGACCTCTGAGAACTGTCAATTCATGATACTGACACCCTCGAATCTGGCGGATTCATGGGATGGTTGCATAGTAATTGTAGAGTCTGGAGTCTCGACTCCTAACTCCTGTCCAGGAAGTAATCTGATTGATCTTATGGTCGAACCCAAAAGCATTGGAATCGGAACATTGGAACTTACTGGAAATAACTCAATCTTCGGCGACTACGAAGAAGAAGCGCCGATAATTATCGGGGGCACTGCAGTAGTCCTAGTACTAACTATCGTAGTGGTGATAATTAGACGCAGGCGGCGCTCACTCGACGATTAGAACGTGCCACCTTAGGGAGAGTGCGGCGGCTAATCCCAAAGCAAATGCAGGGGCTTGGGGCCAGCCGAAGGTATTCGTGAAGATTGCAAATAGAACAATCGTAGCAGCGGCGGTAGCAGCGGCGTCCACCAAGGTTTCTCTGGAGAAACCGGATTGACTGACTATGTGATCGCGGTTCCTTATTGCGAGAGTCACTAGCGCTAGAGCTCCAAATAGAATTAGGTGTCCAGCAATCCAACCTATGGATGCTCCGAAGGCTGCATCGAGTGAGTCTTGGAAGCCTCCGAGGACCGGGGATGCTAGGTCGACCATGGCTCTGCGAAAGGCGGAGCGCTCAAGACGATTCCGAAAGGCTCACTTCAGTCTCTGCGGCTGAGATAGAGCCCGAAAACTCCGATAGTGAGAGCTGTCGCCAACACTAGAATAAGTGGTGATACACTATCTCCGCTCTTCTCCCATCTAGAAGAGTCGAGTGGGAAGTCATCCATGTTGTCACCCACTCCATCTCCGTCATCATCGGTATCTACGATATCGCAGAGTCCATCTTCATCCGTATCTAGTGGCTTTGAGAAAACCGAGAGGGGGTCGGATTGGCAGATTTCTTCTAGGGTATCCGACCACAGGTCATCGTCATCGTCATCATCGGAGTTGTCGCCTACGCCGTCGCCATCAGTATCCCTTGACTCACTTGGGTCGAACGGGAAGACGTCGTTTGAGTCCAGTATCATATCGTTGTCATCATCGGGGTCCAATGCATCACATATTCCATCCACATCAAAATCACTAGGGAATGAATTAGCATCGTCTGATGTTGTTCCACAATTAGTTTCCTCGATGTCATCCCAACCATCTCCGTCGTCATCGAGGTCAGCGTTGTTACCCACCCCATCTAGATCGGTATCTTCCCACTCATTGGCATCGAACGGGAACATATCGTAAGTGTCGTCAACACCATCGGCATCATCATCGGTATCAACTTCATCACATATTTGATCCGAGTCATAATCGGCTGGTCGGCTCTCCGCCGAGGCTTGATCCGAATCACATGACTGTTCTTCGGAGTCAGACCAGCCGTCATTATCGTCGTCTTCGTCTGCGTTGTCACCTGTGCCGTCCAAATCTAGGTCGGACCATTCGGAATAATCTAGAGGAAATGCATCGGAAGAATCCGGGTATCCATCATTATCGTCGTCTTCGTCAGAATTGTCTCCTATAGAGTCGTCATCAGTGTCCACCCACTCATTGGGATTCAAAGGGAAAGCATCCGAAGTGTCAGTCACGCCGTCGTTATCATCATCTTCGTCGAGCGAGTCACAGGAGCCGTCAAGATCGGTGTCAAGAGGAATTGACGAGTTGGTTAGGGGGTCAGAGTCACACGCTTCTTCCATCGAGTCGGAAAATCCGTCGCCATCATCGTCAGTATCGGCATTATCTCCTACTCCATCGCCATCCAGGTCTGACCATTCTGTGCCATTGAGAGGGAAGCTATCGTAGGCGTCATCATACCCATCCCCATCATCATCGGTATCGAATAGATCGCATTCCCCATCATCATCGGTATCGGTTGGGGTGGACCTGGAATCAGTAGAATTGCTACCGCAGTCATTTTCATCTGCATCACTCCAACCATCATTATCGTCATCTTCATCGGCATTGTCTCCTATGCCATCGTAGTCGGTATCTTTCCACTCAGTATTATTCAGAGGGAAGGCGTCTTCAGAATCGTCGTATCCATCGCCATCGTCGTCATTGTCTAGGGGATTGCAAATTCCATCTCCATCAGTATCTTGAGGAATGCTGGTGTTGTCATACGGATCCGTGCCACATGAATTCTCCATCTCATTACTCCAACCATCTCCATCGGTGTCAGTAGAAAATAACCAGACTGTGAAGTTGTAATATCCCTCTCCATTGAATGTGACAATCCATAGTGTGACATGCTGGCCTCCAACATCTGAGCCATTGGAGTGGGTGTTTTGGCTGCCGTGCTGATTTGTGGACCAACCATAATATTGGCCTGAGGACGAATTCATCAGAAGAATCCAGCTGAGAACCTCACTTGGGTTTGAAGTCAAATCGATCGCGATGCCATAATCTGGAGGAACGTAGACGCTGTAGTAGTCGTCTTGATCGGCTTCTTGAGAGTGCCAGCCTGTGAAATGCGTGCCTCCTGTACCATTAATTCCGCTAATTGATGTTGCAATGAAAGTGGGACTGGAGAAGTTGTTTGATGCGTCGCCTCCTGTACCGGCATCGTTCTGATTGTACACGGGAGCAGAGGAAATGTTTCTGAATCGGAGAATCATTGTGTAGATTGTTTCTCCTGTATTTGCTCTAATCGATAATGTGACTGTTGTTCCGCCGATTGTTCTGTTGCTACTATTCGTGAATACTGGATTGCCGCTCGAACCAGTGGCGATTGTGTTACCATTCTGATCAAAGAGTTCGGAACGAATGTTTGCAGAGGTATTATTCCACGATACTTCCGCGCTTATTGAATAGTATGCTGGGATTATGAAACTGTACCAATCATATTCGTCATCGGTTTCATGAACATAGCCGTGGTATGTTGCATCCGATGCATTCAGAGTAGTAGGATTGGATTGTGAATTGGAAGCGTCTCCACCAGTATTGGCATCACTCTGGTTTCCGCCGGTTCCCCCGCCAGATCCTCCTCCTGAGTTGTTTCCTCCTGAGTTGTTTCCTCCAGTAGATGAAGCCACGAATACCCAAACCTGTAGAGTATAGGTCCCGTAACCTGACCATTTCTGTACTCTAAGATACACCGTATTTCCAGTGCCACTCGTGTTAGTTCCATTGGTAGTCACACTATCATAGGTAGAAGCGTTAGATGCGCCGCCATTGTAACTCCCATCGAGGGAGCTGTTCGCATGATCATACAGAATCAAATCATAGTCAGCACCGGGAGGAGAGGTTAGAGTAGCTGAAAGTCCGTAGCCACTCGACAGGTTAACTCCATAGTAGTCATTTGAATCGTTATTAGAAAAATTTCCGTAGTATGTAGCATTGCTAGCGGGCAACCAAGTTGCAGATGAAACCCCATCTCCTGCATCGCCCCCTGAACCAGCATCATTAGCTAGCACTAGACCTGACAAACAGGTGGTGATGATTAGTACACCAATCACTTTGGCGGAGAAGGTGGATGCCACGAAGTTTGGTGATAGTCAAGTGGATTTGAAGTTTGGTAATCATTTTCTTGGACTATGCGGCACGACTATTTCCAATACTCTTCCAGAATGCTACAATAGTCGGTGACCGCATGAAGACTCCCCCTGCTGATGGTAGAGAGATGCCTCCACTAACTGTCTGGAAGAGATTGCAACGAGATATCGTCTCATGGCCCAGAAGGGTAACTGCTAGCAAGCGTGTACTACCCAACATGATTCTGTTAGGAACTCAGCGAGCGGGCACGACTAGCATTTATTCTCATCTGGGACGTCATCCCGGGGTGTACTTGTCAAAGACCAAAGAAGTGCATTATTTCGACAATTATCTCGACCTAGGGATAGACTGGTATCGCTCACACTTCCCTACTAGTAAATGGGTTGAGAGGAATTCTCAGAATCTTGGTTATGACATGACGATTGGAGAAGGTAGTCCATACTACCTATTCCACCCAGAAGTTCCCTCACGTATCCATCAAACCCTGCCTTCGGCAAGATTTGTAATTCTTCTTCGTAATCCTGTAGATCGTGCTCTCTCTCATTTCCGACATGAGCGAAGGAATGGTTTCGAAGAAGAAATTGAGTTCCAGCAGGCATGGGATTTAGAAGCTGAAAGATTGGATGGGACAGAAGAGAGGTTGAAGGCTGGAACTACAATGTTCGAAGAGGCCCATAACCGATTTTCGTACACGGCCAGAGGGGATTATGCTCCACAATTAGAGCGCTGGTTCGCCCTGTTTGATAGGTCTCAATTCCACATAATCCGTAGTGAGGATATGTTCGAGAAACCCAATGAGGTTATGGCCGGGTTATTCGAATTCCTCGGGTTGCCCCCAGTTGAGTTAGGAGATTTCCCGAGGCTCAACACAACGGCCAAGACTCCAGACACGGATGAGATGGAAATCAGGGAGCGCCTCGCGGCCCACTATTCTCCAAAAATTGAGGAGTTGGAGGCTTTGCTGGGCCGTTCCATGAATTGGAATGAGAGTTGAAACATTCCTAACTGGATATTGAAGATAGGTTTTCCATTGTTTCCAGCACCATCCTGTCTCGATCAAATCTTCTCTCAGCTGTGTCTCTCGCGGCCTTGGAAATGGTTGCTCTTTCCTCTTCATCGGTTGCTAATCTTCTGATTGCAGAAACTAACTCGTCTAGTCGTCCTGGGGCGATGAATAGTCCGTCCTTTTCATGGGTTATTACATCCATATTGCCCCCTATGTAGGAAGATATGGTTGGAAGTCCGTGCGCCATGGCTTCTAGAAGTGCAAGCGGGAGTCCTTCATGACGCAAAGTCGGGATAAGATAGACATCTGCAGACGAGTACAGTCTCGAAAGTTCATCATCTTCCACTCTGCCATGGAAAGTTACTCTTTCGCGTAGGCTCAGATTGTCGACTAAGCGCTTCAATTCCTCGAGATAAGGGCCCGTTCCAACGATATCCAGATGCAAGTCCAGATCATCAATCTGTGAAACGGCCTTGATGGCTTCCTGGAATCCCTTCTGGCTGTCAGCGCGGCCAGTGCAGAGTAGGCGTAAACTGCCATCCTGGGGAGAGTACTCTTGGTAATCTGGGAGTTTTATTCCGTTTTCTATGACCCTTACTTTGCCTTTCGAGAATACGCGGAAATCCCTCACTAGGGTTGGAGAAACGAGAACAATGCTGGCGGCTTTCCTTCGCATCGGCATTTCCCACAGAAGACAGCGCTTGAGAAGGAACATTGGAGTTAGGAATAGCCAGTGCCAATAACGTGGCCTCTTGTCTGCAGAAGTTAGGAAAGAGAAAAGTTCGGTCCTGAGTGAGCCGTGGCAGACCACTGCAACAGGAATGTGGTTCTTCTTGGCCCACGAGAGGATGCCGAATCCTGCGAATTCATTACTGTGAATAACGTCGATTGGTTTCTTCTGGTGGATCTCCTGAATGACCTTCTTCGATTCGTTGAACCATGCCCTTGATAGTTTCTTGGGGCGAGATGCAGTCAGATAGTGAACGGTAAAACCAGACTGGTTCTCGACCAATTTTCCGTCTGGATGAGGGGTGGTGATTACGGTCACTTCATGGCCATGCTTGACAAAGCCCCCGCATAGGTCCTCACATTGCCTCTGGAACCCCCCAAAACCGTGGGCCAAAGTAGACCTAGTCAAGACGAGAATGTGCATGTTAGCAATTGATTGTCATGAGTTTGCGTTATAGGCGTATTCTAGACTCGTCTCAGTATCCGAATTTCTCCAATACCCCTGAGTTCTGCTCGGCAAACTCCACTAATTTGCTATCTTGCTTGAAGGCAAAGGCTCTGCTGGCATCTATTGATTCAGTGAGGCTTGATACCAACTCGGTATCGGCCGGGGCGGAGATGTGATTCAGGATGTTTTCAACAGTATTTTCGGGATTGGTTAGTAGATTCTCGTAACGAACCGCTAGTACCTTCTCTCGATCTTGTAGCATGCTCTCCTCAATCTCCATTTGCTCCGCCCAGAATTCCAGAGCATGTGACAGGGTTGCGGCCCGCTGCCCCCTCCTAATCGGTGAGTTGCTGGATCTCCAACGATATGAGGGGAGCCACTTCTCGAATCTACTGACATCCTCAGACCAATTCTTCTTGCTTCGAGTGTGAAGGCTGGCTGCTACATCGACTCCGTGGCGAACAACGTGAATGATTCTCATTTCGGGCCAAATAGAGGTCCAAAAAGGCAATGCTGGGCCGTTACGGGGGTCTTTCCAACCCCATTTAACGTCAAGGTCAAAGACGCCATTTTTGAGAGATTGGCCCGAATATTTCTTGCTTGCACGACTTGCTAGCCTGACTCTGAGATATTGTTCGACCTTTTCCCTTGCAGGCTCGAAATCGAGTAGTTCGGAAACTGCGGCTGGTCTGGCCCAATCTGCGCCCGCATTTTCGTAAATCCATTCGTTCAATCCGATGAAAAATTCAGACTCATGATCTTCCTGCAAATCCTTACCCATCATTACCCCAGATTTGTCCAATAGACGAGACACTAGACTGGTGCCGCTGCGGTGCATACCAACGACGACTATC
>TARA_B100000686_G_scaffold340509_1_pt1 | contig 10523 bp, 20 predicted proteins | sample TARA_B100000686 | Tara Oceans TARA_B100000686 (sample SAMEA2622733) | marine metagenome | biome: marine biome (ENVO:00000447); feature: marine epipelagic mixed layer (ENVO:xxxxxxxxx); material: "saline water (ENVO:00002010), including plankton (ENVO:xxxxxxxx)" | depth 150 m
AGGGTCAATGTAACAGGAATCGCCAACTTTTGAGTTACCGAATATAGGCATTAATCCTCGCCAAAGAAACTTCTGAGGACAGGATGCATCTCCATCATTTGCTCTTTACCTATCTGTTCGTACATCCTAATCATAATTCCGACAGTAAGTAACACACCTGTACCCGAAGATTGCCCCACAGTTCCAATCATGTCTGCACCAGCAGCTAAGAAACCAACCATTGCCCCACTGAAAACGGTCACAGTAGGAATGTATCTCTCCAGAACCTTTTCTACGATTCTAGGATCTCTACGGAAACCGGGAATCTGCATTCCAGAGCCTTGTATCTGCTTGGCTACAGAGTCAGGACCCATGTTAGTGGTTTCAATCCAGAACTTTGCGAATACTATAGACCCAAGCACCATAATTCCCATGTAAACTACGATATGTACAACCAATTGCCAAGGTTCATGCCCTCCCATGTATTGCCCATATTTCTCAGGACTGACTAGTGGAAGGAACCAGTCTTGTAGACCAGCAATTCGATTGACATAATACGCCAATCCCATTGTGGGAACAGGATTACTCCCATCCGTGGTATCAAAGGCACCTAGCATCCAGTTACGGCCGAAGATAGGCCATGTAGACATACCGGGATGAGACCAGAATAAGAGAGCAAACATATTGACATTTGCCAAGAGAGCAGCCATCAATATCACAGGAATGTTACTAGCGTAGATTAATCGAATTGGATAACGCCCTCTGGCTCCCCTTACCTTACCATGAGCTAAAGGAAGTTCAATTCTTGATGACTCGACATATACAACAATAAAGAAAACAGCGAGAGTACCAAGTACAGCAACAATAGGATTAGGAGGCGCTAGCAGCATCGCTTCATATCCATAGTCGCTCAGATCGGCAGTAGATGAATTCTTGAGATACCAAATAATCATAGGAATAGTTCCTGAAGGAACCTCACTTCCACTTCCTGGAGCAGGTTCCCAATTCAATGTACCTGTGAAAATAGCTTGAGAGACACCAGCTGCAATGAATAGAGAGATACCAGAACCAATTCCCCATTTTGAAACACTCTCATCCATAAGGAATACAAGGTAAGAGCCAATTGCCAACTGAGTAATAATCGTCATTCTGGCCCAAGTAAGACCAACATCAGAAACAATCGCTGAACTGGGCTCCAAGAAACCGAATACTTGTGGAGCAGACTCCACAACAATCATTACCAAAACCAGAACCTTTTGAGTTCCCTGATAGATTTCTTTATCTCTTGGATCTTGTAGATTAAGGTTGATTATCTTCGCTCCAGTGAAGAGCTGCATGATAATACTCCCAGTAACGATAGGTCCGATTCCCAGATGCATAAGACTTCCACTTGCACCAGCTAGAATTGCACGGTATTGACTGAAAAGATCTATAGTTTCTCCACCTAATCCATAGATTGCAACATTGGTCATTGCAAAATAGATGATAAGAATGGTCAAAGTCCAAGTCATCTTACTTCTGAAGTGCACGTGCCCGTCAGGCTTCCTGACAGTAGGCATTCTGCCAATTATTGGCTTTAGACCGTGTAGTTTGGAGCCTTCACCAGAGTAAGAAGCTCCCATGTAAACTAGCCAAGTTACGACCGTCATACCGACGCCCATCAGGACAGCAGCTTCAGTCTCGGGTGATTTCCAGTTGTACCAGAGTACGTATAGCAATAGCATGAATCCACAGGGGCCAATCGCTTGCGCAGGGTTCCTAGGTATTGTGTCTTCACTCATTAACAATTTCTCCACCAGCTGCCTCAGTTTTTTCCACAGCCTTTGCAGAGGCAGATTTGATTGTCAGTTTGTAGGCTTGACTAGCAGAGCCAGTACCAAGCAATTTGTCATATCCCATTTCTTTGAGATTAATCAAAATGGTCTTTCCTTTCTTGGTCGCTACGCCTTCATCTATCCATGCAGATGCATTTTCTTCAATGGTTTTCAGGTTGATTGCATTGTTTGCCCTAACTACTGTTTGTGGGCGTTTGAAACCATGGGCGCCCCAGACTCTACCGACACGTTCGTACATGATTCGTTTAGTCTTGTGACAACCTGCATTTCCTCGCCCCCCTCTTAATCCAGCACCACGTCCTTTCTTGTGCCCACGACCACGAGTGCGACTTCCAGTCATCATTCCTTTACGCCTTGGCATACTGCATCCTCCTTATCAGTTGATTAATCTTCTCTCCCCTGTATCCAAGAGCTCCTCCTTCCTTGAAACTTCGTTTTATTCCCTCATACCCCTTTCGAGGAGGATGTAATCGGAAAACAGGTTTCAATTCAGGAATATCACCAACAATGGCTTTGCCCTCTGCCAACCCTTTAGCCAAAGCCTTTATCGTTTTGAAAGAAGAATCTTTTAAATCGGACTTGGTAAAATCAGAGTTCCCGCTCTTTTTACCTGAACTTTCCAACATTATTTGTGTAGTCTCAGGGTCGATTTCACCCCACGTCACATAGTCTTTGATGATATTTAACATACCTTTGTAGGTTTCATTCTCTGGTATGATTACACAATGATTGACACGATTCAATCTCATGAGTTTCATAGTTCTCTTGATTTTGGGTTTTATGTTTACTTGACCCCTAACACGTACAACGGCCCAGCTCATTCTTGCTTTACCCCCTTGACCATATTGTGGAACTCTTCTTGGCCAGGCAACAATTTGGTTGTCGATGTCTTTTCAAGTGCCTTGAACATGGCACTAGCGAAATTGTAGATTGTCTGAGTTTGTCCTTTAGTGAAAGACCAAGCGTCCTCAACACCAGCCAACCTTAGCATAATCTGACCGACTTGGTTTGTAACCAACCCGACACCAGGCGGTGCAGGTTTGATAGTCACGCGAGTCGAACCCGTCCTTCCAGAAACTTCGAAAGGCAATGAATTTGGAACTGCAGTTGAGCATTCCCATGATCCACTTCCTCTGCGAATCTCTATAACATTCAGTTTTGCTCTATCAAGAGCTTTTGTAATAGTTGGCCGTACCAATTTACCAGAAACTCTTCCAAGTCCAACAACTCCGTTTCCATTACCAACTATGGTTGTTACTGCAAATCGAACTCTCCTACCAGAATCTGACATTCTCTGAACCATGTGAATGTCAATCACTTCTTCCATTAAATCAGGTAGAAGCAAATCCACGATTGGAGGCTCACGCAGAGGTAAACCAGATTTCAGAGCATCTTCTATTGTAGTAATCTCTCCAGAAACCACCTTTTGTCCAAGTTCAGTCTTTGCCGTCCAATTAGATATTCTTTCTTCGGCGAAGCGTCGTCTCTGTTGAGCAGGAGACAATGGAGGCCCACGTTGTGGTCTTCCACCACCCTTTGGTTTTCCACCTTCTTTTTTTCCTACATCAGGTTTTTTCTCTTCACTCATTTCTTAGACCCCTCTATTTTCTTAGTTACCTTTTCGATATCCTTTGACATCTTGTCAGAGATATGATTTCCATTTATTCGTGAATCGTCAGGATAAAGGTCGTCAGAATGAGGTATTTCCAGCCCCCCGTCAACTAGTCCTTTCAATGTAGCGAAAGCTCTTCCTCCAGATGTTGGAGTTATTCTTCCAATATCTAGAACTGCCGATGAAACTCCCGCATTCAAGGCACGCTTGGCAGCCAACCTTCCAGATAAATAAGCCGCTGGGACGTTTTTCTTCGAGTTTTTCCAACCCATTCCAACCAAATCATTAGATGTGGCAGCAGCCAGTACTTTGTCACCTGAGCTTGCAAATTCAGTTATTTGAACCATAACTTTCGCATTGGTAAATCTTACCACGGCTCTTGGGAGTCCAGATTTGATAAGAGCCAATCTCTTACGGTAGTCCGTAATTTTTTCCCTTCTTCTTGAAAAATGCATTCTTCGCGGCATTACTTCTCCCCTCCAAGTTTTACACCATCGATTTCCATGTTGTATCTCAAGTGATTTCGTGAATTGTAAACTCCACCCTTTACGCGCCGGTAATAGCGACGATATTGCGCGGCATCGATAACTCCATCATTTCTCAAGTTGGCCAATTCGTCTCTTAGAGCTCTGACTTTGGTCATCCACGCTTCCTTCTTTGGAGTTCTGGCTCCTCCATGTCCTTTTCTAGAACCATGTCCTCTTCTCCTACCCTTGCTACGCTGGAAGGCCATTGCCTTAGCACGTCCACGGGAGATTCCTTTCTTTTGGTGTTTACGAATAAATTTTTGCACAATCAGAAGTCTGACATCATCTCTAGTCACGGCTTCTGATATCCTCTCTTGAACTTCAGGCCGGTCATCCACCCAAACACGGTGAACTCCACACTTCAGTAGTTCAGAGGCAACACGCTTCTGGTATGAGAGATTCATAGATCCCTCCTATTGAAGACCCGTATTCCAAGTTCATCAGCCTTGTTTACTATAATTTCTCTTTTTTTGTCTCCAACAGTCCTTGCGATTCGAATTGCTTGTGTCTTTGGATCAACATCATCAACTTCCTTAGGATTGTTGACTCTAACTTCTTCGAACCCAGAGGGATGTAGCCCTCTAACACTAGCTGGTCCTCTGAATCCAGATTGTACTACAGGGATACGATACTTGAAATGTCTACGCATCTTAGAATGTATTCCTCTTGGCCTTCTCCACTTGTCACCAAGACGCTTGTATCTGAACCAATTCTGACGTTTGAAAGCAGGTCTCTTGTGAGATATACGGTTTCTCTTTGACAAGTCGGACTTAGTTTTGTCATCCATGACGGGCTTCTGCCGAGGTTTGTATTCTTCATCGCTCATTGAGCAGCCCCCTTAGATATCAAATAAATTCCATCTTGGAAAACACGTGTATCTCTACCTTTGACCACTGTTGCTCGTTCCATGTTAGCAGCAGTTTGGCCAACATTCTCGATATTATTACCTTCAACGGTTACAGTGTCTCCCTTTACCTTCACATCAACCCCCTCAGCAATTGCTGCTGTACGAGTTGCTTTCTCCCCAAGGAAATTGTCAATGGTTACGTTATTTCCTTTAGCCGCGACCTTCATAGGAAAGTGGGCAAAAACGATTTTCATTTCATATTTGAATCCCGTGTCGACACCTCTAATCATATTGGCTAGATGGGCTTTCCAAGCCCCAATCAAGGCCTTTTCCTTTCTTCTTAATTTCTTTCCAATTATTTTCAATTTACCATCGGCCTGTTCAAAATTGATTGCCGTGTGATCGAAAGTACGAGATAATTCACCACGCGGTCCAGTAACTTTAACATCAACGCTACTGCTATCCACGCTGACTCCTTCAGGTAATTCCAAAGTATGAACTAATTTTTCTATAAGCATCAGTAAACGTAAGCTAGTAGCTTCCCTCCTGTAGATGCCTCTCTGGCTTGATCATTGTTCATAACACCATAAGGTGTAGTAAGAATCAGAATTCCGAAATCTTTTGCAGGTAGGTAACGAGCCTCATGCCGCTCCATATCGCGCATTTTTACAGAGAATCGAGGTTTGATCGCTCCACAACCGTTAATTCTTCCATTAAGTGAAATTGCGAATTCACCACCTTTTCCATTCTCTTTGTATTCGTAATTGTTGAGATATCCTTTTTCTGTGAACAACTTAAGAACATCTTCAATTAATTTTGACGCAGGGACACTAGCTGAATTCTTTCCGACGTGATCTGCATTCTTAATGATAACAAGTGCATCTGATAACGGGTCATGTCTCATAATCTATACCTCAATCGTATTTTTTGAACCCGAGCTCTTTAGCCCTGTCCCTGAAACACTGTCTGCACATGTTCAGTCCATATCGGCGTACAAGTCCGCGCTTTCTGTCACAAAGTACACAGCCTTCTATTCGGCCACGATAAACTTCGCGCTCTTTTATCTTAACTTTGTCAATATTCATACCTTGAACACCTCCAAAGTAAATTTCTTCTTCATGAATTCTCGGCATTCATCAGCAGTGATACGATGATTCCTGCCGACCTTCTTGCCCTTAATCTTCCTTCTCGAAACCCTGAATCCAGGCCTTTCGAAAGCCACGGCAATATCTAGACCAAAAATCCCAATGTCCGGATCGTAACTTTCATCTTTGTAACCAGTATAATCAGGAATTCCAAAGTTCAAACACCCAGTATTGGAAAAGCAGTACGCAGGTAATCGGTTCTCCCTGACCCAAAGCGAGTCTTTCAGAAGTTTCTCAGCGTTTTTACCCCTGAGTGTCACCTTACAACCGATTGGCGCACCCAATCTTATTCCGAGATCACGGTTCGTTGATTTTGATAATGTTCTTACTGGTTTACATCCACTGATCTTCTGCAAGACAGTCTCTGCCTTAGCGAGCCTCTCCCCAGCCTCTCCAACACCGATGTTCAGGACGACTTTAGATATTCTTAGTTCCCGCATTGGATTCATACTTTAACCTCCGGCAGTGAGACCATTGCTTTTTTGTCACCAACAACGAAAGTGTATGGAGTTATAGTTTGGAAATCCTTGTACATAACCAGATTTGGTTTGGTGCTACGGGTCACTTCATGACCAGTAATCTTTGTGATAGAACCAACGTGAGCTCCACCAGTGATAAGTGCATGAGCGCCTTTCTTGAATTCCAATACTTTCTTTATCTTGAAATCAGGTAATGATACCTGCATAACATCGCCCGTCTTGATTTTCTCTTCAGACAATATGTTCGTACCATCATGAAGATTCAATTGGGTTTTTCCGCCCTTTACGGTGGTTTTGTTCTCTACACGTACCAGTTTCCATTTTGCCTCAGTGGCTTTGATGGAAACAAATTGAATCCTACCATGCTTGTCAAGCAAAGTTCGGAAATGCATTTTCATTTTAGGTATAGAAATAACATCCATTAATCCTACAGGAGTCTTTGGTTTTCTGACAACCCTTTGATCAATCATTATAGAACCATCCGTAAGGATAATTCTGGCTTCTCGATTATTATCACAGACCTTTAGATAATCTCTCAATATAGTTGAAATTGGGATTGCACCTTCGAGAGAGTGTTTGCCAGGCATTGGCTTCGTGGTCCAAGTTCTTTCTTTTCTGGCTATATTCCATGAACGTGGAGCTACCAGACGTTTCAGATGTCCACTACTCATTTGCTCCCTCCCTTTAATCTTTCAATCAATTCAGCTTTCTTACCGCTAACAGGCAATCCTTGTTCCTTCAGAGCATCCTTCAGTTGAGGTACAGTCATACTGTCATAATCTACTTCCTCCGCCCCTTCGTCAGTTTCCTCTTCAGTTTCTTCCTCAGAGGCCTCTTCTTCGGCCTCTTCAACAGGACCATGAGTCTCAGCTTCATATTCATCCTCAGCAGCCTCGAAATCAGATACTACATCATCCGTCCATTCGACAGCTTCATTGACGCGATTGAGTAGATTTCTTCTTCTTATGTCTGACCAATCAGGATTGATAATCACTAAGTTTGAAGCATCAACGGGCCTCTGTAGTTCAGTCCCATCAGATTTGAAATAAGTGTACCCTTCGATGTAAATTTTACGAGCCTTACGATCGATTTTAGCGACCTTTGCCGCATTATTTCCCTTTCCTTCTCCTCTTACAATAAGAACTCTGTCGCCCTTTCTAACAGGAATAGCTCTAGGATACATGAATCCTCTTGCTAACTGCCGCTCTCGGAGACCACGATCGATTGGCGCCGACATTTCACGATGTCTACGGTGATAAGGTGCAGTGTAACGGGCGAGTCTCTGTTTTCTTGGTTGCTTTGAACTCATATAATCCTCATACTATGGTCGTCGCCGCTGCGGCGATACGGGGCCACCTCTCAGCTGCTTCTCTGGAAACGGGTCCTTTGATTCCAGATCCCTTTGTCTCGCCTTGTTCATTGGTCAAGACAGCTGCATTATCCTCGAATTGAACCATTGTTCCGTCGGCTCTACGATATGGTCTGCGGCATCTCACAATCACTGCACGGACTAACTGCCGTCTCATCTCCGGATTTCCTTTCTTTACAGAGGCGACTACCATGTCACCAACACCAGCAGCAGGAGATCTACGATGTACTCCTTTGTAATTCAGAACAGTGACGATTTCTACTGTCTTCGCCCCACTGTTATCGACACAATCAATTCTAGCGCCTTGAGGTAGACCTCTCATTTGTCTTCCAGCTATGCCTTTCATGGATCCCTCCTCTCAATCACAACGAATGATTTAGTCTTAGATAATGGCCTGCATTCCATCAGGGTCACATTATCACCTTCACCAGCACCAACACTAGCTGGGCTGTGCGCATTAATCTTTGATGAACTACGCGCATAACGCTCGTACTTAGTATCATATTTCATTTTGTCAATTTGAACAACCACAGTTCTCTGAGCTCTAGCCTTCAATACAGTACCTTTCAGTATCTGTCCACGAACTGAGAGAGTACCATAGAAAGGGTCATTTGGGTCACCATCCCAAGGGTTAGCTGGTGCATCGACGTCAATTCCGATATCCTTAGCTTTATCCTTACTCATGGTTTCACCTTCTTTATCCTGTCCTGAGGACGATATGCGATTTTTCCACCCAATATTTCTCCGCCACTGAAAGCGAATTTCCCAGGGCGTTTACTGACGACCTTTTCAGATCCGTTCGCCTTTATGACAAGCGTTTCACGCGTCTCATTAACTACAGTTCCAGACATTCCGCACAAACTGGGGTCACTGTGATGTGTAACCTCAACATGTTCTCCAATGAATTCTCCTCTCCCGTCCATTATTCAACCTCCACCGGGAACCCCATGTCTGAGAGTACCTCATTGACTTTCTTGATATGAACACCTTGAAGTTCGATTACTCCACCTTTCGAAGTCCCTCCTGTTGCACATTTGGTTTTCAACTGTTTTGCAAGGTCATTGATATCAACACCTTTTCCGACACCTTCTATTATGGTGACCAGTTTTCCATAACGACGTTTCTCTGTGCGAACGGTGATGGATTGCTGTTCCCTTACAATTTCTTCCATTGCAAGGAGCTCTTTTGGAAGACCAGTTAGTGGATCAATTTCAACCATTGTTCTCAGCCTCCAATTCCATCTCACGTTCAATAGTCATAATCCTAGCAATCTGTCTCTTGATGGCCCTCATCCTTCCTGGAGAGGTGGGTTGACCTCCCATAGATGCGATGCCTCTTTCATTCATGAGTTCAGAGCGCAGTTCCTTGAGTCGAGATTCCCTCTCCTCAGCTTGCATTTCTCTTATCTCGGAAGGTTTCTTCAGACTCATTCCTCTTCACCTTCCTTTTTATCTTCATCTTTTGACGCTTCGGCCTTTTCTTCTTTCTTCTCGGCGGGTTTTTCCTCTGTATCTTCGGCTTCTTCTGGAGTTTCTTCCCCTTCTTCCGCCTCAGTTACAGGCACTTCAGGTTCAGCGACTTTAATCTCGTCAGGCAATCTGGCGTCGGGCTTCATGATTGCAACTTTAACTCCAATCGTCCCAGGCTTCAATTTTGCCTGAGCTATACCGACATCCATCAATTCAAGTGCAGTCTCTCCACAGAATTTGATGTGCCCTGAAACGAATTTCTCAGTACGGTGCCTCAAACCAGTCAACTTTCCAGCGATCGTTATCTGACAACCTCTTGCTCCTGCATCCATTATACGCTGAAGCATGGAATTTCCGGCACGTCTGTAGTTCCATCCTCTTTCCAGTGCATTTGCCACTTTAGACGCCATAATCAGTGGATTCAAAGCAAAATTAGTTACTTCTCCAGCTTCCACTTGTAAATTCTCATAACCAAATTTCCTTTCTAAATCATCAGTAAGTTGTTGGATATCACTGCCTTTTCTACCAATAACCAGTCCAGGTCTTTCAGCAGATATCCTGACGTGTGTCCCTAGAGGCGTTCTCTGTATTGAAAGTCCTCCAAATCCAGCTCTTGCTGTCTTCTCTTGTACATGCTGGTGAACTTGTACACGACGTACACGTTCCTTCAACATCTCCTTGACAATGGTCATTTAGCTTCCTCCAGTACGACTTCGACGTTCGCACTTTCACGTCTCTTTGGCGTTGCTCTTCCCCTAGCTCTTGGGAATCGAGCCTCAAAAGTGGTACCTCTTGAGGTTGCAATGTGCAAAATCCTCCAGTTCTCAACATCGATGTTGTTAGCCTCACCATTGTTTCCAGCGGATTCGATTACTTTGAGTATAGCGGAAGCAGTCTTCACAGGGTATCTTCCGGTCGACATGCCCTTACCTCTACGGTGACCTACCTTTCCATCGTGACGCATGAATGGGACAGCCTGATTTTTCTCTATAACTTGTTCCAGATAGCTTTTGGCCTTTTCTAGTTCCATTCCCTTTATCGCTCTGCATACTTCTCTGGCAGCTTTAGGCGATATGTTGAGTCCAGTGCCGCGAGCAGCAGCATGTACCTCAGGATCATATGGGAACGAGAAACCTTTCATAGTATCACTTCAGCGGCATAAATTTCGACGATTTTGTAGCACCGACTCCCGGCCCAGTATGGGTTGGTGAGGTTCTCGTGGGGGCTAATTCCCCAAAATACAGCCCAATCATTTCGGGCA
>TARA_B100000686_G_scaffold342402_1_pt1 | contig 10510 bp, 9 predicted proteins | sample TARA_B100000686 | Tara Oceans TARA_B100000686 (sample SAMEA2622733) | marine metagenome | biome: marine biome (ENVO:00000447); feature: marine epipelagic mixed layer (ENVO:xxxxxxxxx); material: "saline water (ENVO:00002010), including plankton (ENVO:xxxxxxxx)" | depth 150 m
TGGTTTTGGATATAAAATTTCTGTAGTTCCTTTTCATTTTTGGACGCCTGATGTTTATGAAGGGGCACCTACTACGATAACGGCATATTTATCTGTGGCGCCTAAGGCGGGTGCATTTGCAATGATGGTCCGATTTTTTAACCAAGTCCTTGCTGATGGTGGTGCTATGACTGGTGTTGAAGGTATAAGTACGACTCAAATTCCATGGCCTGAACTTTTAAGTCTATTGGCTATCATTACCATGACATTGGGTAACCTGATTGCAATCCAACAAGAGAACCTAAAACGGATGTTAGCTTATTCTAGTATAGCGCATGCGGGGTATATGATGTTAGCATTGCCTGTTATGTCTTCCCAAGGTGTTTATGCTTTAATGATGTATCTTGTTATGTATTTGTTTATGAATTTGGGTGCATTCTCCGTTGTAATTGCTGTTAAAAATAAAACAGGTGGTGAGACATTTAATGATTATCGTGGTCTGGGTTGGGAGATGCCATTAATTGGAATAGTGATGACTATTTTTATGGTTTCACTTACTGGTTTACCCCCCACAGCTGGGTTTATTGGGAAATTTTATATATTTGCAGCTCTTGTAAAAGCAGGCCCTCAATTCTATTACTTGGTAATACTTGCAGGTATAAATAGTGTTATTTCTCTATACTATTATCTTAGAGTTGTAAAAGTGATGTTTTTGGAAGGAGATAGAAGTGAACTTATTATTCAACCTCCTCTAGTTATGATAGGAGTACTATTATTGGCAGCTATACCTACAATTTTATTCGGTGTATACTGGTCACCAATTGCGAATTGGATAGATTACTCGATGACTTTTTTTATTCAAACAATTTAATTATCTTATAATAAAATCTTTACAAATGGACCATATTGAAATAAAAAAAGGTCATAACATTCGTATATCCGGATTGCCAATAGGAAACCCTGTTTCAGTACCAATGTCTGAAACAGTCGCGATTTATCCATATGAATTTCAAGGTGTTAAACCAAAACTTATGATTAAAGAGGGGGAAAAAGTAATGTTGGGTTCCCCTCTGTTTTTTGATAAGTCACAACCAAAAGTTCGATGGCCCTCACCTGCCAATGGTATAGTACAAAGTATTCATTTTGGAGCAAGAAGAGTTATAAAAAAAATCGAAATATCCGTTATCGGTGATGATGCTGTTGAAGGGCCTGTATATACCAAAGAGAAATTATATGATCTGAATCGCGAAGATATTCTGAAAATTATTTTAGATGCCAACCTTTTTCCAATAATTAGACAAAGGCCTTTCAATAAGGTTGCAAATCCAATGGATAAACCTAGAGATATATTTGTTTCTGCTATAAATACTGCACCATTATCTGTTGATCTAGATCAGGTTTTATATTTAGAGAAAAATAATTTTCAAATTGGTGTAACTGCTCTCAGTAGATTGGTTGGAAAAGACATTTTTGTTACATTAAAAAAAGATTCCAAAATAATAGATATTTCTGATGCAACTATTCAAACCATTACACATCTACATCCTGGAGGGAATGTTGGTATACAGATTCATAATTCTAGACCAATCAAGCCTGGAGATATAATCTGGACGGTAGATGCTCAGAATGTAATTTCGCTGGGAAAACTATTTTTAACTGGAAAATATGATACTAAACGTATTTTATCCATAGCTGGACCAGGCACTTCGAACCCTCAATTTGTATCATCTAATGTTGGTTCCAGCATTAAATCTTTAATTGTAAATCAAGAATTTGATTTACCAGTGCGGCTTATATCTGGGGATGTCCTTACTGGGGTTAAAAAGGATCCAGATGAATTTCTAGGATTTTATGATACTGCTATTACTATTCTACCAGATATTGTTGAGAGACCTTTTATGGGTATGCTTCAATTAGGAAGTAGTAAGACAAAATATAGTCTTATAAATGCATTCTTATCCTTTGGTAGAACTCTATTCGAATTTAATACATCCCAAAATGGTGAAGAACGGGCAATGGTACCCATAGATGCTTGGGAGAAGGTACTTCCAATGGATATACTTCCTAATGCTCTTTTTAGGGCGATTTTAGCTGAAGATATAGAAGAAATGGAAAAATTGGGTATTTGGGAATGCGATGATGAGGATTTTGCTCTTTGCTCCTTTGCTTGTCCTAGTAAAATTGATGTAGGGAATGTAATTCGAAAAGGATTGAATTTGATGGGATCAGAAGGGTAAAAAATGCATTGGCTTAGAAAATATTTGGATAAGATAGCACCCAATTTTGAGCATGGTGGAAAACTGGAAAGATTAGGACCTCTATATGAAGCAACGGATACAATTTTATTCAGTACAGATATAAGAACAAAATCAGGCCCTCATATACGAGACAGTGTTGATATTAAACGAGTTATGATTCTTGTGGTTATATCTCTTTTACCCTGCTACTTATTTGGTGCTTTGAATGTTGGTTACCAGTATTCTAATGCAATTGGCGTTAATAGAACCTGGATAGAAAATTTAATCAATGGTATCTTTATTATCATGCCAATTATTGCAGTTACATTTGTTTCTGGTGCATTTTGGGAAATCTTATTTGCTTTAATTCGTCGGCATCCCATATCGGAAGGATTTTTAGTTACATGTGCTTTGATTCCACTTACATTACCTCCTTCTATTCCTCTTTGGCAGGTCGTTATTGCTACTTCATTTGGTATAGTAATTGGGAAAGAAATTTTTGGTGGTGTCGGAATGAATATTTTTAATCCTGCGCTTACGGCTCGTGCCTTTCTTTATTTTACGTATCCTGCGCAAATCTCCGGTGATAAAGTTTGGGTAGTATCACCAGACGGATTTTCGGGAGCAACAGCGTTAAGTATTCCTGCTGGGAAGACCGATGCTAATGCTGTTGATTTACTTAATGAAGCAACGGCTTCCATGGTTTTTGATTATTCCTGGAACAATATGTTCATGGGATGGATCCCTGGATCAATTGGTGAAACTAATAAATGGTTGATTATTCTGAGTGCACTTTTTCTTATACTTGTTGGTATAACAAACTGGCGTATTATGGTTGCATCTGTTGCAGGTTTGCTAATTACTGCATTAATAATGAATCTTTTTTCAAATTATTCTAATAATTCGATGCTAACTATTCCGCCTCATTATCACCTTGTTATGGGTAGTTTTCTGTTTGGTATTGTATTTATGGCCACTGAGCCAGTTACTGGTGCACATACTAATTCAGGAAGGTGGATATACGGATTTTTAATTGGAGTGCTAACGGTAATTATTCGTAGCATCAATCCTGCCTATCCAGAAGGAATTATGTTAGCTATACTACTTATGAATGCTTTTGCGCCCTTAATTGATTATTTTGTTATCCAAGGTAATATAAAAAAGAGAATGCTGCGATATGCACAGTAACACATACACAATATTTTTTACATCTATCATGACAATAATCCTAGGAATCATCTTGTCAACTGTTTCGGGAAAATTAAAAGCTACTCAAGAAGAACAAGTTGAGAATGATAGCAAAAAAAATATACTTATTTCGCTTGGGTATGTAGAGCCATTTGATAATCCTTGGACATCAACGGATATTAAAAATATTTTTGAGAGAAATATAGAAACTTACCTTTTAGATACATTAGGTAATAGAAAAGAAAAGAATACTAAATCCAAAGATAATGATGAAGAAATAAGAAGTTTACCTTTGTATTTAAAAAAGGAAAATGGAAAGATTGGAGGCTATGCAATACCAATTTCAGGAAAAGGTTTATGGTCTACTCTTTATGGATACTTTGCTATTGAGCCAGATGGGAGTACAGTGAAAGGTATTACATTTTATAAGCATAAGGAAACCCCTGGATTAGGTGGAGAAGTAGATAAGCATTGGTTTCAAAATAATTTTATTGGCAAAAAATTTGTGGATCCAGAAAATAATTTAGTGGGTATTAAAGTTTTGAAAGGTAAGGTGGATCCTAATAATAAAACAGCATATCATCAGGTGGATGGAATCTCTGGTGCAACAATTACCAGCAAGGGTCTCGAGAATTTTCTGTTAAATGATTTAAAAAAATATGACCTATTCTTTCAAAAAATTCGGGATAGGCAAGGTTAATGGCTTTACTTAGCAAACAATCCAAGAAGACATTTACGGATCCATTGATGGCAAATAACCCAATAAGTTTGCAGGTGCTAGGTATATGTTCCGCTTTGGCGGTAACCGTAAAAATGGAGACCGCGGTTGTGATGACTCTTGCAGTAGTTGCTGTTTTAAGCCTATCAAATACAATTATCTCAATAATAAGAAATTTGATACCATGGAAAGTACGCATCATTGTACAACTTTCTGTAATTGCCAGCCTCGTGGTATTGACAGATCAAATACTAATGGCCTATATGTACGATATAAGTAAGCAACTTTCTGTTTTTGTGGGCCTAATCATAACAAATTGTATTGTATTGGGCCGTGCAGACGCATTTGCTATGCAGAATACTCCAGGAAAGGCATTTCTTGATGGTTTTGGTAATGCTATGGGATATGGAGGGTTTTTAATAGGTGTTGCATTTTTCAGAGAGTTGCTTGGAAGTGGTTCTATCTATGGTCATAAAATTATACCTGATTCCCTTTATGCCGCAGGATACGAAAATATGGGTCTTATGGTTTTGTCACCTGGTGCATTTATTATTCTTGGTCTACTTGTTTGGCTTCAAAGAATAATTTCAGGTATGGAAGAGAAGTAGGTTTGATAGAGCATTATATAAGTATTCTGACTAAAGCAATATTCATTGAGAATATTCTACTTGCTTATTTTTTGGGTATGTGCTCTTTTCTAGCAATATCCAAGAAGGTGGATACGGCAATCGGCCTTGGAAAGGCAGTTATTTTTGTTCTTAGTATCACTGCACCTGTAAATTGGGCTATCCATTACTATTTTCTTAAACCAGGTGCTCTTAAATGGTTAAATCCAGATTATGGAGTTAATGGGAGTAATCCTATCAATTTAAATTTTTTAAATTTCATTGTCTTTATTGCAGTTATTGCGGCTATGGTACAATTGGTAGAAATGATACTTGATCGATTTTCACCTACTCTTTATATGAATCTTGGAATATTTTTACCATTGATTGCAGTGAATTGCTCAATTCTTGGTGGATCATTATTTTTAGTAGAAAGAGAATATACTTTCATGGAGTCTACGGTGTACGGCCTAGGTTCTGGGATTGGTTTTTTTCTTGCTATAGCTTCGATGGCTTCAATCCGGCACCGAATTCGTTACTCTAATGTTCCTCCTAATCTAAGAGGGATAGGTATTACAATGCTCCTAACTGGTTTGATATCTATGGCGTTTATGGCATTTTCTGGTATCGATCTATGATGGAACAAATTTTATTAACCGTTATTGTTTTTACCAGTGTAATTCTCATTCTGGTGCTTATTCTAAATTTTGCGGAGAATCAGCTTCTTCCGCAAGGTGATGTAAATATAGAAATTAATGAGGATACTGATAATAGTATCATTGCTCGTCCAGGTTCTACTTTATTGAGTGCGCTCTCCAGTCGCTCTATCTTTCTACCATCTGCTTGCGGTGGCGGAGGGACGTGTGCAATGTGTGAGTGTCAGGTGGTGGAAGGTGGAGGAGAAATATTGCCAACTGAAACCAGCCATATAAGCCGTAAAAAAGCTAAAGATAATTGGCGGCTAGCTTGCCAGGTTAAAATCAAAGAAGATTTAAAGATTCGTGTGCCGGATGAAATATTTAGTATTCAGAAATGGGATTGTATTGTCGAATCGAATAATAATGTAGCAACATTTATAAAAGAACTTGTACTTAATTTACCCGAAGGAGAAAATTTAAATTTTAAAGCAGGTGGATATATCCAGATTGATATACCAGAATACCAAAATTTGTCTTTTGATAAATTTGATATTGAAAAAGAGTATCATTCAGACTGGGATAATTATAAAATTTGGGACCTCGTTGCAAATAATGATGAATCAGTATTTAGGGCATATTCAATGGCAAATCATCCTGCTGAAGGAAATAAAGTAATGCTTAATGTTCGTATTGCTACACCGCCGCCTCCTCTATGGGAAGAAGTTCCACCAGGCTTAGCTTCGTCTTACATATTTAACTTAAAACCAGGTGATAAGGTCACAATTTCTGGGCCCTATGGGGAATTCTTCATTAAAGAAACAGATAGGGAAATGGTATATATAGGAGGTGGTGCAGGAATGGCTCCAATGAGATCACACATCTTTCATTTATTTCATACTCTTAAAACTGGTCGGAAAGTTTCATTCTGGTATGGGGCAAGATCTGTCCGGGAAATGTTTTATGATGACCATTTTAAAAAGATTGAGGAAAATTTTCCTAATTTTACTTATAAGGTTGCACTTTCTGAGCCCATGAAAGAAGATAATTGGGAAGGTTATACAGGTTTTATTCATCAAGTTCTTCATGATGATTATTTAAAGAATCATGAAGATCCTACTGATCTAGAATATTATATGTGTGGTCCTCCTCCAATGATCAATGCCTGTGATAATATGCTAGATAGTTTGGGAGTTGATAGAGAAATGATTGCATATGATAGTTTTGGTTAAATTGTTTTCAAAAAAAATAATCTCAAAAACCCAACTTTTGTTGGGTTTTTTCTTCTTATATACAGGATGTGACCATAAGAATAAAGTAAATACTATTACTGGAGAAACTATGGGAACTACTTATTCAATAAAGATCGTTTCACAAAATAAATTAATTGAAAATTCGGAAATTAAAATAAGTGTTGATTCAGTTTTAGCAATTATAAATATGCAAATGTCTACCTGGATTCCTGATAGTGAAATATCCCAGTTTAATTCTAGAAAATTAATTGGTCCTTTTTCTGTTTCAGAATCTTTTTTCAATGTTGTTAAAGTAGCTTTAGAAATTTCAGATATAACGGATCAATATTTTGATGTAACTGTTTTTGACCTAATGATGCTTTGGGGTTTTGGTCCAAGTCCTAAATTAGGTTTCCCTTCGGATGAAGATATTAAAAAAGTATTAAAATATTCAGGCTCTAAAAACATCTCCGCAAAGAATGGGCTATTAATTAAAAATAATCCTTCAACAAAACTAGATCTAAATTCTATAGCAAAAGGTTATGCTGTAGATGAAGTATTTCATTTTCTTCGATCAAAAGGTTACAGAAATCTGTTTATTGAAATTGGAGGAGAAGTAAGATGTCTTGGAAGAAATAGAGTAAATAAAGTTTGGTCTTTAGGGGTGGAAAATCCTATTATACGTGATGTGGAAGATAAAAAATTAGCATTCATTATTTACATTGATGATGGTTCTATAGCGACTTCTGGTAATTATCGGAGTTATATAAAATCTAACAATAAAATCATTGGACACACTTTAAATCCAATAACTGGTTACCCAGTTAAGACTAATGTAAAATCTGTAACAGTCAAAGCAAATTCATGTATGCTTGCTGATGGATGGGCAACAGCTTTAATGGCAATGAATTACAAATTAGGACTTGAAATGGTATTGGAAAATCCTGAAATAGAAGCTGCATGGATCCTTGCTGAAGAAGATGGGGAAATAAAAATTGCCTGCTCAGATGGTTTCGATATAAAGTCTGCAATTTACAAAATCATACGCTAATTGGAATCTGTTACAGATTTTCGCAATTTTTTGGTTCAGTTCCGCAATAGGAGCATATTCCATTAGAATTTAAACCTCCACATGATCCAGAGAGTGGTTTGTTTCCAAAAAGAATACCTGCTGCCATAAATACAATAGCCAAACTCAAAACAAGAATACTAAGGATAATATCCATACTTGATAATACATAAATATATAATTTGAGCCAATTATTTATCGTTGATATAGGCTCCTTTGATAAATATTAATTCTGTAAATTAAATATTAAAATAGAACTGATTTAAAGGTTAAAATAAAATAAAAATGTATAAGATCTTATCATTATTTATTGCATTACAACTTCCTTCATTCTTATTTGGTGGAGTTACAGGTTTGGATGGGGCTCCGCATTTAGATGGGAGTGTTGAAAATCTAAGTATTTTTTGGGTTGTCCCGTTTGCAGGTATATTACTCTCAATTGCAATTTTTCCATTATTTGCACCACATTTTTGGCATAAAAATTTTGGAAAAATATCTCTTTTTTGGGCTCTATCATTAATTGTGCCATTTTTTATTAAAGAAGGTTTTGAAATTACTTTCTATGAATTATTACATGTTGGTTTATTGGAATACGTACCATTTATAATTTTATTATTAGCACTTTTTACAATTTCAGGTGGCGTTCAACTAACAGGATCCTTGATGGGAACACCAATAATCAATACTTCTATTATCGCTATAGGAACGGCATTGGCCAGTTGGATGGGTACTACTGGTGCTGCTATGTTATTGATTCGACCATTGATTCGTGCTAACGAAAATAGAAAACAAAAAGTTCATGTAATAGTTTTCTTTATTTTTTTGGTTGCAAATATTGGTGGTTCTTTAACTCCTCTTGGAGATCCACCACTTTTCCTTGGTTTTTTAAAAGGTGTAAGTTTTTTCTGGACAACTAGGGCTATGCTGATACCAATGCTATTTATGGCGGTAAGTCTATTAATTATTTTTTATTTACTTGATTCATTCTTTTACAAAAAAGAAGGAGTTATTGAAAAAAAGGATTATGGATCTAGCAGATTAGGTTTACGTGGTTCGTTTAATTTATTTTTATTATTAGTGGTTATTGGAGGTGTTTTACTTAGTGGTTTTTGGCGTCCTAATGTATCTTTCGAGATTTACCATGTTCACTTAGAGTTACAAAATATTTTTCGGGATATATTACTTTTAAGTTTGACCTATGTAAGTTGGGTTATGACCCCTAAATCTATTAGAGATGCAAATGAATATACTTGGTTCCCTATTCTTGAAGTTGCCAAATTGTTTGCTGGAATATTTGTTACAATTATCCCAGCTATTGCTATTTTAAAAGCTGGAACAAAAGGAGCACTGGCTAAAATTGTTTCTTCTGTTTCAGATAACGGTGAACCCATTAATATGATGTATTTTTGGGCAACAGGTTTGCTATCGAGCTTTTTGGATAATGCACCGACGTACCTTGTTTTCTTCAATACAGCTGGGGGAAATCCTATTACTTTAATGGGTGATATGTATAATACTCTACTAGCAATTTCTGCAGGTGCAGTCTTTATGGGAGCAAATACCTATATAGGGAATGCGCCAAATTTTATGGTAAAATCTATTGCTGAGACATCAGGAATAAATATGCCTAGTTTTTTTGGATATTTTGTTAAGTGGTCTTTACCATTTCTTTTTCCACTATTTATTTTAGTCTCAATAATATTTTTTTAATGAGAATCTCAAAAGTCACAACTAAAACAGGTGACAAAGGTCAAACAGAGTTGAGCAATGGTCAGAGGGTATCAAAAAGCCATTTACGAATTAAGACCATGGGATCAATAGACCATTTGAATTCTATTATTGGTTGGGTTGTTTCAGTTACAGTATCAAATGTGAAAAGAGATTTAAAATCTATTCAGCAGGACCTATTCAATATTGGTGGAGAATTATCCATGCCAGATTCAAAACTTGACCTGTTAAAAAATTCCAGAATTATTTGGTTGGAATCAGAAATAGAACGATTAAACAGTGATTTACCTCCATTGAAAGAGTTTATCTTGCCAGGTGGTACTGAATTATCTTCACGTATTCATATTGCTAGAACAGAATGTAGGAATGTTGAGAGGGATTTAGTTTCTCTTGGAACTGAAGTAAAATTGTATCATAATCACCTTGTTTATTTGAATAGATTGTCCGATTATTTATTTGTTTTAGCCCGAAGTATTCAATCTGGAGCGCGTGAACCAGAGGATCATTGGAATTATAGAAAATAATATGGATTTTAATAACACAGATATTGACTGGAAAAAGGTCAATGAAGTAATTAATAATGCGAACCGGATAATGCTAACCACCCATGAAAATCCTGATGGTGACGGATTAGGATCCGAATGTGGGTTATACTATCATTTTAAAGAGCAAAATATTGATGTGCGAATAATAAACTATTCTTCTATGCCTGATTATTATTATTTTCTTAACAAGGATAATATTTTCGAAAAATATGATAATGATATTCATGATAAATGGATAAAAGATGTAGATATTGTAATTATTTTTGATGTTGGCGATTATATTCGTGTTCGGTCTATTGCAGATGTAATCGATTATTACGGTTTAAAAACTATGAATATAGATCATCATCCACATCCAGGGGATCATCCGTTTACCTATAATATTGTTGATTTATCTGCAGCTGCAACAGGATGTATGGTCTATGATTATTTGAAAGCTACCAGTACCAAATCCATTAGGAAAAAGAGTCTGGAGGGAATTTATACGGCAGTTATGACTGATACAGGTTGTTTTCGATATAGTAATACGGATGGAAAGTGTCATGAAATTGCTATTGAGTGTTTAAATGTTGGA
>TARA_B100000686_G_scaffold294520_1_pt1 | contig 10509 bp, 10 predicted proteins | sample TARA_B100000686 | Tara Oceans TARA_B100000686 (sample SAMEA2622733) | marine metagenome | biome: marine biome (ENVO:00000447); feature: marine epipelagic mixed layer (ENVO:xxxxxxxxx); material: "saline water (ENVO:00002010), including plankton (ENVO:xxxxxxxx)" | depth 150 m
GGTCTCAGGGAGCCTCGAGTATGAGCCTTCGAACCATGTATATGGGTCGTCTCTCCAGTGAGAGACCGCTTCCAGAAGCACGCTGCTTTCGGCCTCTTCTCTCCAGTCCGCCTCCCTAGCCCCCACACTTCGGCGTCCGGTCCTTTCGACATCAAGTGCTCGCAGGAAACCCGTATTAGCACAGACCCCCAGTTTTCCCTCCCATCTGCTCTCTGACTCTAACAACGGTTAAACCCCCTTCGATTCGCTCGGGCACTGCGGCATTTGCTGCAAGGGATGCACATGGTAGGATTCGGATTCAGAAGAAGGATCTCCAACAGGAGTTCAGAACCAACAAAGACTGACGACATAGGGACTAAGATGAAGCTAGGTGACTTAGTCAAGAGAGCTAGGGATTTCGGAGCAGCCACTGGTCCCCTGAAGCCCATTGAGGCTCTGATGACGGTAGGACAGAACGAGTGGACATGGCAAGTCGTAGACCGGGGTGTCCTAGACAAGCTCAGTCACCGACTAGTCTTTCAGTCGGACGCAGGCCTGAGGAGGGAGATTCTGATGACTGAGGGCTTAGACACTGCCGTGGGAGCCGCCTCTATGATAGTGGAGTTAGACGGTGGATGCGTGCTTATAGAGACTCTAGAGCCATAGAAAAACGCTCTCGTGGAGTTGAAATAGGGATTGCAGGTGCGGTGCTTCCATGGCCAAGGAGAAGAAGGGTAGTGGAATCCAGCAGGCTGCAGGCCTGATTAGGTACTTCGACGAGGAGTCGGAGGATGCTATTCAGATTTCCAAGGGAGCCGTCTACTTCGTCTGCGTAATTTTCAGCATTGTCGTATATCTAGCCAACCAACCGACCCCAGAGGATAACGTCTGGAAGTGGATGTGGGACACTCTAGGACTCTAGTCCCCTAGAAGCTCCCTCTCGATACTTCCTGCCCCTGTATTGGGGTCAGCCCTGATTATCGCACTTGATGCTCTGCTTAACGCTCTGTCAACCGCAGGTGCGTTCTTGTCGGCCAGTGCCTCCCTAGCCCTGTCGAGAGCCTCTTCCGCTGAGTCCAGTAGGGGATCTGAGGATTCATCAACCCCTCTGATTCCATTAACCGAGTCCTGTAGTCTAGCTATGTCATCGGCCATGCTCTCTCTAGCAACAGACACTAGCTCCTCCCAGCTGGATGTGTGAGATGACATTGACCCAGATGTAGCCCTCTCGAAGGCCCTTACGCGAACCGGCTCCCACGGGTTCCTCCCAAGGGAAGCGACGATGTCCATCGCGCATCTAGAACGCGTTGGAAGTGGACCTTCCAACCTTATCTCGTTCAGGAAGCACCTAGAGAACAAACCGAACCCCCAGTAGTGTCTGCTGGAAATCCTAAGAGTGATCTCGTCGGTGGAACAGACAAGCTCCCAGGTCTGCTCGTCGAAGCCCGGTTCGCTGGAGAACTTCGGTGGATCGTGAGTTCCCATTGACCTTAGTGCGGCACGAGCGACGTCGCCGAGGTACACCTTTCCTACTGATCCTTTAGTCCCTACTTGCTGCATGGTCCCTTCCTCGTCGAATGACATCCTTGGCTCCGCATTCACAACCTGCGCATACAGAACTGAACGATGGGGGTCCATCCCCACAGGTCCGGCACTAGCAGTCCGCGCATCTCGCATGCTATCCAGCCTTAGCCCGGATGGTTGAACGTTCCGAGTGGTGGTAACCGCTAAGTCCCTCCTCCCTCAGACCCGTTTGTGCCTCGAAGGAAGTACGGTAAGCTGCAGAAGGTAGTCGAAAGGCCCCCATCAGACAATTGCAGCAGGTGCCGTGCTGGCAAGCACTGCCCCATACCCGGTCACATGGGAAACGAGGAGGGGGCCAGCAGGAAGTGGAAGGGGCCCGAGTCAGTCGATAAGCGCACCAACAAGAAGAACCCTGCCAGAAGGTAGCCTTGATTGATGCAGACTCTTCGTGGAAGAATCATGGAGAACCTCGGGAGGATCCATTGCGTCGTCGACGTGGGCGAGAACTCAATCGAGATTGACCCCTACGTAGTCGACTTCTTCTTCGAACCAGTCTTTCTCTCAGGGATGTATCCCGACATGAAATGCACTGCACAGGTCATAGGTCTGGAGGGAGAAAATCCTCCTCTGATAAAGGTGGACATTGTTTCCAAGCGAAGAGGACAGAGATATGACGCCCTGAGGGTCAGTAGCGAGGAGCTATTCTCGAAGCCGAGCAGATTCTCTATAGTCTTCGGCTTCGACAGCGAGAAACTACAGTCACCACTCCAACTGGAGGCAGAAATCGAGGTCCGTCATGCAGGCACTCCGATAGTGGCGAGGATAATTTCGGGTCTCCCGTCTACCTTCGAGGGGAGAGTTAGCTCAGATCTGTCGGGAGTCAACCCTAGACTCAGATCTGAACTAGCTATGACGTTCTGGGATTGGCCCTTGGAGAACGCCCGTCTTGAGGTAAAAGCTAATGCTAATTGGTTGGAGCATTCGGGCAAGATCGAGATACTGAGTGGGGGTGGTAAAGATGGACCCCGAACCTCCAGTGAACTAACCGAGGAGTTCCAAGAGGTCGACTTCTGCTCACTGAAACCTCTGATACTTCCGAAAGACGGCTTCCCACACACCCCTTACCACACATACTCGTACGTCCTACTAAGACTAGGTCGCGAGGAAAACGAGTTCCCAGTAGTTGGCCACTTGGTGGACAGCAGACAATCAACGCGGAGGTCATTCGGGAAAATTGTGGATCTAGACGACCCCGATGCCTGGCCCTACTTTCTTTGGAATGGTGCTCACTTCAAAGAACAGCCATCTTCGGACAAATTCCTAATCAGGAAGGGGAGGCTATGGGAGGGCTTCAGTCATTTGGATCCCGATATCCCCGGCACCATAAAGCGAGTACAGCACGAGCGCTACACGAGCGCTGTCCCGACTCGTGCTTGGTTCGGTTACAAGGGCGAGGAGTTCATCGTGAACTGGTTCCACTTGGATGAGTATGGCTGGAAGGTGCGCTTTGAATAGAAGTGGCACTGGAATCCGACTCACCCTCCTCTTCCACTCCCTCTTCTGTTATCGAAGGACTTCTCTGCGCCCTGTGGTAAATCTCCCTCAGAGTTTGGTCCCCTATCTCTAGATAGACTCTGGTGGTTGCAATGCTGGAATGTCCCAGAAGCCTCTGTATGGTTACCAGATCGGCCCCCCTCTGAAGGAGACCCGTTGCAAAGGTGTGCCTGAGGGTGTGTGGGCTCAGACGACTCCGGGGTATGTCAGCTTCGTCAGCTAACCTGTCCATCATCTTCTGGATGGACCTTGGATTGATTCTTCTTCCTCTGCTGGAGACGAAAACTGCTCTGATCTTGTCGTCAGGTCCTACCTTAATCCTACTCTCCCTAATCGGCTCCCAAGACTCCAGAACCTCTACAGTAGCATCAGTGAACAGTACAGTGCGATCCTTCTCCCCCTTCCCGCCGATAACCAGTGCAGAAAGGTCCTCCTTGTCGACGTCGTCGATGTCTAGGGCGCATAGCTCCGATACTCTCAGCCCTGTATCGAGCAATAGAGTGGAGATCGGCATAGCCAAGGGGTCCTCAGAATCTCTAATCGCCCGTCTGAGCCTGACAAGCTCCCTGTTTCCGAGTGTCTTTGGCAGGGATTTGCTCCTTGACGGGCGCTGGATCCAATCCGGAATGGTGTGCCCGAGCCACTTCAGCAGATGAGTCAGGGCTGCAATCTTCGCGTTAATGGTGGATGGCTTTAGATTGCCAAGTCCATTCATCCAAGCGTCCATCCTTCCGTTGTTTGGATCTGCTCGGTTGTGGAATTCCCTGACTGAGACGTCGGATGCCTCTTCCCAACTGCAACTCCTTTCGCCAGGAAGGGGGGTAGTGGAGAATGACCTAGCAGCTACGTCATAGGCCCTGATGGTGTGAGAGCTCTTCTTCTCCGACCTAAGTTGCTGAAGCCAGCACTCGTGCCATGGCAACTCTGCAACTCTGTTGAGCCTTGAAGGTACTGAGTGATCCAGTCCTATCTCCTCGGCCTCGAATCTCCGCCCCATCCTTCCAGCCAGGTGGGTACCGAATCTACCTTGTCTCTCCCCTTCGTTCAATCCTTCTCGCCTCCCGCCGCGAACGGCGTGTGCATCCCTGTCCTATTGGACGACCGAAAGGAAACGGGTGGAGACTTGAATGCTTCTCTGTATGAGCGGGGTGGGGAGCTTGGTTAGTCACGACCCCTTTTCTCGCCGAGGGACTAGTATACGTCCCCTGTCTCTTCTGTTTCAGAACCAAACAAGTCTTCGTCTGACTCTTTTTGCTGCTGGGCGGAAGCGAAAAGGGAGCTTAGTCGCTCTGCCACCTTTCCGGCAACGTTACTTCTGGTGGCTCTCTCAATCCCTTCTAGTCCAGGGCTAGAGTTGACCTCCAGAACCAGTGGGCCTCTTCCCGAATCGAGCATGTCAACTCCTGCCAGCTCCAGATCCAGGGTCTGGGTGGCTCTGACAGCAATCTCCTCCTGCTCCTCAGTGAGCTCCACACTGCTTACAGTACCCCCTAGGTGAAAGTTGGAACGAAACTCGCTTCCATGGGCCTTCCTGCGCATTGAAGCCACCACTTCGCCACCCACTACAAGTGCTCGCACATCACTGCCATGCGACTCTTCGATGTACTCCTGAACTAATGGCCTCATGCCTCTCTCTAGCATCTGGTAGACGAGCTGTCTGGCTTGGGGAAAGGACTTGACAAGGAAAACTCCCGAGCCATGTGTCCCCTCGGTGGACTTGACCACACAGGGTGTCCCTCCGACTCTCCTGACTGCCCGATCGGTGTCTTCCCATGCACCCACGTGGGCGGTAATTGGTACTGGGACCCTCTTCTCGGCCATCATCTGGCATGCGACGAGCTTGTCTCGACTCCTGATGATTCCCTGGCTAGAGTTTAGAACGATTACTCCGGACTGCTCGAACTGCCTAACTATTGCAACCCCTCTCCTGGTGATAGAATAGCCAATCCTGGGAAGAACAGCCTCGCACTCAACTGGCCACCCTCTGTGGAAAATCCTGCCACCGTCCTCGTCTACGATAATGGTAAGGGCTAGCGGGTCGACTATTTCGACCGTCCAACCAGCTCTTTCGGCTTCTGTTGCCAACCTCCTTGTGCTGTACAGCTCCGGGCCTCTAGATAGAAGAACCAGTCTGGGCTCCATGGTTTGCGCCGCCCACGATCCCCCCTTCAACCCTTTGCTCAGAAGATATTGCATCATACAAGGAGTGGGTCCATTGGTGCCCATTACGCCGAAGAGGTTGAAAGCCTCGGCGTTGGATTGCGTACCATAGCATGGCCCCAGACGACTCAGTGGACCGCGAGTCCCTCACTTCAAACACCGTAGCACAGCTAAGGGAGATGTGCAAGCAGAATGGTCTGATGGTGTCTGGGAAGAAATCAGAACTCGTAGACAGAATCCTAGAGTTCGTAGGTGTGGAGGAAGATTTGGGGGAAGAAGATTCGGAAGAGGACTCCGAAGAGGCACTGGTAATGGACGACGATCCAGCTGAGGACCCTCGGGACAGGGTTGACGCGGTCCTCTCTAGAATAAGTGGGGAAGTAGTAGAGGCAGAGGTTGTAGAGGCAGAATTGGTCTCCGACCAACCAGAGAAGACCCCTGAAACCAAGGAGCAGGTAATTCTCGGGGAGGATGATCAGCCCTCTCTTGTCATCTCTATGCCAACCCTGTCCTCCATTGGAGACAGGTGGAAGGCGACTGCCGCAATCCTCGTGGTAGTAATCCTAGTAGGTGCTGGTGCTACTATTTTCCTCCAGAGAAGCTCTGGTTTCACAGTCGCAGAACTCCAATTCGGCGATCGTTTGGAGTTCCAAGTGATGGACTCAAGCATCAATATCGTCGGCGAGGAGATGCTCGGACTAGTCAGAGACTCAACAGGCGATATTCTGGAAGACGCTTGTGATCAGCTCTCTGTTCAAATTAGTCAAGGATCGGGTTCGGTTTCGGTTTCCGATGGCCCTGAGTCGGGAGCGAGGGAGACAACTGACAGCCTTGGTAGGAGCGGTTTCATGGCTGCTGAGAAGAACCTCATCATGAGCCTGGACATGGACTTCGAGGGCAAGACGTGGAGGGACGACGCGAAAACGGATTGTGGGAACATCATGTGGGTGGTACCAGACAATGAACTTTCGATAGACTCGACAAGTTGGGTAGAGCTCGAGAAAAGGGAGGTAAAGAGGTCCGATACATCCATTTCATTCAGAGATGTTGACTCAGTTACTACCAATCTAAGGGCTGTCACATACGACGGCGAAGGGCTCGGGGGGCTCGGCGTCCTGTTGCCAACACTTTCCTTCCCACTGACCCCAATAGAGCTGCATGACTTCTTCGGTGAGGCGGTAATCAAGGAGGGAGCGCGGTCATCTGATCCTGACCTAAACTGGAATTCAGACTGGAAGTGGGAAGTTAAGAATGAGATTAGAGACGATTCCCATGGTCTCGTTTACAAGGTTGAAATGGAGCATGAGGACATCGGAAGGTGCTATGGTCACGCCAGAATAACACTTCTCGTTAAGGAGGGAAGCCCCTGGCCAGTTAACCAGCAGTCAAACATCCTGCTGGACAAGGACGAACAGACCGGGAGCTGCGACTTCTTGGTGAGTGCTCTTTCTGAGGAGATTCTTCCTGATGGGAGGCTTGCCATCAGCATGACCTTCTCAAAGTCCTCTTCATCGTCTGGTAGCCAGGCAATCGACTGGGGCCGGAATTATCTTGGAAGCCCAACAGATGGTGAGGACAGACCCGGGACTTCAACAAAGAGGAATTGGGTTGACGCGATGTGGGACGAGTCGGAAATCCGACAATTCGATTTGGAGGAGGCCGTCTCTTGCCTGAAGGCTAGCTACCCAACAAACCAAGCCACACAGGCCCTAGAGTCTGGGGGTTACATCTGGCATGCCAAGTGGTCCAAGCCTACTGGTGAGGCGCAATGGAACCTTTCCTGGGTCGACGAAGCAGACGACTCAGGCTGGTTGGTCCTTCGAAAGTCGTCAGAGGGATGCGAAATCGGCTCTTCCGGGTCAAACGACGGAGGAGAAGTGAAATGGAATCGCGATTCAATTCCAGACACGCAGACTATGTCACTCCTCGAGAGTAGGATTCTCAGCCCAGCCAAGTACCCAGACCTGGGTGAGTACATTCGCTCTGGCGACTCTTGGCACTTGGAGGCCCAGGTTGGGTACAGGCTTTCGGTTACCGAGGATAACGACCTACTGACCCTACTCCCAGGGGATCTGGGAGACGGAAAGGTCACGATGACTGCCAGCAGGGACTGGGAAAGTGGGGGAAGAAGCAACTCCCTGGAAATGGCCATGGACGCTGAGACCGGGGAGATGGTCCTCTGGTACCTCATCGATCGTCCCACAAACTGATTCAAATCCACTCCTTACACCCTGACGAAAGCGTCATGTTCAACACCGCTTCGATGACCGTCGACTCTGATGCCACCTTTGGAGGGGGACGATGGGCTGCCAGAAGTCTCAGAATCCCCACTGATAATCGACGTGGATTTCTTTGAGGAGGATGACGAGAATCTCGCGAGTCCTTTGGATCCTGCAGAGGAAATAAGCGTCGCCAGGCCACGGAGCCCGATGGAACTCCCCCTCTCGTTGCCAACCCCGTCGGGACGAGCCAGGGTTGTAACTGTGACCAACCAGAAGGGGGGAGTTGGTAAGACTACGACCGTGATCAACATTGCATCCCAGCTAGCACTTAGGGGGCATAGGGTGTTGGTAGTCGACTCCGATTCTCAGGGAAATTGCGCGACCGGTCTCGGCGTGGACAAAAGCAGGGTCAGGACCACCACAAGGGACCTGATACTAAGTCCTGAAACCGCGATAGACTCTAGGCATGCTACAGCCGTGGACAACCTGCACATAATCGTCGGAGACAGGAGTCTGATAGGACTAGAGCAGGAGATACTCAGACAGCTAGGTAGAGAGAGGAGGATGAAAGAGGCGCTCGAGCCATTGCTCTCCCATTACGACATCGTACTTGTCGACACGCCCCCATCATTGGGGCTTGTCACAATCAACGCACTGGTGGCATCTGACGGTATCCTGATTCCGGTTCAGACCGAGTACTTCGCACTTGAGGGCCTAGCTCTGCTCGCAGGTACAATCAGAGAGGTCAGGAGCCTGCTGAACGATCGTCTAGGAGTAGACGGAGTACTACTGACCATGCATTCACAGACCCTACTCAACCAGCAGGTTGCCGGAGAGCTCTTGGAGAGCTTCCCAGATATCGTGGTAAAGCCTGCGATCAGAAGAAATGTCAGGCTCGCCGAGGCACCTAGCCACGGGGTTCCGATACATCTCCATGACCCTTCTAGCCCCGGTGGCAAGGACTACCAAGCAATAGCAACAGTTCTAGAGCGTCGCTGGGGACTCTCCTAGATGCCAAAGCGCGGATTGGGCAGGGGATTGGCGGAGATTTCCTCGAGAACCAGTAAACCTGATCTCTCTTCCTTCGTAACCGAGTCAGAGATGCCCGACTCCCCTCGAGTCGCGGTTTTGTGGATGATTTTCGGGAGCTTCTGTTTCGGAACAATGAACGCCTTGGTGAAGTGGACCAGCGAATACGCCGATGTTTGGATGATCATTATGGTACGATCGGCGGTAATAGCGCTCGCAGTGGTGGTATTCACCGCTTCCCGGGGAATCAGTCTGAGGGTAAACGATCCTAGGACTATGCTGCTAAGGTGCTTAGTAGGTCTACTGGCAATGATTCTCTACTTCACCGCTCTCGGAAGAATACCAATCGGGCAGGCGGTAACCCTCCAGTACACTGGCCCACTTTTCGTCGCACTACTTTCTGGAAGAATCCTCGCCGAGAGAGTCTCCCCAACAGTGGCTATTCTCGTGTTGACCGCATTTGCTGGAATAGTCATGATAGTCTCTCCTGAGGTCGGGACCGTGGAGCCAGACGCCTTGCTGGCCTTGGGCTCAGGATTCTTCGCCGCACTCGCCTACATGTACGTCAGGGAACTCAGGAAGACAGACTCACCGGCTACCGTGGTCTTCTGGTTTGCTGCTTTCTCAGTAGCGGGGAGCATCATCCAATCCGCCCCTCACGTGCTGGCTCTTGACACCAGAACCCTAGCAGCCCTAGTTGGAATCGGGATAGGAGCCGGTGGTGGTCAGGTTGGAATTACCATGGCTTACCACAAGGCGAACGCCGCTTGGGTGAGCGCGTTCTCATACCTCACCGTCCTCGTAGCCACCTTCTACGGATTCGCACTGTTCGGCGAGTCGCTAAGCCCGGCTGACTGGATTGGAGGAGCCCTAATCGTCGGATCCGGAATCGCCCTTGTTTTCGTAGTGCCCCCCCAAGAGAACGGAAACTCAAGTTGATACAGACCCCAAGGAATAGATTTGTACCGTTCCGCCCATATTAGCATGATTTTGGCAGTAGTAGTACAGGGTGTCCGGCGCGTCCAATGGAACTGTGAATGTAAGAAGCCCGTCACTCCCCTGGGTACCTGTGTAGGCCACTCCGTCTGTGTACTGGGTTCCTCCCCCATGGGTTCCATCTTCGGTCGAAGACAGCCTCAGCGGATGAGGGGAGTTTGTGGAAGAAGATTGGTCAAAAGTGTAGGTGAAACCCCTGTATAGGCCAACTTCTGGTTGTAGCAATGCATCTACGTAGAACTTCATGCCAGAAACTGTCACTGTCATCTCCATCACTGTTGGCATCGAACCATCTGAGCCATCGGATCCGTCTGCTCCGTCTTCTCCGGCCGGACCAGTATCTCCAGTTGGTCCCTCTGGCCCCATCTCCCCAGTATCACCCTTCGAACCAGCAGAACCCGGAGGTCCCTCGGGCCCGGAGATGTTCCCGAGATCGATCCATTCCGAACCACTCCAAACATGGATGTGAACAGTAGAGTTGACCAAGAAAGCATCCCCGATATCTCCGATGTACACGTCTCCTAAATTGGACGTGCTTTCAACGGTCCCAACTACGGTGAAAGACGTCCCATCCGCCCCAGCAGGGCCGGCAGGCCCCATGATCCCGTCCGCACCAGCAGGGCCGGCAGGCCCCATGATCCCGTCCGCACCAGCAGGGCCAGTCGACCCGGCGGAACCTGCTGGTCCAGTAAGGTCAATTACCATCCAAGACCCACCGGAACAGGCCTTGAATCCAGATTCAGAAGACAAGTAGTACAGCCTACCATCTGTACTGGAATCACAAGGGGGGAGCTCAGAATCACTCTGAACCAGGAATACGTCCCAGTCGCCCAACTCGTTCGGATCATCCTTATCCTCACCCTCATCTGTTCCAGAGCAACCGGACAGGGCAGTTGCAGTCATAATTAGTGCTAGTAGAATCGCCAAGGCGTCCGTTCTAGTTCTCTTCATGCAGTTTCCAGTAGTATTGGGCTACTTAATGTGGTGTCACCCAAAACTACTCGTCCCTGAAGTCTGACACCTCATCCAACTGTTTCCGGTTTAG
>TARA_B100000686_G_C16804490_1_pt1 | contig 10506 bp, 9 predicted proteins | sample TARA_B100000686 | Tara Oceans TARA_B100000686 (sample SAMEA2622733) | marine metagenome | biome: marine biome (ENVO:00000447); feature: marine epipelagic mixed layer (ENVO:xxxxxxxxx); material: "saline water (ENVO:00002010), including plankton (ENVO:xxxxxxxx)" | depth 150 m
TTTAGATTTTCCATCTATTGTATAATCTTGATTTAATGTAGATATTTTTACACCATTCTTTTTAATTTTACTCAACTCTTGCTTTAAAACTAACTGTAAATCATTCATATTAATTATATTCTTTAATTTCTTACTTTTAATCCAAGAAAATTTTAAATTAACAAAATCTAAATTAAGTATTGGTATATTACAAATCTCGGCAACAGAAACAGTTGTTGAATTCCCACATAAATACAAATCAGAAATTGGTATGAGTTTTATATAAGACTCTTTGGAAATAATAAAATCATAATTTTTTAGTAATTTTTTGTAATAACTTAACTTTGTTTTCGGATGGAATATTAAAATTATATTTTCATCTATTTTGTTTAATGTTTTAAAAATAATTCTCAATTGTTCTAACTGCTTATCCATAGTAATAATATTATGTTCAGGATTGTGTGGTACAGAAAATAAAATAATTTTCTTATTATTTGAAAAATTTTTACTATTATTAAGTTTCTTTTTTATATCTTCTTTATTATTTATTGAATTTAATAAATTATCATATTCCAAAGCGCCGTAATCTAAAATTTTTTCTCTTTTTAACCCTAATTTTAGCATTAAACTAATTTCCTTTTTTCCTTTAGCTATAATATAATCACTTTTACTAGCGCCTACACACCAAGGTTTTTTTGGTAACATCCCAACTAAAAACAAAGATAAAATTAACGTACCAGGAGAAAATAATAATTTTCCATATTTTGTATCACATAATTGATTTTTAAAAAAAAAAGAAACAAGTAGATTAAAAAAACTAGTAAAACTTGTTATTCCAATACTAAATTTTTTATCATTTTTTCTTGTCCATGAAACCATATCTAATGATGGCAATAAAGATGATGTGGTTGTAATAATTGTTCTAATTTTAAGTTCTTTTGTTGCCTTTAAAATAGGAGGTATTGGCCCTAATTCTCTGTCTCCTGGTAATAAAACTGCTATTGGTTTTGCATAATTGAATAAATTAAAAAAAAATTTATAATTTCTTTTTAATATTCTTATTGTTAAAAAAAAATCTTTTAAATTTAAAATACTCGGAATTTCTTTTGTTTTTAAATAAACAAAATTTATTTTTTTTTTAATACAATAACTTTTAAAGACTCTTGTTTTATTAGTTGCTAGAACAATAATAGGATAAAAGTCTTTTTTTAATAAATTATATTGATATAAATGTTGCCACCATGAAGTTTCATGTCTTGGAACTAAAAAAATTTTCTTTTTTTTAGTTTTGGTCAATTCTAAATTTTTAAATTTTTCTTTGATTTTTATTATAATTAAAAATTATTTTATTTATAATATTTAAAGTTTTTTCCTTAATTTTTTTTGGATTTGAATCAAAGTAATGTTCAAATATTTTATATGGTCCAAAAAAGTAATTAAAACTACTATCCTTAATTTTTTTAATAGAAATATTTATTTTTTTTGCTAAATCAAATTCACTATTTGCAATATGAAATATTTTCTTAAAATCTTTGAAATAAACATTTTTTTTTTGATTTCCTTTTGCTTCATTAAAATTCGGTATTATTGGTTTACATCCTAATAAAAGTGCTTCTAATAAAACTGTAGAATTAAACCCTATAACATTAATAGAATTTTTTATTAAATAAATTGATGGTTTTTTTGTAATAATTAAATTCTTTATATTTTTGCTATTTTTACCTGTAACTTCTTTTATAATTTTTTCTATTTCTAATATCCACCAATCTTCCCAATTCTTAGGTTTTATATAAAAAATTATATTTTTATTTTTTAATGCACTTTTAATAAAAACTTTATGAGTATTAAAAAAAAGTTTTGAAAATCCTTCATTATAATTTTTACTAAAATAGTGTGAGCTTCTTTTTTTTGGAACTATATTACCTGTATAATGTCCAAATGAAAATAATGTAAAAAATTTCTTATTTTTTACAGTTTGTTTTTTTATCCCTTGAAACTTAAGCATGCCTGAAGAATAAATATTCTTTTTATCTTTAAGTCCAGATTTAATAAATAAATCTTTAACTATTTTATTTGGTGCAACAACTGCTGTCCCTTGAAAGATTTGTTTAATTCTTTTGAGATGTTTTACTCTAAAATTAATATGATTTTTTTCAATTAAAGACTGCTCTTTATGAAGACAAATAAAGGGTATTCCTCCTTTATTAAATCCTGATGCCCATTCTTGCTCTTGATTATAATGAACTGCACAAGTTAAAGCACAATCAATATTTGTTAAATATTTAATTGTTTTAGCTATATTTTTTATATATATAAATTTTCTTTCTCTTTCTTTTAAAGCATCATCATCTTTTTTTAAATAATAATATTGATCTGCTGATTTTCCCCAAAAACCTAAATTATCAAATTTGATTTTTTTATAATTTTTTTCTCTTTTTATTTTGTTAACAGGATTTGTGAAAAATAAAGAATTAATTCTATTATAAATAAAGTCAGGTATTTTAATTAAACAAATATTCTTATCTTTATTAATTATTTTTAAACTATCTCTCCACCTATGTTCGCTAAATACTATAATTTTTAAATTATTTTTTTTTTTATAAATAAATAACTTTATAAAAAATAAACTAATAAAGATTCCTAAAATAAATCCAAAAAATTTATTTTTCAAAATTAATTTGAGTATTTTCACTAATATGAAATTTGTTTTTGTATTTTAACTTTTACTTTTTCTAAAATTTTAGCAATTTTTTTACCAGAACTTCCATCACCATATAAATATTCTTTTTTATACTTATTCTTTTTGATTTGTTTATTAACTGATTTAAATATGTCATTTTCATTGTAACTACAATCTAATGTGTTTTTTCCTCGATCTCTATTAGATTGTCTGGTACCAATATTAACCACAGGTGTTCCTATGTAGGCCCCTTCTCTTATACCACTAGAAGAATTACCAACCAAACAACTAGTTTGTGACATTAATTTCATATAAACCTCTGGTGGAAAATTTTTATAAAATCTTACATTACTTATTAAATTTTTTTCTCTAAATTTTCTAAATACTCTAGAAATTTCATCTGAACCTGCGTCTGGATTTGGCCAAAGAATTATTTTTTGAATATTTATTTTATTAACTGCTTTCATAGTCGACTCAATTTGATGTCTTGTATCATTATATTCAGTAGTAACTGAATGTTGTGAAACAATTATAAATGGTTTTGAGAAGTTAATTTTATCTCCAACTCCAGCATTTAAAAACTTTTCATTTAAAATAGATTTTTTATCACTTAATACTTTCTTTGCTAAATCAATTCTAGGGCAACCAACTAAAAAAACATTTTCTTTTCTTTCCCCTAATTTTATTATTCTCTCTTTTGCACTCTTACTAGCTGGAAAATGAATATGAGAAAATTTTGTAATTGCATGTCTTATACTTTCATCAATTGTACCTGAAACTTCTCCTCCCATTGTGTGTGCTATTGGAATATTCATATAACTAGCTGCAATAGATGCTGCCATATTTTCAAATCTATCACCTACAATTAAAACAATGTCTGGTTTTAAATGCCTAAAAACCGTAGGAAATTCCAATAAACCCATACCGGTTGATTTAGCCATTGTTTCAACTGTCTCTCCTTCAATAAGCATATGCACTCTATTATTAATTTTAAAACCATCCTTCTTAATCAAATCAACAGCTGATCCAAACCTATCTATCAAAGCAGAGGCTCCTACTACTATTTGTAAAATAAGATTTTTATTTTGTGATACACTTCTTAAAACAGATTTTATACTACTATAGTTTGCCCTTGAAGATACTACTGCACAAATTTTTCTCATTTTAATAATAATCCCCTTTTTTTAAAATGTGTTCGATATTTAAATTCTTTTTTGTTTTTTTTCCAATTACTTCTTTATAATTTTTTGGACTAATACCATTACCTGGTTTTTTAAAAGTTATATCATCAAATCTTATTATTTCACCTTTTTTTAATTTATTTTTAATAACAATACTTTTTTCAAATATTCTTTTCATACCTTTTAGTTCTTTTAAATCATTTTTATTAACTTTATTATCTAAAATAATTTTAGTTTCTTTAATAGAGTCAACCATGAGCTTAAATTCATTAGGCTCTAAAGCATTAAATGCATCACTTCCATACATTTTTCTTGATAATGTTAAATGTTTTTCAATTGAACTAACGTTATAAAATATAGAAAGTATAGATGCTGTTATACCAATAGTATGATCTGAAAACCCTATAGGCCTTTTATATCTGCTTCTCATTTTATTAATTATATTTAAGCCAACTTTATTTGCGGGACACGGGTATAATGAAGTGCATTGCATTATTGTTAATTTTTTAACATTTTTTAATTTTTTTATTGCTAAATCTAACTCTTTCCAGTTTGACATTCCTGAAGATATAAAAGTAGGTTTATTAATTTTATTAATTTTTTCAATTAAAGGTATATTTGTAATTTCCCCAGATGGAATTTTATAACCTCTTATATTTATTTTTTCTAACAAATCTACTGCCTCTAAAGAAAAAGGTGAAGACAAAAACTTAATTTTTCTTTTTTCTGAATAATCTTTTAATTTTTTCCACTGATTTATATTAAAACTTGTTCTTTTAAAATAATTATATCTTTTTTCTTTACTAAAATACTTTGGAGAAGGCGCATCCTTTAAAGTTTCTGCCTCAGCAATATGAGTTTGAAACTTTACAGTTGTTGCTCCACAATCTTTCGCTGTATCAATTAGTCTAAATGCTAATTTTAGAGAGCCATTATGCACAGAACCTATTTCAGCAATTATTTCCATATTAAATATTATTTAAATTTGGTTTTATAAATTTTTTATTTGTTTTCAAAATTTTGGCGGCATGCTTAAAATCTTTATGACTATCAATATCTATAGAAATTTTATTATTAAGAACAAATGGTAAAATCTTTTTTCCTGTCATACTTTTTTTTTTCAAAATAGTTGATGTTTTAGTTATATCAATTTCTGCTGTTTGCCAATAAGTATTAGGTAAAAGTTGTCTTGGTAAATTAAAAGCCTCTTTAATTTTTTTAGAATTTATAATAGGAGATAAATTATTATTCTTAATAAACCACATTTTATAAGGAGTTTTTTCATTTAAACAAATGGATCTTATAGAATCATATTTATTAGAATTTATGAACTTATCTATTGCTACATCTAAAGTATTTTTTTTTCTTATTGGTGAGGTTGGCCTTAAATTCACTACATAATCAGGATTATAATTAAATTTTTTCTTTAAAAATTTTAATGCATGAAAAAAAACCTCAAAATCTGTTGATAAATCTTTTGCAATATTTTTTGGCCTTAAAAAAGGAACTTCAGCTCCATATTTCTTTGCAATAACCGCAATTTTTTTTGCATCAGTGCTACAAATAACTCTACTTACTAATTTAGAATTTAATCCTGCAGCGATGGCATACGATAACAATGGATGCCCGTTCAATAATTTTATATTTTTATTTTTTATTCCTTTACTACCAGACCTTGCAGGGATAATTGCTAAAATTTCTTTTTTTTTATTCAATTTATTACTTAAAACTTTCAATAAATTTTTCATAATCATGAATATAATCATGGACTTCGTATTTTCTATCGCATATCACGCTAATAATTGTTTCATTTTCTAAATATTCAATATCAGTCCAAGTCATTTTATTTATAAACAGCGCAGTTTTGCAGCTTTTTAATAAAAAAGATTTTTTATCTTTATTAGAATAAGTGCAGTTAACTCTAACTTTACCTTTTTGACAAATAAGTACTTGATTGCATTTTTTATGAGCATGTGAACCTCTTTTAACATTTTTGTTTCCATTAATATAAAAAATTCTTTTTATACTTTTCATTTTAAAAATTTTTGGTTCAAAATAATAAAGTGATGCTTTTTTACCTGGAAAAAAAGGAACGTTGATTAAAAAAGGTTTATTTTTTTTTTTAAAAGATTTATTTTTTTCATTATTTAAATTCTTAAAAACGGTTTTTAAATTAGAAAATTTCTTATCTCTTAAACTAAGAATGGGATTTTTAACAGGCCATTTTATATTTAGATCTTTGTCATTCCATATAATGCCTTTTTCATTTTTTTTATTAAAATATTCAGTTGTTTTATAATTAATTTTCGCTTTATCACTTAATACATAAAAACCATGTCCAAAACCTCGAGGAATATATAAATGATAATGATTTTTGTCTGATAACTCTATAGAAAACCATTTTTTAAAAGTTTTTGAATTTTTCCTTAAATCTACAATTACATCTAATATTTTTCCTTCTACCACAGAAAGTAATTGGGCTTGTTGTTTCCCTTCTAAAAAATGTATTCCTCTTAATACGCCTTTTTTTGAATATGATCTATTATCTTGAACAAAATCTTCATTTATTCCCAAATGAACCAATTTCTTTTTTTGAAAAGTTTCATAAAAAAAACCTCTATTGTCTAAAAAAACGTCGGGTTTATAAACTATTATATCTCTAATTCTTTTTGGATTTTTATATATAACTTTCATTTTAAATATTATTTGAATTTCTTAATAAAGAAATTGTATCTGAAATTCTATTTTTTATATTTCCTTTAAATTTAAATTTAAGTTTTGATATTTTTTCATTATTAACAATAAAAGAATTTGGTTTTAATCCATTTTTATTTTTTGAAATAATTTTAATTTTAGGTAAAAATTTTTTTATTATTTTTATTAATTCTATAGTAGTCATATTATTAGTTACTAAATTTAATGTTTCTTTATTGATTTTATTTTTTATCAAAAAAACTAAAGCTAAATTTAAATCTTTTAAATCTAAATATGGCTTAGATATTAAACGAAAATTTTTCCATAAAGATAAAGGAATACCTTGTACTGCTTGTAGACAGAATTTATTTACTGCTGTATGAAATTGCATACCAGGAGAGGTTCCAGCTATAGTACCTAAGCGAAGAATTAAATAATTTAAATTAAACTTTTTTGAATTTATTTTTATTAAATTTTCTTCTTCCAACTTTATCTTAGAATAAGGACTATCAGGTTTTAGTTCTTTTTTTTGGCAATCTTCACTGATAAATTTATTTTTTGTATTATAAACGCTAGTAGAAGACATAAAAATTAAGTTAGATTTTTTTTTTAAACATGCTTCGACAATAAACTTTGTATTTCCAAAATTTTTTTTTTTATATATTTTTGGTATTTTAAAACTTTCCCAAGCATTAGTTAATGCCGCTAAATGAATAACTATATCTTCTTTTTTTAATATTTTTTGTAAGTTCAAATCTTTTATATCTGAATATATAAATTTATACTTATATTTCTTATTCAAATTAAAAAGTGAAGAATACTTTTGCGTGCTTAGATTATCAATAATAATAAAATTAGATTTCGGAAAAAATTTAGGTAAATTTCTAATTAAATAAGAGCCTATATGACCTAACCCGCCTATTATATAAAAATTCATTTTTTTATTTTTAAATTAATCTTTCTTTTATATTCATCATATTCCTCATATTCAGGATAAAAATTTCTATATAGTTTTTTTAAATAAGCATAAAGTCTATTTGGTAATAATTTTAATAAAACCTTAGTTATAAAATTTAAAGTTAAATGTATTAAAGAATTAATTATTATTCTCCAAATAACAGGAAAAATAATCAATCTTTTAAAACCTATTGGTAAAAAAATCGTAGAAACAAAAAATTTATAAGAAACTTTCAAAAAATTAATTTTGGACATAGCTGATAAAATATTTGGATCATTAGACTTTCTTTCTAAATAATCTTGCTTGTGAATTGTTTTTTTTAGCGAAGTTTTTGTACTGTAAGTAATATCTCCCATCAGTGCCATACTAGAATTAATAACTCTTTCATTAATTATTGGGCCTGTTTTTATATATGAATTTATAACTTTAAGTAACGTGTCCTTTTTATTTAAAGAATGAATTAAAGATCCATAAGAAGGATATAATAAAGGGTTTATTTTTCTTTTTCTTACTAAAAACATAGATATTAAATTAAATAGCGATAATTTATCAGGTAATTTTTCTCCTTTATAATCTCTTTTTTGCAAAACATGCCCTTTTTCATTAATGTCATAAACAGTTGTTCCACATGCTACAAATTTATCTTTTTTAATTAGTTTGTTCACAGACTCGGAAACAAAATTTTTTGCATAAAAATCATTTGGGCATGCCCAAAATACATAATCACCTTTAGATAAATTTATCGCTTTGTAATAATTCATCCAACTACCTAAATTTTGTTTATTTTTATTTAAAAAAATTATTTTTTTACTTTTTTTTTTAACTTCTTTGCAAATTTCGAAACTTTTGTCAGTTGAATTATCGTCTGATATTATAAATTCTATATTTTTATATTTTAACTTTAATAAATTCTTTAAACTTTCTTTTAAATTATCTCTTTCACTATTATATGTGAGAAAGCAAACTGAAACTTTTGGAAGATTGTGCACTTATTATCTAATTTTCTTTATGTATCCAGATTGGTTATTAGAAAAAAATAACTTTTTATCTATATTTTTGTCTATTTGAAAATTTTTATTTTCTTTAAGGAAATAATTTACTGCTGACATAGGATTTTTTTTTGAATTCCATGGTCTTTTTCTACCTTTGATTTTTCCTCCAACAAAGTTAAGTATAGTATCGCAGACTATTAAATAAGAACCTTTAGTTATATACTGAGAATAAAAATTAAGCTCATTTAATACATGTTCATGTGTATGGTTTGAATCTAAAATAACCATAATTTTTTTCTTTTTTTTAATCTCTTTTTTTAAAATTTCATCAATTTTTATATCAACTGAATTATTTTTGATTAGTTTAATTCTTTTTGAAAATTTACTTTTTTTTAATTTATTAATGATTTTTTTATCTAAATTTAAATCTATTCCTAAAACCTTACCTTTATTTATATTATCTAATATAGTCGCATAAAATAATATGCTACCTCCCCATGCAACTCCTGTTTCTACTAAGATATCTGGCTGTATTTCAAAAAGTTTTTCTTGAATTATCATAATGTCTGAAGGAGATTGTAGTATCGGTTCACCTAACCAATCCCATAAATAAACATAACTCAAATTGACGGCAGCTTCATTAAACTTTTGAGAATATAATTTTAATTTCTTAGATTTACCAACAGATGTTAGGTATTTTCTTCTTTGTAACTCAAATTTTTTTCTATTAAATGTCATTTTCTTTTAAATAATAAATTTGATGTATTTTTAATTCTATTTTCTTTTTTAAAATTTCTCATAGGTAAAACTTTTTGTAAGTAATATGTAGGGTTTTTAAATGGAACAATTGATACTAAATCATAATTATTATTTTTTAAACAATCTATTAATTCTTTATTATTTATAAATCTGTAAGGAATTATTTTAGTCTTATTAAAAACTTGTTTTGATATAAAATTTTTTTTTTTAATAAGTGGTACATCAGAAAAAACTATATATTTTGGTTTAAAATTAGAAACACTTTTAATTAAATCCTTCCATAAATTTATATACTGAATGCAACTACCTAAATGAACAATTTGAAAGTTTTTGTAATTAATTTTATTTAGATTCTCATAAAATTTAATATTTTTTCTATTTTTAAAAGATTTATTTGCTATTTTACAAATTTTTTTATTCTCAACAATTGTCAAATCAAATTTAAACTTTTTTTCAATAAAGTTATCTAATTTAAAATATAATTCTCCAAGTCCACCCCCAAAATCTAAAATTTTAGTTTTTTTATTAATTTTAAGTTCAGATAAAATAATTGGATAAATCAAATAATCATAAAATAAATTATTTTCTTTTATAAATTTCATATTTTTTTTTAATTTTTTTATCCATAAATCGGTTTCAAAAAAATTAATTTTATTTTCAGGAAACTTATGAAATTTTCCCTTCCACAATATTTTTTTTTTATTTTTTATGTTCAATTTTATATTTTTTTAATACTCTTTTAAGACCTTTACATACATTTCTTATACTTTCTTTCGATAAATCTAATGCATTTGGTAGTCCGATACCTTTATTATTTAATAAGTAAGAAATTTTATTTTTTGTTTTTAAACTTCTTTCTTTAAAAACAGGCATAGAACTTAAAGGATAAAAAAAAGGCCTTGTAGGAATATTTATTTTATATAATTCCTTAGCTAATTTTTTTGAATCTATTTTATATGAGTCTCCTAAAACTATATGTGTATGCCAAAAACTATTATATGTGTCTTTAGTTTCTATATTAAATTGGATATCACTTATTTCTTTTAAATTTTTTTTATACTCTTTAAAAATCCATCTTTTTTTATTAACTAATTGTTTCAGTCTTTTAAATTGAGCATATCCTAAAGCTGCTTGAAGATTAAAAGGCATGTATTTATAGGCAAGTTCATCAAAATAATATGATCCTGGCTTTCTTCCATGATCTCTTAAAAATTTACACCTTTCATATATTTTTTTATTATCTGTTGTTAACATTCCTCCTTC
>TARA_B100000686_G_scaffold331272_1_pt1 | contig 10505 bp, 12 predicted proteins | sample TARA_B100000686 | Tara Oceans TARA_B100000686 (sample SAMEA2622733) | marine metagenome | biome: marine biome (ENVO:00000447); feature: marine epipelagic mixed layer (ENVO:xxxxxxxxx); material: "saline water (ENVO:00002010), including plankton (ENVO:xxxxxxxx)" | depth 150 m
TGGCAATTACTAAATCGAAAACGCTAAAGCTAGATTACTTTAGTTATTTAAGAGCTTTTTTTAATTTAATGAAGCCTCGTGTAATGTCGCTGGTAATTTTTACTTGTGCAGTCGGTCTACTGATAGCTCCAACGAAAATTAATTTTTTTGATGCTACATTTTCTCTTTTGGCAGTTGCATTAGGCTCAGGTGCTGCTGGAGCATTAAATATGTGGTATGAGTCCGATTTAGATTCATTGATGACCAGAACCTGTTTGCGTCCTATTCCCACAGGAAAATTAACAAGAAACCAAGCGTTAACTTTTGGTATTTTCTTGTCAGTAATATCAGTGATTGCTTTATATATTTTTTCAAATTTAATAGCGGCAACAATTCTGACTATTACTATATTATTTTATGTTTTTGTTTATACAATTTGGCTTAAAAGAAAAACTCCCCAAAATATTGTTATAGGGGGAGCGGCGGGTGCTTTGCCACCACTTATTGGCTGGGCTATTGCAGCAAACGAAATATCTTTGGAGCCTATTATTTTATTTTTAATTATATTCATTTGGACACCTTCTCATTTTTGGGCACTAAGTTTATATAAGACAGATGACTATCGAAAGGCAAGAATTCCAATGTTACCCATAACATCAGGTATTCAAGCTACAAAGATTAATATATTTGTCTATGCAGCAATTTTATTTTTGATAGCACCAACTCCATATTTTTTTAATTTTTCAGGATTAATCTATTTTATATTTTCAATTATTTTAAGCTGCTACTACATGGTTATTTCTTATGAATTATTAAAAGAGAAAAATTTAATAAAGACAAAAAAAATAGCTAAAAAACTATTTACCTATTCAATATTATATCTTTTTGTAATTTTTACTCTAATACTGATAGATAAAATTGTTTAAATTTTAAAAATATTAATATGAATTTTTACACAAATAAAAGATTAAAATTTTATTTTTTGTTAATTGTAATATTGATAGCAATTTCTTATTTTATAATAGAAACGCTTAAAAAAGAAAAAGCTCTTTCATTAGAACCTATATCAATAAATTTATTAACTAGCGTTCATCCAAAATTATCATGGAATTTTTATCCAGTTAAATCCACAATTATAGTAAAGCCCGGAGAAGTAACCACTGTTGAGTATATTATTGAGAATTTAGGCATAGAAACTACTACGGGTATAGCGACATTTGTTTATTTTCCCGAGCAGCTAGGCAGTTATGTTAGTAAAATAAACTGCTTTTGTTATGACGCGCAAACTTTGAAACCGAAACAAAAAAATAAATTTGTTTTAGTATTACTAATTGATCCAGAAGTGACAAAAGATAGCAAGACAAAAGATATAAAAGAGGTTACACTTCAATTCACCTTCTTTGATTACAAAGATTATAAAGAGAAACAAAGCTGATTATGAGTATAGAGATTTTAACATTTAAAACGAAAACATTACTTCCACTTTGTACAGTTTGTATAACAGACAACAATGGTGGAAAAATAGCTTTAACTATTATTGTTTCAGTACTAGTTCTTTTAGGCGTTGGAAATTGGGCCTGGAAGAAATATTTCTCTAATAAAAAGGAATTTTCTCAAGAAAAATAATTTTAGCAGACAATACCAGTTGTTTTGCCTAGATAATATCAAAATTGTGTACTAATACAGAGAGTATGGAATATATAAGTACTAGAGACAAAAAGAGAATTTTTTTATTTAAAGATGTTTTTTTAAAAGGGTTGGCACCTGACGGTGGGCTTTTTGTTCCTAAAAATATTCCTTTAATTTCTTCTGAAGAATTAAAAAAATTTAAAAAACTTTCCTACAAAGAGCTAGCTGCAGAAATAATTTCAAAATTTTGTGGTAATGAATTTAATGAAAATGAAATTAAAGAATTAGTTGATAAATCTTATAATAATTTTAGGGCTAAAGATGTTGTTATAATTAGAAAATCAGGAGATATAAATTTATTAGAATTATTTCATGGTCCAACATTGGCATTTAAAGATATAGCCATGCAGTTAATAGGCAATATGTACGAAAAAATTTTAAAAAAAAATAATTTAAAAATTAACATTATTGTAGCAACATCTGGAGATACAGGGGCAGCAGCTATAAGTGCAGTCAAAAATAGAAAAAATATAAAAATATTTGTGTTACATCCCGAAAATAAAGTGTCCCAAGTTCAAAGAAAATTTATGACAACAGTAAACTCAAACAATGTATTTAATATAGCTGTTGCAGGTAATTTTGATGAGTGCCAGAAACTAGTTAAATCAATGTTTGCTGATAAAAAATTTAATAGCGAAATAAATATGTCGGGAGTAAATTCAATAAATTGGTCAAGAATTGCAGCACAAATTGTATATTACTTTTTTTCATATTTTAAATTAGCAAATGATAACGAAAAAATAAATTTTTCTGTTCCAACTGGTAATTTTGGAGATATTTATGCTGGCTATGTAGCAAAAAAAATGGGACTTCCTGTAAACAAACTAATAATAGCAACTAATAAAAATGACATTTTAAAAAGGGTTTTTGATACAGGTATTTATAAACCTTTAGAAGTCAAACATACTATTTCACCCAGCATGGACATACAGGTGGCCAGCAATTTTGAAAGATTAATTTTCGATATCTGCAATTCTGATTCAGATACAATAATTAAGTTAATGAATGATTTAGATAAAAAAGGAGAATTTAAAATTGGGGAAAACGAACTCAATAAAATCAAAGAAAATTTTTGTTCCGAAAGCTTAAGTGACAATGAAACCAAATTAACTATAAAAGAATTTTATAAAAATCATAAAGTATTAATAGATCCTCATACAGCAATTGGTGTTGGAGTAGTAAACAAACTTAATATGGGTGAAAAGACTTTAATTTTATCAACTGCTCACCCCTCCAAGTTTTCAGAAGTGGTTGCAAGCGAGACAAACGTGCATCCAGATTTACCAGAGAATTTAGAAGATATAATGATTGCAAAAGAAAAATATGAAAAATTACCAAAAAATTTGCAAAATATTAAAAATTATATTTTGTCGAAGGTATGATTGTTAAATTGGAGTAGCTTTTTTAGCAAGCTTATCGGCAAGATCGTTCATTGGATTTTCAGAATGACCTTTTACCCAAATCCACTCAATTTGATTAGATTTTACTAGTTCTTTAAGTTTTTTCCAGAGATCAACATTTTTTACGTTTTTTTTATCTGATGTTCTCCAGTTATTTTTTTCCCAATTATTAATCCAAACAGTAATTCCGTCTTTTAAGTAGTTTGAGTCTGTATAAATTTTAATCTCTTTCAGAGTAGGTTGTTTGCCCTCACTAGTATTACAATATTCCAAGGCTTTTATGGCAGCTGTTAGTTCCATTCTGTTGTTTGTTGTTAATTTTTCTCCACCAAAAATTTCTTTTTTACCACCATCATTTAAAATTATAGCGGCCCAACCTCCGGGTCCGGGATTACCAACGCAAGCTCCATCTGTATAAATTTTAGTTTCCATATTAAAAAAAGTAGTCTTGATAATTTTTTATACTGTTGTGAAATTCTAATCTTTTTAAATACTCTACAGGATCCTTTATTTTTACAAGAGCTCCTTTTGTCAAGTTCAAATAGTCAAATACTCTTGTTAATAGAAATCTCATTGCGGCACCTTGACAAAGTATTTTTAAGCATTTTTTTTCCTTATCTTTTAGCTGTCTTACTGCAGAATAACCATCAATAAATTTTTTTGCTTTAGTCACATTAAAACTAAGGTTTTCCTTTATACCCTCAAAACAAAGAGCGTTAAGACAAATTGCAATTTCAAAAGCATAGTAATCATTACATGAAAAATAAAAGTCAATAATACCAGTAAGCTCATTATTTTTAAAAAAAATATTATCCGAAAATAAATCCGCATGAATTATTCCTGAAGGGATATCTTTGGGCCATTTTGACTCCATTTCATTTAAATTTTTTTCGACAATTTTACTTAAATTTGGGTGAATTTTAGAGCAATCATTTTTAATCTTGCTATAAATTTTTTTCCAAGAATTAACAGAAAGTTTATTTTGTCTTTTCGAAATTAAATTTTTTGTAATTAAATGAAGTTTTGCAGTATGAATACCTACTTTTTTACAGTCATCCGGGCTCAAAATTTTTTTAGCTTTACCTTCAAGAAAAGATACCATGGCAGCTTTTTTATTTAAAATTTCCGTAATATAATTTCCATTTTTATTTATTATAGGTTGCGGAGAAGGAAATTTTGAATCATATAAATTTTTCATGACAGACATGAAGAAGGGTAAATCTTTTTCATCTACTCTTTTTTCATAAACTGTTAAAATAAATTTACCTTTTTCAGTCTCGATATAGTAGTTTGTATTTTCTATGCCTTCCTGTATTCCTTTGTAATTTAAAAGTTGACCTTTATCATATTTTTTTAAAAATTCTTTTAAATTTTTTTCTGATAATTTTGTATAAACTGCCACTTATGTGTACCGAATATTAAATTTTTATTTTTTTTAAGGAGATTTTAGCTTGTTCTAAACCCTCTAAGTAAAAATTTTCTATCTTATTTTTATCAAGTGAATTTTTTATCAAACTTTCAACAGTCTTAATGCTAATTTGCACTGATAGATTTTTTATATCTTTCAGAGCATTTTCCTTCATCTGGAAAATTTTTTGTTCTGTCGATCTTTTTTTTTCGTCCATTAACATGTGAAATTTTTTTGTTTTTTCTATTATTGTTTTTTCGCTTTCTTCTTTGGCTTTATCCATTATTTTTTTAGATTCTTTTTTTGATTTATCAATTTTATTTTCATATTCACTTAACAAGCTTTTAGCTTCATCTTTTAATTTTTCTGCTTCATCAAGTTCTTTTTTTATTTCATTTATTTTGTTATTTAGAGAGTTATTAATTTTTACTGGTACCTTTAAATAAACTAAACTTCCCAAAAAAATAAAAAAAGCTATAGCTACCCAAAAAGTTGCATCAATTGTCATAAATTATTTTCCGCTTTCTTTTTTGAAATATCCTGCACAATTGCAGATAAGTTGCTTTTATTAACATCAGTATTAAAGATTTGTTTTATTATTTCGGAAGATACTTCCTCAGCTATTTTGTTTACACTTAATGCTGAAGACTTTTTTAAATTTATAATATCTTTTTCAGCGGAAGATATTTCTTTTTCTAACTCTTCATTAAATTTTTTCTTTTTTGCCTCTATATCTTTATCTAGCTTTTTTCTATTTTCTTCAAAAATTTTTTTAGCTTTATTTTTAGCTTCTTCTATGACCAAGTTATACTCTTTTAATTTTTTTTCTGCGTTTTCCTTTAATTTTTGAGCATCGTTCAAATCATTAATTATTTTTGATTTTCTGTTTTCGATATTAGTTGTTATTTTAGGCAGAAAAATTTTCCATATAACAAAGTATAGAAATGCAAAAGTCAAAATTAGCCAGAAAACTTGGGCTACCCAATACTCTGGATTAAGTTGAGGCATACCTTCTTGAGCGCCAAAAACCTGATCCGCACTCATAGTTAGCCCAAGGCTTAAAGCTAAATAAAAAATTTTCATAATAAAAATTTATTTAATTAAAACGCAAATAAAATTATTAATGCTACTACTAGTCCAAATAAGCCAGTTGCTTCCGCCAAAGCGAAACCTAAAAGCAAGTTTGGAAATTGTTTTTGTGCAGCAGATGGATTTCTCATCGCGCCAGACAAATAATTTCCAAAAATGAGTCCAATTCCTACTCCAGCACCAGCAAGCGCAATTGCCGCTAGTCCTGCTCCTATCATTTTTGCTGCTTCTAACTCCATTTATTTCCTCCTTTGTTAGTGGTGTAAATTTAATGCATCATTTAAATAGATGCATGTTAAAATTGCAAAAACATAAGCTTGAAGAAATGCTACAAGTATTTCAAGCCCAGTTAGTGCGACAGAAAAACTAAGTGGTAACCAACCTCCTAGCAATCCCAAGCTTATTACAAAGCCGCCAAACACTTTTAACATCGTGTGACCAGCCATCATATTTGCAAACAGTCTAACCGATAAGCTAACGGGCCTGCTTAAATAAGATATAATTTCAATAATTACAATTAGGGGTAAAAGCATTATTGGAACTCCTTTTGGAACAAAAAGTTCTAAATATTTTATACCATGCTTAATAAATCCTATAATAGTAACTCCGATAAATACTACAGCTGCAAGAACAAATGTAACAATAATATGGCTTGTTACAGTAAACGAATAAGGAAGCATTCCAATCATGTTACAAAATAAAACAAACATAAATAAAGTAAAAATGAATGGAAAAAAAGGTTTTGCATTGTTTCCGGCTGTATCATTTATCATTTTTGCTACGAAAGTATAACTCATTTCGGCAATTAATTGCATTTTAGAAGGTACTAATAATTTTTTTTGCGTTCCCAAAAATAAAAAAAATAAAATTGTAATAGCGCTTATTACCATAAATAGACTAGCATTAGTAAAAGAAAGATTAATTTCTCCAAAATTAATTTGTGGACCTACTCTATAAACTTCAAATTGATGCATTGGATTGGATGCCATATTTTTACCTACTATTTTTCATGCATTTTTTTTGCCGACCTGATTACATTTAAAATACCAGCAGCTACTCCCATAAAAAAAAAACAAATTGTTAACCACGGTTTAGTATCAAACCAGTTATCTAAAATAAACCCTAATGTTGCACCAACAAATACCGCAGCAACTAATTCAGTGCTAATTTTTAATGCTTTACCGTAAGATGTGACATTTGCACCACCTTTTTTTATCTGTGATCGCTTAATATTTTTTTTTGCAATCTCTAAGCGAGTAGATATTTCTTTAAAATTTTTCATTTAATCTTTAAGCAACCAATTCTTCAGCTTTTTGTAAATCCACAGAAACAAGTTGGCTGATTCCTTTTTCAGGCATTGTAACTCCATACAATCTATTCATTCTAGACATTGTAAGAGGGTGGTGGGTTATAATAATAAATTTGGTTTTTGTAATTTTTGTTAAAACATCTAACAGGGAACAAAACCTTGTTACGTTAGCATCATCTAAAGGTGCATCAACCTCATCTAGAATACAAATTGGTGCCGGGCTTGTTAAAAAAACAGCGAATATTAATGATAAGGCTGTTAAGGCCTGTTCTCCGCCCGACAAAAGTGTTATGGATTGCAATCTTTTACCTGGAGGGCTAACAAGAAGTTCTAGACCTGCTTCTAAAGGGTCGTCAGAGTCTACAAGTTCTAGCTTAGCTGTACCACCGCTAAACAATTTAGTATAAACCTCACTGAATTTTCTGTTAACTTTTTCAAAAGCATCCAAAAGTCTTTCCCTTCCTTTTTGATTTAATTCATTAATGCTACCTCGAAGTTTTCCTATAGCTGATACCAAATCTTCCCTATCTTTTTCCATTTTTTTAATTGTTGTTTTGTATTCCTCAGTTTCTTGATCAGCTCTAAGATTTACTGAACCTAAACGATCTCTCTCATTTTTTTTAGCATCTAACTTATCTTCTTGCTCAATCATGTTGGGTGTTTCATTAACGTCTTTTAAATCTGAATTTTCATATAAATTATTTTCGTTAATATTTAGATCATTTCTTAAAGTATTAATTAAGTCTTTTTTTCTATTTTCAAGACCCTCTAATGTTGCTCCAGATCTAGCTTTATTTTCTCTAGCAACCATCAATTTATGTTCTTCTGCTTTTAATTCCTTATTCATCTTTTGATAATCTTCTTCGGATCTGTTTAGTTCTTCTGACAATTCTTGTTTTTTACTTTCAGTATCAGATGTATTTTGCATTAATTTACCTTTTTTAACTGCTATTTGTTCAGGTAGTTTAGATATATTTTCTAGATCTATTTTTACTTTATCTGTTCTTTCGTTTAATTCTTTGGACATTTTTTCTGAATTGAATTTCAAGTTTTTCCAGTTTTGAATTTCAGTATCAATATTTTTTATTCTTTCTTGTCTTTTAATAGAATCTGCTCTAATTGATTGGTTTTTACTAAATGCATTAGCATATTTTTCTTGAGCAATTTTTATTTTAGTATTTATATTATTAAATTCTTCTAAAGTTTTCTCACCAACTTGACTTTCTAAGTCTACTATTATTGTTTGTATATTGTTTTTCGTTTTGTCGATAAAATTTGAGGCTTCATCAAAATTATTATTTTTGATGGAATCTTTGCTTTTTTCTAAGTCAGATAAACAATTTTTTAAAATGTTCAGGTCGTTTTGTGTGTTAGATTTCAAAATTAACTCTTTTGAGATTTCTTCCATTCTGTCTTGTTCTTTTTTTAATACTCCAGTTGCTATTTGTAAATCTTCTTCTGTTTGTTTTTCTAAATCGTAATATTGTTTTTCGGTATTTATTAAAATATTTTTTTCTTCATCAAGCCTTTTTTCATTTGATTTTGCCTCTAAAATAATATTTTTTTCTCTTTCGATATCTTCGGTCAAAGTGGCTTGAGATTTCAAGAGTCTTTCGCTGTCAGTTTTAATTCTTTTTTCCTCATCTTCAAGATTTTGAAATTCTAAATTTAGCCTTTGTAACTTGGACAGCATTTCTACATTTTTATCTCTTAGGGGTTTAAGTTTATGATTAGCTTGTTCTAGTAAATCATTTTTTTGTTTGATTATTATATTTAGTTCATTTATTTCCTTATCTGATTCACCCGTAATTCCTTTTGATACATTTATTTCTTTTTCGATTTCTTTTAATTTTATATAATAAAGACCAGCTTCAATTTTTTTAATTTCTTCTGATATAAGTTTATATTTTGAAGCTTCGGCAGCCTGTTTTTTTAAGTTTTCTAATTGTTTTTCTTGCTGTCTTCTTAACTCATCTGCCCTTTTTAAATTATTTTCAGCTGAATTAAGTCTTAATTCTGATTCATGTCTACGAACATGCATTCCAGAAATACCAGCCGCCTCTTCCAATATTGCTCTTCTGTCAGTTGGCTTTGCAGTTATCAAAGCTCCTATTCTCCCTTGACTTATCATTGATGGAGAGTGCGCGCCGGTTGACATGTCGGCAAATAAAGTTTGAACGTCCCGTGCTCTAACCTCCTTATCATTAATAAAATATTTTGAACCTTTGTCCTTTTCTATTCTTCTTTTTACATGAATTATATCTAGGTCTTTAAATTGTATAGGGCCATCCTTTTCAGAATTGTCTAAAGTTAAAGTAACTTCAGCAATATTTTTTGAAGTTTTGTTTGCAGTACCAGAAAATATTACATCTTCCATTCCAGAACCCCTCATACTTTTTGCGGATGTTTCTCCCATGCACCATCTTACAGCTTCGACAATATTTGATTTACCGCAGCCATTAGGTCCAACTATTCCTGTTAGTCCTTTTTCTATAAGAAAAGGAGTTCTTTCTACGAATGATTTGAATCCGGTTAGATCTAATTTTTTAAAGTTCATAATTTAAATAAGTTTTTCAATTTTTTTAATTATATTTTCCAAACTTGCGGTACCAGTAAATTTCTCCTCATTTATTACAATTGTTGGAGTGGAGCTTATAGAATATTTTTTTTCGCCGTCTAATCTTCCAATTAATATTTTGTCACTAATTGTTTCATTATTTAGGCATTTTTCGAATTCCTTAGAGTTAATGCCAAAAATTTTAACAACTTTTTTCAGGTTGTTGTTAATTTCTTCAAAACTTGATCCAGTCGTCCACTCGGATTGACTTTTATAAATATCATCTAATAAAGAAATTTGTTTTCCTCTATCCGCGCAATTTAATAAAATTGAAGCGTGAAACGCAGCTTTATCTAGAGGAAAGTCAATAAATATTAATTGAACTTTTCCTGAATCTACATATCTTTTTTTGATTTCAGGTAGCACGTTTAAATGAAAGCTTGCGCAGTGTGGGCAGGTTAAAGAAGAAAAAACTTTAATTTTTATTGGAGCTTCATTAATTCCAAGGACAATTAAGTTATCTGAAATTTTTGCACTTTCCGCAAAACATTTTAAGCTAATAAAAAAATAAATTAAAATAATTTTAGAAATGTAAAACAACTTGAAATCTAATTTAAATTTTTTCATTATTTATTGCTCCCAATAGCTGAAATAGAGAATTTTTTATTTTTTCATTTTCGATTTCATTTATTTTTTTTTCTAAATTATTGTCGAATTTTTTTGTAAAAAATTTATTTTGATTTTTTTTAATTTCCGAGTTTAGAGTCTGAATTCTTATTTCGTTTATTAGTTGATACCCAAAATAGCTATTTACTTTATTTATAATATCTTTTTTTGAATATTCGATCACTATTTCGTCGCCTCTTTTAACATTTAAAACTAGTAATCCCTTATTATCTCTTTTACTCGTTTTAATAGACTTTGGGTGTGAAAGATTTGAAATTTCTTTTCCAACCAAAATATTCCACTTGTTAACTATTTCAGAGAAGTTGTATCCTCCTCTTTTTAATATACCCTTTACTCCGCGCGGCAAAGTATTACCAAACGACCTTAATCCTTGAACGTAAGTTTTGC
>TARA_B100000686_G_scaffold327293_1_pt1 | contig 10492 bp, 12 predicted proteins | sample TARA_B100000686 | Tara Oceans TARA_B100000686 (sample SAMEA2622733) | marine metagenome | biome: marine biome (ENVO:00000447); feature: marine epipelagic mixed layer (ENVO:xxxxxxxxx); material: "saline water (ENVO:00002010), including plankton (ENVO:xxxxxxxx)" | depth 150 m
ATCGTACAAGCAGTACAGGGGCATGGGGTCACTGGGCGCCATGAGTAAGGGCTCTTCCGATCGGTACTTCCAATCCGAACAAGGTGACACTAGGAAGTACGTACCAGAGGGAATAGAAGGTAGGGTCCCCGCTAGGGGCCCGGTTGACAACGTCCTTTACCAGCTCATGGGAGGGTTAAGGAGCTCGATGGGTTACACTGGCAACAGCAATATAGATCAGATGAAGAAAAACTGCAAGTTCGTTAGAATCACAAATGCAGGGCTGTCGGAGAGTCATGTGCACGACGTGGAAATTACGCGTGAGGCTCCAAACTACAGGAGGTAGCTGCATGGAGAATATCCACCTTGGTGGGGGTTGCTTCTGGTGCATTGAAGGAGGTCTGCTAGGACTCCGAGGGGTATTGGAGGTAATCCCTGGATACTCTGGCGGTCACGTCGAGAATCCAACCTACGAGCAGGTGTGTGGAAAGGAGACCGGTCATGCGGAGGTCGTCAAAGTGACCTTCGACCCGGAAGTGATTCCGAGAATGACGTTGTTGCGAGTGTTCCATACCCTATTCGACCCGACTCATTTGAACAGGCAGGGGAATGACATCGGCCCCCAGTACCGGAGCATAGTCCTATACTCGGACGAGGGTCAGAAAGAGGATGCACTTACGGCAATAGATGAGATATCCGAGTACTACCAAGATCCAGTGGTTACCGAAGTGGTACCGCTGGAAGTTTTCTGGGAAGCTGAAGATTACCACCATGACTACTTCGCGAGGAATGGTGGCTCGAATCCGTACTGTATCGCTGTAGTTGCACCGAAAATCGCTAAGGTAAGGAGCAAGTACGCAGGGTTGTATGAGTGAGGTATCCGACCTTTCCCCGGAACCCTGGCCGGTCCACCTACTAGGACTGATTAGCCCGTTGCTAGTCATTTCTGGGAATCTCCTTGGAGTTGAGGAGCCGATGTTCGTGGCAATGGGAGTCATATTCGTCTGGGGTGTCGGACCGATTCTGGATTTCTTGATGGGTGAAACGAAGGTTCCGCGTCCCCCTAGAGAATCTGGAGTTCCATTCGAGGTTCTGCTATGGGTCCATGGAATTCTTCATCTGTTTGTTCTTGGTTCATTCTTCGTATTCGCACACTTCGAAGGCATGACTTGGTGGCTGGTTGTAGCGGCTTTGTCTTCTGGCCTTAGTGCCGCTGCCTCGGCAATCGTCACAGCTCACGAGTTGGGTCACAAGAAACCCAGAAGCCCCGGCTGGAGGCTGGCTAGGGTACTACTTTTCTCCATCCACTATACTCATTTCACCACTGAGCACAATGTGAACCATCACAAGAACGTGGGACTTGCCAGTGATCCGGCTAGTGCAACCGCGGAACAGGGCCTCTGGGCATTCTGGTTGAGTACCATTCCGGGCCAATTCGCATCATCGGTAAGGATCCATAACAGGAAGGGGAGGACTGGCATCAGGAATCCATCATACAGGGGCCTTTTTCTTCAGGTAGTTGCGATTTTCTCACTGGCCCTAATACCTAGCAGGATGAACTGGTTCGACGGATATCCAATGGTTGTTGGCTGGCTTATCCTCTCTTTGATCGCGATACTTACGCTTGAGTATGTGAACTACATCAGGCACTGGGGACTTAGGAGAGAGGACGGGGGGAGGTTCGAGGCTGCTCACGCCTGGAACACGGAGGCTCGCTGGTCAAGGTGGAGTTTGCTAGAGTTGACTAGGCATTCTGATCACCACCTCCGTGCCAGTGTTCCTTTCTGGAAGCTTAGACCTCATGAGGGAACGCCGGAACTGAGATGGGGGTACTATGGCTCATGGTGGCCTTGCCTAGTGCCGCCGATTTGGAAGCGGGCGATGAGAGGAAGACTGCCCCATAACGAGCCTTGATTAATGCTAGACAAGCGCAATTCTCAATAGTGTAACAACAGGGAAATCAAGTGTGGTACCAGACCCGGGAGAAGCTAGTGCTGGAAATACCACCTCGGCTCTGATTCATACAGGCCTGCTCAGCGTCGGTCTGAGCAACCTGTTCTGGAAAGGAGGGGAGTTGAATCCTGATGATCCAGAGAAGATGCTCCTGGTCGCTCTTGGTCTGTTTTGCTTGGCACTACCTTTCCAGGGACTTTACATTCTCCTAGCTAGGATGGTTCGGGAGTATTCTGACCCTGTTCTTGTACCCGAACCTATACTGAGTCTTGCTTCGAGGTGCGAGATAGTAAGTTATGCCTGCGGCATCACAGGTTTCTGCCTAATGCTGATGAGGACATCTTACGTCTTGGGAGGGACCCTTCTGATCTCCGCATTTCTAGTGATATTGCTTGCTCGTTCTGCGATGATGAGGGTTGATTCGGCAAACCAGTCGGCCTACTAGGAGTCAAGTTCGGTTGCTTCCTTGGAATTTTCACTTCGGAACTATAATCCGGTTATTGACGGCAATGATTGAGAGCAGGTTACTTCTCCCAAAGACATGGCCTGGACGGTAGACGCAGGGAAGATCCTCCTGACGGCTCTGATCATCTTCTCTGTGGCACAAGTATCTGAGAGAAGCACACTTATGGCCGCCGTTCTTGCTTCGATTCCAATTGTAAGCGTCCTATCGATGATGCTAATGTTCCACGAAGGCCAAACTGCATTGGAGATTTCCGCCTTCGCTCGCGACATAGTCTGGCTCCTTATTCCATCTCTGCTGATTTTCATCGTTATGCCATGGCTGATTGAGAGTAAGGGATGGGATTTCTATCCCGCTCTTGCTACTGGACTTGCGTCAACCGTTATCGGTTATTTCGTAATGATTCAGGTCATGGAGAAATTCGGATTGGCATCTTGAGCAGTGGTTCGATGTCAGTACTGAACGTGGCACTGATTGGCTCAGAGGAGTTTGCTAGGATACTTCCAGCTACGAGTGCTTAGCCCTGCACCCTTTGCACTGGAAAAACCAGATGTCGTCAGTGTTGGGGCCGTATTCCATGCCACATTTTACTGCTCCATACTTGGCTGACCTCTCTTCGTGATTGTCTGGATACGGAATAATGGCCCCACAAGTCCTCCCCTCGTGGCGAGTAATGTGAAACTCGCTACTATCAGATACAGCCTGCCGGACCGGAACCTGCCCCTCAGGCATGAATTCACGTAGTTCGTAAAATATTAGACTCTTTCCTAGTGAGTTTCTGGGGCAGAAATTCAGATTGTATGCAGAGCCACTCGTTGCTTCAAATAGTCCCAGAGGCAATCAATAAGGAAAGGAGGTTAAGGCAAATGACTGAGATCAAGACACTAGTCCAGATCGCTGATCAGAACGGCCACACTTCCGCTATGATGACGAGAGAAGAGACTCTCGAAGCAGTAGCGGAGAACAGTGGCGCCTGGGTCTTCAATGGTGAGGGGCAGATGGTCCAGCCAGCACAGCTGGCTGAAGCAGACTTCGGCACCATTGGAACTGTGCGCATCGTGCCGGGTCTGGTTGGCGGGCTGTGACACAGCAGGAAACCACCCACGGAACTACGTAAACCCCCGCTGGGGACTCTCCAGCGGGGGCCAAATAACAGAATAGAAAATGAGTTGAGAAGATGAACATATCAATAATCGGGACTGGGGGCATTGGCTCTAACCTTGTCAGAAGCATAGCACCGGCAATTTCCACCGGCTCTCTAGTGGAGTCTATAGGGGGAGTCAAGCTGATGCTATTCGACTCTGATATGGTCGAGGAGAAAAATCTGCGTCTTGGTCAGAGGTTCGACCATGGTGACCTAGGTCTATCCAAGGTCGAGGCTATCAAGCGGTCGATATTGGGATTCCAAGGTGAGAATCTGGATATAGAATCTCACAAACATGACATCAGAGCCCGGAGTGACATCCCGGATTCGGATATCGTAATTGTTTGTGTGGACAACATGGCAGCCAGGAATGTCGTGCACTCGATGGCAGTTCCATGGTTGGATCTACGTTGCTCCGGAGATGGATACATAGCAATTGACCACAGAGTAGATGGTTCTGTTATTTCCAGACTCTCGAATGACTCGGGAAATTCATATTCATGTCAACTCGAAGGCTGGGAATCCGGATTCATACAAGCGGGATTCCTAGCCGCTGCTGCTCATGGATACCAATGGCTGATTTCCATGATGAGAAAGCAGAGCGGTCACAAGGCTGTACTACCGGAACCCAGATCGACCAGCGTAACTTTCGGAACTCTGGGAAGGCTGCCCGTAAAGGAGGTCGAATGAATGAGAGAATTGCCGCTTTCACCAAATCCTCCGGTCGAGGAGATACTGCATCCCCCAGAGCATGTGAAAATCGCTATCGAGAATGGTGCACACTCTTCAATGGTCATCCGTGAAACTATAGCCGCACTAGCGAAACAGGAGAGGTACGAGGAGCTCTGGCAAATTGCCGATGGGATGTCAAAGGAGGTGAGCGTGCTTGAAGATGCTAGGGGCAGAGTTTGGGTGGATGTTGGTACAAAGAGCAGAGTCAGGCTCTCCCCAGCTCAGGATTCAGTGATCCCATACAGGCTCTGGCTTCACACTCACCCGCATGATGCATATGCAAGCCAAACAGATCGAGAGACTTTGGCTTGCTGCTCAATGATTCTACAGGAAGCAATAGTTCTCGGTCATGACCACATGGTGAGGCTTCAGAGGATGACTCCGGGACTCGGTAATTCTCTCGAAGAAGAAGGACCACTCTCAACATGGACCTCGGACAAAGAAATAATCCTCTATTCCAAACAAAGGGAGGTATCCGATGGCAGATAAGCTAGAGCAAGCAACTGAGAGGCTAAGGAAGCTGGCAGAAGGAGTTGAGGAAGGGGCTAGAGGGATACCGATCCCATCAATGATTGAGGCTGTGGTGGGACCAGGCTACGACGAAGAGCTGGAGGAATTGGTAACCTCGGCACTCAGCGCCAATTCAAACGGGATGAGCCTGGACGATATTGCCAATGGAATCCTGTCATTAGAGGATTGGAGATTCACCCATTCTTGACTACTGAAGAAGTACGCTTGCGACTTTGAAACGCATCATTAAATACCACCCATGTCACAACAAAGTTGGCCACAGCCGGGAGCGTATCAGCGCCTAGCGGAGAGGCCCCTTATCGGGAAATGTGCATTCTTAATCGGCTTGATTCGGTAACGTTCAATAGCCGTGAGTGAGCCCGGTCGAATCCCCCGTTTGGGAAGGAGAAAATTGGCATTTTGTTTTGTAGCAAAAGAAAAGGAAGTGATGGGAAAATGGATTCAAATGAAGGTAGAGATGACGGTCCTAAAGAGGACGGAAATTGTGTAATTTGTGGTTATCACGAACTGGAAGAAGACACGTATCTAGGAGAGGTTGTATGCCCAAGTTGTGGCTGTGTTAACGAAGAACGAATTATTGACACAGACGGTGCAGAGCTATCCAGAGGTGAAGAGCCTCAGAACAGCCCCACAAGGAAACTTGGCTCCGGGGCAATCAAGGGAAAGGATCGTTCTGCTAGGAAGCTTGAGGAGACTAGGAAGAAGGTGGATCGGGAGAGATCGACTTTCCTTAGCGAAGTAGAGGAACTGGTAGATAATACAGTAGAGGGTGAGAGGACCCGGCAAGAGGTTAAGAGCCTGATAAGGGATCTCGAAGATGACGTTGAAGAGACCTCTATTGCAGAGAACCGAAAGAAGAGACAAGGGCTAAAGGATCTCAAGGGAGGCGAAAGGAGAGCCTACAGGCAAAGGCTGTATGTAGCTGGAGCAATGAAGGCTCTGAACGATTTGGGCAGGCCAAATGAAGCACCGCAGGTTGCCGAAAGATGGGGGATAAACCATTCCGACCTGATGGACGTGTCTAAGATGTTCAAGAAGATACTTGCGCGGAGAGACTGCAGAGACGAAGTTAACGAGGACGAGTGGATGGTTCAGAGGGCAGCATTGCTGCAATACAACCTGGATAAAATCAGGCAATTCTTCGCCCAGACCGATGGCTGGGAAATAGCCAACGAAGTATACGACCGGGCGATTCAGATTCTGAAGGGCCAGAACGAGCCTTTTCCACCCGACGAGCACTGTGACAGGAGGATTGTAGGAAATTTCTGCAACATGGTTGAGCACAGGGCAGCCTGGGAGGCGTTCGTTATCGCGATGAAGGAGATGGGAATTTCTGACTCCAAGGTCAGAGTCCTAAGGAGCTCTCTTCCACTTTCATCCACAAAGAACTTCACCGAGAGGCGTTCCAAAGCTTTGTCCGAAGGCGGAGAAGAAGAGTGATTTACGGAATGTGCTGATCGGACCCAGGTAGAAGAGCGGCAGTACCCGGGTTCACCCTTTCGAACATGCTCCAAAGCGGTGCCGCAATGACTCTGATTCGGTCATTCACGACCAATCTGGGCTCAAGCATCCCGGCTATCTCTTCGACATCGTTCCCTAGATCTGCCTCACCGGTTCCTGTCCTGATGTATATTCTCTGGGTCTCCCTGACACCCTCTTCGATTCTGTCCCTAATCCAACCAGACGCCTGGAGCATTCGATACATGACACGGCGATCTCCCATGTTGTATGTCCTGAAGGTGGTCTCGCAGTCATCGAATGAGACGTTAGGTGGGCCTCCGTTCCTGTTCATCGCAGTGAATGTCATTCTGGAGCCAAGAGGCATTCGAAGTAGGACGCTCCAAAGACGAGGGAACGATTCGGTGCATCTCGACTGGGTTCTAGCGATTCTATTGTTAGCCAGTTGGTACCTCAGCTCCTCGGCACGGTTGTGGGCTGCGACATCTGGATCCAGTGCCTGCCTAGGTCTATGCCTTCTGATATGCGATCTAAGGGTGTCGATGTGCCTCTGACTAGACAGGTCATCCAGCAAAGAGAGGACGATGGTCCCTATCGCATCACCAATCACTAGGCGCCTTAGAGCAGGAGTCTCAACTATGCATATCGCTCGTTCGCGGAATGCCATCCTCTGACGGAACGCATCCCATCCGTTTCCATGAGGTTGCGGGGGGTTAGGACCGCCAGTTATCGGGGTGACGATGAACCTAGTCGCATGCCCTCCAATTCCAGGTCTAACTGCGTATTGGAGGCCACTAGTGCCACGAACGTGTATCTCTGTTGAGTCGTCGTTGATCTTCGCCCTCTGGTTTGCCTCCAGCACGTTTCTTAGGAAGTTTATTCCATTCACATTCTTTCCTTCTATCACCCTCATAGGGGTATCTGCAAAGATATGCTGCTGAAGAGTTCGGGCCTTTCGGTGATCGTCATGATCTGGTGGGCTTAGCACCCATGTGACTATCCTAGACCATACCTTTGGGCAGCTGTCTAGTTCGAGCCTCTTCCATCCACTGTTCCTTCTAACCCTAAGTTGGAGCCTTCCACGATGTATTGTGAGGGTAGGGGGGACCTTTAGGTCTTCATCTGGGGGCTCTCTAGTCCAATCCATGCTGACCTGAGAGTTGTCCCACCGACTAAGCCACTCCGTATCCTTGAACATCCACTTCTGTGCCCTAGGAGTCCTACTTCCAGGTATCCTGTGCCTCTGGAGCATTTCCATTATCCTGTACTCCTGCATGGAGCCTGTGGAGATTATCAGAGATGCGGGGTGGAAGAGAGGTGAAGTCTCTGGGGAACCGCCCATTTCTGTGACTAGTTTTGTGCATGCAAGATCGATCGACCTAAGCAATTGCTTCCAGTTCACCATCCTTGAAATCTTGGGATGCCTGGAAAGGACCTTCATCAGTCCCCGATAGGGGACCTTGCAAGGCCGACCGTCTAGGTAGAAGTGACCATTTGCATGGCAGAGGTGGCTTCCGTCGGGAAGAAGCCCTCCGCGAGCTAGCCTTCGCAAGACCTCTTCATGCTGGGAGCCTACTGGCCTGTTTGAGATCACCCTGTCGATGTCGTCCTCAGAAATAACCCATTCCGGTGTTGGTGAAGATATCCTTTCCTGTTGGCCGGGTCCTTTCGTGAATGCCCAATCGGACTCGTCTGACCGCATCGACCTGATTCTAGACCATATCTGTGAGGGCCTTAGACCCGGGTTCCCAAGTTGGTTCCTAACTTCGTGGATCGTATCCTCATCTTGGACTAGTCCTACGTTCTGTCCAGTGATTTGAGGAGAGAGTAGGGAGCAGACCTGGCACATCTCCAGGTTTCTCTGCACTTCGACTTTGCAGCATTCACACTTTCGTTCTTTGTCTTCATTCATCCGATCTCACCGTCTCCCATTGAGTTTCTTGTGATGTTTTCGAATAGTTCCTCGATTGATTCAGCATGCCACCTAATCATATCTTCAGTTGGCATTTCGGGATCTATATCTGCGAACATATCTGGCTCGGGCTCTGGCTCGGGCTCTGGCTCGGGCTCTGGCTCGTACTCTGGGTCGTACTCTGGGTCGTGATCCTCCATATCCTCCCACATCTCATAGTGGCCCTCTACCATTGCCCACCATTCGTCTAGATCACCCACCTCGTAGTTCTCATTGACGTGCTCGCAAGAAGAGAGGAGGACGTTTAGAGTGAATATCTGATTCCTGGAAGTGATGTCGTTCCTCAAAGCAAGCACGTAGGAAGCGCAGATGTCTCCAGCACAGAGGTTCTTGGATGCAGAAATCTGGTTTGGGTCGATGCAAAGTGGGATGTGAGCATGCGTATCTCCTATGTGGATGGAGCTGGGGAGTGCGAAAACCGAGAATTTTCCTGAGTGCTCTGACGCGTTAATTACGTAGACAATTCCGGATTCCCCCAATACCATAATCCCTGTATTCTCATCATTCAGATGCTTTACTGGTAGGTTAGTCGAGTAGATTCCCAGAGAGTCAATGGTGCCTCTGAGAAAACGAGCCGACCTCTCCTGCTGAACTGTTGGCCTCCATTCCGAATCACGCGAGTCCCATACCCAGTAGATGCTGTTCGAGAGGTTGGAGCCCTCGTGCCCACTAGGATATAGGATTGAGTTAACCAGAACCCGCCATACCTTCACGTCCACGACGACCGGGATTGTTGTCGGTTTTCCCGACCTAAGTACGATTAGCTGTAGCCTTCCTCTTTCTACCACCAACCTAGGATGTATCCTCAGTGAAAATAGCCGAGAGAAATCCTTGCTGTCGGATTTGCGAATTATCTCACTCCAAGCCTCAGCGGCCAGCCCTCCAAATTCCGAAATCAGCGATATTGAGCCTCTGGCGATGCTGCCAAGGGATTTCTCAGATGTTGCCTTCCTACCGGAAAGTAATGCGATTAGCGAAATGAAAGGTGGCGGATTTACTCCCCTAAACTCAATATCCATCGAAGGTTCAGGGACATCAATTCCATGCCAAGCGTTTCTACTGAGCCATGAGGGCCATGCACGATCCGGCAAGTTTGAAAAGTCCCTGCAACAACAACTGAGAGCAATTAGGAAGTTCTTCCAAGACCTGATTGCTGTAACCCTGTGGGGACTTGATAGCCACTCGCTAATATCTAGCATTGGCAATGGACCTTCAATCATTATCCCATCTATGGAAATTCTGCTATCTGGATCTACCTCTAGAGTACAGTCCGGAAGAGAGTACTGGCCTCTGGGGACATAACCGTTTATCTTGATGAAATTGGCTAAGTTCTCCCACTCAGAGGAGAGGCTTTTCGAGATTTTTCGGTTTGGACCCCTCGAAGACCTAAATCCAGGTGGCAAGCAGTATTCTTCGGTTGCACCTGCAAGGCTCAACATCTTCTGTTGGTCACTTAGGCCCCTCGCAGGCTCGATGAATGAATTGACAGATTCTCTTTCTCTCGAGTCCGGTCTCTGCGAGTGATGGAGCCCGAAGAATGGCTCTTCTAGACTCTGGCAACCAGCACACTTCTCGAATCCATCTGGAGAATCTGCACCGCACCACCCGCTGCATGAAGACGGCATGTCTAGTAGATGGGATTCGGGGGTATTTGAAGGGACCAAAATCAGGCATAGTTTTGTGGTGTCGACAAGCCCTCAAGATACTCTGACACCATTTTACCGAGTTTTGCCTGATCTCCCTCCCTGTGGAGTTCGACCCTCATTGAAGAAGCACCCGAAAGGCCCTTAGTGAATGAGACAGCATGCCGCTTCAGGTTCTTGTTTCTCTCCTCCCCATATACCTCTTCACAGAGTTCGAGATACCTATTCCAGCACCAATGGCGAGCCACCGAATCATCTTCCAAACCCCATGGTGGAGGGTCGGTTTCCCAACCAAGGTCTCTCTTAATTTCGTAGAATATCGTTGGACGCCCGATTGCTCCTCTTCCAATCATCAGCCCATCTGCTCCCGTGGCTTGCAGGCAATCCTTTGCAGATCTTGCATCCACGACATCCCCATTTGCGACTACTGGAATCTGGACGGCATCAGCAATCTCTCTAATTTGCGACCAGTCTGCATCCCCAGAGTAGCGTTGCCTCAGTGTCCTACCGTGAACGCAAATCCTCTCCACGCCTTCTGCCTCTAATCTTCTGCATATCTCCAGGGCGGTGTTTGGCCCCGAACCAGTTCCAAGCCTCATTTTCACTGTGATGGGGAC
>TARA_B100000686_G_scaffold82847_2_pt1 | contig 10491 bp, 14 predicted proteins | sample TARA_B100000686 | Tara Oceans TARA_B100000686 (sample SAMEA2622733) | marine metagenome | biome: marine biome (ENVO:00000447); feature: marine epipelagic mixed layer (ENVO:xxxxxxxxx); material: "saline water (ENVO:00002010), including plankton (ENVO:xxxxxxxx)" | depth 150 m
GCAATATAGAGAATATATTGCATTAAGCAATCGTCCTGTTGCAATTGTTGCGCATCGTGGGTTTTGGCATACTGCGCCAGAGAATAGCTTGGCTGCAATCAGTGGTGCAATTTGTGCGGGATATGAAATCGCTGAGATTGATATTCAAAGTAGTAAAGATGGGATACTTTTCTTACTTCATGATCGTGATGTTGATGCCCCTGGCGCTAGTTTAAGGCGTATGACAGGGTTGTCAGACTTAGCAAACAATCTTACATTCAGTCAGTTAAATGAATTAAAGCTCAAAAATTTTGATGGTGGAGAAGGGAATTCTTTTTCTGATCAATCGATTCCATCCCTAGAATCTGTTCTGAAACTTGCAGATGAAAAAATCTACTTGGATTTAGATGTTAAATCTTTAGAACTCTTAGGGAAAACTTCAAAACTAGTCGCAAAAATGGGTATGCAAGGTCAGGCTGCAATTAAAACACAAGTTCAGACTTATGAACAAGCCGAGAATCTGAAAGAATTAGAATCAAAAATTGGTGTAATGGTTATGCCTATGATGCACTTTTCATCCGATGATTTTTTGGAAAAATTTGACCTTCTTCAGTCAGTGTCACCAGCAATGGTTGAAGCGGAATTTGATGAGCTATCTACTTTGTCATTGAATCAAAATTATTTTAAAAATGCTGGAATTTCCATTTGGGTTAATACACTTGATCCTGTAGCTTGTTGTGAATTTAATGATTCTAGTGCATTGATAGATCCAGATAGTATTTGGGGTGAGTTAATTCGCGCTGGAGTAAGTATTATTCAAACTGATGAACCTGAAGCTTTGAAAAAATTTCTCTCATCGAATGTATTTATTGATGGTTAAAAATTGAGACGATTCATTACTTTTTTGTGGGTAATACTTTTTATATTTCTTATTTCAGCTTGTGTTCAAGAAAGTGAAATTGAAAACTGTAAACAAGATCTTGAATGTTCGCGTTATTATGAGGAATATTTTTGGGGCCTGTCCGAATCATTGAAGGCCTCTGAAGGTAGACATGATTCAGATTTTCTGATTGCTAAAAAGGGAGTAGCTGATTTTTTGAATGAACAGTTGGACGTCGAAATATCAACCATTCAGTATTATTTGGAAGATGGCGTTGACCATGTTTGGCCATATTGTAAGAATGTTTTTATGGGCGAAGTTATTTTGCAGGCATTTGAAATTTCCAACGATCCTTATGAAGCGGGGTTTTTAGCAGAAAGTGTTTTAATTAGTTCTGAATTATTAAGAGGAGATATTTTGCCTGCACAAGAGGGTTTAGGCAATTTTGATTCGTCGGAATGCAAAAATGTTTTAAAGGATTATCAGAGAGAATACAAAGTGTTTAAGTAATATGTCGAAAGTTTTCGCAATAATATCTATAGGATTCGGATCTCTGATTGGTTTTCAGGTTGTGTTGTTTATAGCTTATTTAGTTACCATCGGGTGGTATTCAGGAAATGATGGTTTCACTACAGAATTGATAATTATAATGATTGTTGTAACTGGGGGGCTGTTAGGTTTTTTGTCTTGGAAAAAATGGAGATTGAAAGCCTTAATAGTATTACTACTAGTTCCATTTATTTTAACCACATGTTTTTTATTATCAGTTTTGATCCCATATATTGATTGAGATAGAAACCTCACTTATTTTGACAAAAATGTTTAAGGATTTATGATGAGTTTTATTTGGATTGTGGGGTGTCATGAGAGATTATAAGGAACCTAGAGAAACAAATTCTAATAGTGGACAGGTTTTGATTTGCTCGACATGCGGTTTGGAAGAGATCGATGCCAAAACGTTTTTCTGTACTGATTGTGGGTCCAAACTGTCATTGAAAAATAGTGAATTGCCTGATTTGCTAAAAGGTTTATTTTTTGTCTTGGGGGGATTTATAGGTTTAATGTTATTTGGAGGAGTTTATGCTAGGTTCATGCCAGATGGAATAAATGAATTCTTAGGGTTTTTACTTTTATTACTATCTTTAGTTATTGGGTTTTTATTTGGAGGATTGTTGGGGAATAAGCTTTTAATAAAGGCATGGAATAGGCGGTAATTCGGAAATGAACCTCTTTGAACAAATTTTTCTCACTACTTCTGAGATTCCATTGGGGAAAGTTTCGACTTATGGAGATATTTCTCAGTTAGTAGGCGCTAATAATCCTAGAATTGTTGGATATGCATTATCTAGCTTGGGATTGAATACTTCTGTTCCCTGGCATAGGGTTGTTAATAGGTTTGGCATGATTAGTAGAATCGAAGAAGATTGTGATATCAACCAAAGAGATTTGTTGGAATCAGAAGGGGTTGAGTTTTCGTCATCAGGTCAGATTGACTTAAGTATATACTTATGGACTGGGGGAAAGTTCTAGCAAATTTGGTGTAGCTATGGTAGAGCAATTCGGTAATAATACTTTATCAGATAGGATTAGGTCTCGTACAACTGCTTCGTTGGATGGACTAGGAATTCATTATTTGGAAGCAGGTTTTGGAAAAGTAAATCAACCTTTAATTTTATTATTGCATGGGTTTCCCGAATTGGCATACAGTTGGAGAAAATTAATGGTTTTGTTAGCTGATGCGGGTTTTCATGTTGTTGCACCTGATCAAAGAGGTTTTGGTGGAACTGTTGGCTGGAATAGTTCTTATGATCAGCCTTTGAGAAGATTTTCCCAAACAAATTTAGCAAATGATGTTTTTAACTTTATTTCATATCTTGGATATGAATCAGTAGCATCTATCATTGGACATGATTTTGGATCATCCGTCGCTGGATGGAGTGCCTTGATACAACCAGATATATTTGAATCAGTTGTCTTAATGAGTGCTCCTTTTGTGGGGCCATATGGAAGTTCCCTTCATTCAAAGAATCCTTTAAATGAAAATAATATTGAACATTCTTTAGCGTCTTTAGAAAGACCAAGGAAGCACTATGGAGATTATTTCTGTACCGATCATGCTAATACAGACATGATGAATGCTGAAGATGGGTTGAATTCATTTTTAAGGGCTTATTTTCATATGAAAAGCGATGATTGGGAAGAGAATTCACCCTTTGAATTGAAATCTTGGACTGCTGAAGAATTATCTAAAATGCCTACTTACTATATTATGGACTTGGATCAAAATATGCCTCAAACAGTAAAAGTTCACAAACCGTCTAAGCTTGATGTTGAATTGTGTGACTGGTTATCAGATTCAGAACTAAAAGTTTTTGAGACTGAATTTCAAAGAACTGGATTTCAAGGTGGTCTTAATTGGTACCGTGCTACAAAATCCGCTGAGGAAGTCCGTGATTTATCATTGTTTCATGGAAGAAGAATCGTAGTTCCATCATTATTTATTGCAGGGGAAAGTGATTGGGGACCTTTTCAAAAACCTGGGGCTCTTCAATTTATGGAAGAAGAGGTATGCGTCAACTTCTATGGTACCAATTTTGTAAATGGTGCAGGTCATTGGGTACAACAGGAACAACCAAATGTGGTTTCTGAGTGGGTGCTATCATTTTTGAACCAAATTATGTAGCATTTCCAAAATTTCATTTATCTACTGATGAGGTGTGAAATGACGAAATATATTCCAAGTCCAACAAGTTGGGTTGCGGAACAAGTAGAATTGTATGAGGGTAGTGGTGGAACCAAAGGGAATACTCTTAGAGGAATGCCGGTTATTATTGTTACGAACAAAGGTAGAAAAACTGGGGCTGTCCGTAAGACCCCTTTAATGAGGGTGTTGGTGGAGGGGAATTATGTTTTGGTTGCTTCGAAAGGTGGAGATCCAAACCATCCGTATTGGTATCACAATATTAAGGCAGATCCTAATGTGCAGGTACAGGATGGTACCAAAATAATACAAATGATTGCTCGAGAAATCAAAAATCCTGAAGAGAAAGAAATGCTATGGAAAGAAGCCGTCAGTGCATACCCTCCTTATCAAGAATATCAGCAAAAAACTAAAAGAATTATCCCAGTATTTTTAGCAGAGAAATTAAAATAAAATCCTTAATAGAAAATTTATAACCATAAAAATACTACCGTAGAATTTTTACGAATTCTCGGTTCCTATTACTCTTTGGAAAAATGATAGTATCAAGGTAATATCAAGTAGAAATGAATTTTTGGTTGAGTCGTCAATATTTTGAAATTTTAACGCCCATATTTGTGAAAGTTTTTGGTGAAATTACTTGAAGATATTGTCTGTTTTTTTTGCAGTTTCATTAGTAATTGTCGGTGCAATTTTAGGGTCATTTTTTGGTTGGATACTTACATTTTTCCTTAGAGTTTTGTGTTTAGGGATGTGTGACTTTGGATTTGTGACAATTGGAATGCTTCTTGGCGGACTACTAGGATTGATCGCCGGTTTAATTCCTATATATTTGGCTTTTAAAATAGGGAATTTCTCTAATCAAATAAGGATATTAAGAAGTAATTCATGTAGGCAGTGTGGATCTAAATTATTAACTCGTGGTTCTTTGAATTGTGATGAATGTGGAGTTAGTCCTTAGAGATATGTTGTGGTAGTACAAGTTCTTGTTAAAACATTTGGTCCAGCGATGGGGTTTCGCTCGTTTAGGTATTATTGGTTTGGGACTCTTGCTTCAGTAATTGGATTTCAAATTTTAGCATTTAGCCAATTTTGGATAATTCATGAATTAACAGGATCAGCATTGTATTTGGGGTATGTGGGTGTTGCTAATGCAATTCCCGCAATGGCTTTGAATCTATTTGGTGGCGTATTGGCTGACAAAGTAGAAAAAAAGCGATTGATTACAATTACTCAAACGGTCAATATTTTATTAATTCTTATCCTAGTGTTTTTAATTTTTACGAATATTGTAGAGGCTTGGCATGTTATCTTTTTGGCGTTTTTGACTGGTTCTGTAAATGCATTTGATTTGCCTGCTCGGATTGCACTTTATCCAACTTTGATTGCGAAATCCGCACTTATGAATGCTGTTGCTTTGAACACTTCGATTTGGACGGGAACCAATATTATTGCCCCTGCGATTGCAGGATTGATAATCAGTAATGCGGGTACAATCAGTGCATTTATTTTGTCGGGGATCGGATTTTTGATCATGGTGATTTTTGTACAGTTTTTACCTGCCAATTCTGCAAGAAATTCAACCAGTTCACACTTAAGCGACTTGTGCGAGGGCATAAATTTTATATTCAAAAATAAAATTTTCGCTTTGCTAATAGGGATGTCATTCTTCATTAGCTTTTTTGGTTTGTCCTATATACCAATGATGCCAATATTCTCTGTGGAGATTTTAGAAATAGGAGTAGGTGGTCAGGGGTCTTTAATGGCGGTAGCTGGCATAGGTGCTCTATTAACAACTTTAATTTTGGCAAGAATAGGTAATTTCCCACATAAAGGGATGGTAATTGTATCCGGAGCATTTTTGTTTGGGATATTACTAATTAGTTTTACATTAACATCATTATTCTTCAAAAATTATTTTATTGCGATAATGCTTATGTTTTTAATTGGACTATCCCATACATCCTTTGGGATACCGGTAATTAGTTCATTGCAATTAATGGTGCCAGACCACTTCCGTGGTAGAGTAATGGGAATGTTTGGTCTGACATGGTCTTTCATGCCATTAGGAGGTTTGTATGTAGGATTTTTATCAGGTTTTTTTGGAGATCCATCTCAAGGAGTTTCACTTGTAATAGCATTTGGTGGCTTGATGATTGTTCTATTTACGATAGGTGTAACTATTTTAAACCGGAATATTTTAGAAATTGGTAAAAGATCGGATCATATAGAATCTAACAAAAATGTCTAAATTTGGATTTATGGAGGATTGAAATGTTACAGGATTTAACAGGTAAAGTCGCTTGGGTTACAGGAGCGGGTAGTGGAATTGGGGAATCTGCAGCTATAAAATTAGCCGATGCTGGATGTAAGGTTATTCTATCAGGCAGGAGAAGGAATATGCTTGAAAAAGTAACTGAGAAAATACAAAATCAGGTTTCTGTTGAGCCAGTTGATGTTTCTGATTTTGATTCGGTGGTTAGTGTGGCTAATCGTATAGTTGATAATTATGGTCCTATCGATATTGGAGTTTTTAGTGCGGGAATAAATATAAAAAACCGTGATTGGCCAGTGTTAAGTGTTGAAGATTGGAATCAAGTAATAGATATCGATTTAAATGGAGCTTTTTATTGTTGTCAGTCTGTTTTACCTTCAATGAGATCAAATGGAGGTGGATTGATAATAAATATTTCATCGATGGCTGCTAAAAACCCTGGTTCGTTGAGTGGTCCTGCTTATATATCTGCAAAACATGCTATGAATGCAATGACTGCAAGCTTGATAATAGAGGAAAGGAATAATGGAATTCGTGCAACTGCAGTCTGCCCTGGAGAGGTGGCAACACCAATTTTAGACAACAGGCCAATTCCAGTAAGTGAAGATGATAGGGCAAGGATTTTACAATCTGATGATTTGGGAGAATTAATCTTGTTTTTAGCAAAACAACCACCACATGTCACTATTAATGAGGTATTAATTAATCCAACATGGAATAGGTTTGCATGAGGATGCTAGCTTTTGACAACGATGATTTATATGTTGATAATATTGTAGTTACTGGGATGACTATTTGGGAGACAGAATGATAAATCAGTGGATTAGCCAATTAACAGTCCGTAAGGCTATATTATTACTTGTTGCATTGTTTGCAGTGGTTTATGTTGTTTGGTATGTCATAGATGCATTAGATGGATTTGATCCAAATTATCAGCCAACAGGTGTGAGTGCTAGGGGTAGTAGTTCAGATGGAAGCGGAGCTAAAGTGGGAAGCTACAAAGCTTTTGATCCATCAAAAGGCACTCCTGAATCAATCCAGTCTAAGTAATATTTTAGAAATTCCCAATTACAATTGGTGATTTTCATTATGTGTGAAGTGTTTGAACTTGAACCAATTTAGAGATATTAGTACTAAAAGACTTATTTTATGTTTTCTTTTGGTTTTAATTGGATTGTATGTTATTTGGTATGTTTTTCAGGCTTTGAAGGACTTTGATCCAGATGAAATCCCTCCGCCAGTTAGGTCTCATTATGTTCCCCGAACAATTAAGCCTTCTGACGGTAATGAATTTTTTAAACCTACAAGCGAGCCTAATTCTGAGAACCCAAGCAAGACTGATTCTATGTCTGGAGGAGGGCGCTAACAGGATGAATATTAGCGCTAAATTTCTAGAATTAATTTTAAGGAGGACAATTTGAATTGTCCTTTGTGTGGAACTGTTAACAACAATGAATTAGATTTATGTAATCAATGTGGTAGACCCATTAGGTTTGGTGCGAGTGGTTTTTTAGATAACGAATTGTTATCTAAAATTAGCCAGATTGCTCAACATAATTTCCGTCAGGGAAACTTTCATCAAGCAATTAAAGATATTAATGAATATATTCAAATTGAAGATTCGGATCCTGCTGCATATATATTCCGTGGGAAGTTATATGATTATTTGGCACATGGACCTGATCTTAGCAATCGTGAAGTTAGGAATATTTTGACACAAGGGATAGAAGATTTTTCTCATGCAATTTTTTTAGATCCTGACAACTCTATTGCATACTTTAATAGGGGAAATGCTTTTTTAGCTAGAACAGATTTTGATTTTGCTCTAGACGATTTTTCGAAAGTAATTAGTTTGTCGTCAGATGATGAACTGAATAAAGTAATGGCATATAGCCTAAGCGCGTTTGCATATGAAAAGTTAGGCGATTTAGATCAGGCGATGATTGATCACGAAAATGCATTAGAGATAGATTCTACAAATGAATTTGCTATATTACTTAGGGATGATTATTTAAGACGAACCAAGCAGTCTCAAATTACTTTAAAAAATCTTATAGCCTCTGGTGTAATTTTAATTTTTGTGATGATATTTTTTTATTTCATGATTAGATCATAGTTAAAATATGGAAAAAATTATGACATCTTTTGATATTAACAATTTCGATTCTATAGAAGGGAAAGTGGCAGTCGTGACTGGCTCGAATTCCGGTATAGGATTTGAAATTTCTAAGATATTATCTTCATTGGGAGCAAGAGTCATACTTGCGTGCCGCAACAAAAATCGTGGTTTGAATGCGCAAAAATTAATTAAAGGTAATGCTGAATATTATCAATTAGATCTTGCTAGTTTTAAAAGTATTGATAATTTTTCGAAAGAGATATCAAGTAATTTTAACAAGGTAGATTTTTTAATAAATAACGCTGGAGTTTTGTTCCCTCCATTTTCTAGAACTAAAAATGAAATTGAACTTACATTTGGAGTGAATTGTATTGGGTATTATTATCTGTCTCTTCGGTTATTACATTTAATGAGTTATGTGGAAGGATCTCGAATTATTAATATGTCGAGTGTGTCACAATTTCGAGTCAAAAAGATTGATTGGGAAAGTATTAATTCTGAAAAGAATTACAATAGTGCTAGTGCTTACTATTTAAGTAACCTTTTCCGTACGATGTATGCAATTGAAATGGATACAAAGTTTAGGGAGAAGAAATTTCAGACAGTGCATCTTTCTTGTCATCCAGGCGTAAGCTTTACAAATTTGTATGCAAATTTACCTAAAATTTTAAATAATTCCGTTTTAGCAAATATTATGAATCATTCTTTTTTTCAAACTCCATATCATGCAGCTATGCCAGCTATTATGGCTGCTTTAAGTCCGGAAATTAAGGGAGGGGATTTTGTTGGATTGGATACAAGATTGCAATTTAAGGGAAAACCTAAAGTTGTTCAACCTAACGAATTAGCATTTGAAAATGATGAGAGGCAAAAATTGTGGGATCTTTCGGTGCAGTTGACTGGATTGGATCTTGTTTGATATTGGGGTTTAATGGATTAGAGAGATGAAATCCCATCTCCAATTTTAATTTCTCCTCCAGATTCGACATATGCGAGCATCCCACGTTTCCCATCTAATAATGATTGAAGACCAGGTCTAATTTCATCCATTCTTGAACAAGGTTCACATTCACCAGTAATTTTCAAAATTACCGATGAACCTAATGATAAACGTTCTCCATCTGTGAATTGTGTAAGATTTATTCCTGATACGGTAATGTTTTCTCGGATTTCTCCAGCAGCCAGATTAAAATCCTTAAGAGTTTCTTCATCCATAAGTAGTACTTGGCGTTTGGAACGAGAACCATCTTTTTTTAAATGTCTATCTCCTTGAATTCCTTGTCCTGTAATTAGATTTGCACTAGAAACTTCTTGCATAGGGGCTCGACTCCCAACACATAACCTGAGTGATGTAATTTTTCCGTTTTTGGAGTTCATTTTGCATCTCCTGAATCCTAGAAAGATTTTTTTGGGTAAAAGGATTATATTAGTAAACTGTTTAATAGGCCATAGATAAGTTTTTGAAGAATTTTATTTATAATTTATCTTTACGAGACTTAGGAGGATTTTATGAGAAATTATCAGTCTAGAACTCCAAGTATGAGCAAAGACGAAGCAATTCAATTACATGCAGATGCGTTAGTAATTGATGCACAGCAACCTCCTGCAACTACTGGTTTCTTGTTTAATTCTGCTATGCAAGCAGAATTAAACAGAATGAATTTAGCTGGATATACCCGAGAGGAAGCACATTCACGGCTTTTAAAACTTGCCGCTAATGAAATTCAAAACCAGCAATCTGCGATGGATGATTATTTTTCTGTTTGGGATTCTTCTGGGATTACAGTTGGTGCTGGTACTTATGCAGGCGGAAATAGGATAGAAACAGCATTTGAAGATGCCGTCACGTTGTTGGCTCAGGCGCGGTCGATCATTGACGCGTCTAATGGAAAATTGATTTTAGTCCGTAAAGCTTCAGATATTGAAGTGGCTTATAAAAATGGTATTCATGGTTTGATTATGGATTTCCAAGACACGTTACCTTATGGCACTGATTTGGACAGAATAGATATGTTTCATAATTTGGGGATTCGGCAAGTGCAGTTAACTTATAATTTAAGAAATTTGGTTGGTGATGGTTGTACTGAAGCTAACCCTAGTGGTATTAGTTATTTTGGTCGAGAAGTGGTTGAGAGATTGAATGAATTAAATAGTATTGTGGATGTGAGTCATTGTAGTGAATCAGTAGGATGGGATGCGATTCAGATTTCTTCTTCACCAGTAATTATCAGTCATTCAACTGCAAAGGCTATAGCTATTCATGATAGGGCGAAAAGTGATGAGTTAGCACGAGCAATTGCAGATCAAGGGGGGTTTTTTGGAGTAGCAGTAGTACCAGGGTTTTTACAAGACGAGTCTTATGTTGCGACGCTTGATCAATTTGTTGATCATGTGATTCATTTAATTGATGTGATGGGTATCGAACATGTTGGTGTAGGCAATGATAAATGTGGTAAGGGGCCTCAAACGGGTACATTAATTGAATTCCCTGAAGAAATGCCCATTGATCGATTTGGAGATTTTGATTGGATCGGATT
>TARA_B100000686_G_scaffold332787_1_pt1 | contig 10482 bp, 8 predicted proteins | sample TARA_B100000686 | Tara Oceans TARA_B100000686 (sample SAMEA2622733) | marine metagenome | biome: marine biome (ENVO:00000447); feature: marine epipelagic mixed layer (ENVO:xxxxxxxxx); material: "saline water (ENVO:00002010), including plankton (ENVO:xxxxxxxx)" | depth 150 m
TTATTGTTCCAGTAATTACATCAACACTAGGTCTTTGTGTTGCCATTATAATATGTATTCCAGCTGCTCTAGCCATTTGTGATAGTTTTTGAATATAATTTTCTATTTCTTTTCCTGCAACCAGCATTAAATCTGACATTTCATCTACAATTACTACGATATATGGCATAGAAACTTTATGTTTTTCATTATACCCATCTATATTTCTTACCCCAACTCTAGTCATCAGCCTATATCTGCTTTCCATTTCTTTGACTACCCAACCCAATACAGATGCTGCTCTTTTAGCTTCAGTAATAACAGGACACAATAAATGAGGAATTCCTTCATATGTTGAGAGTTCAAGCATTTTAGGATCAATTAAAATAAACTTACATTTATCAGGAGAATGTTTGTAGAGTAATGATAAAATAATTGTGTTAATGCAAACAGATTTACCAGAACCAGTTGTGCCTGCTATTAATAAGTGTGGCATTGTACTTAAATCACCATTAATTGGTTCTCCAGATATACTTTTTCCCAAAGCAATAGGTAATTTAATTTCTTTTTTTATAAAACCAGAATTAGATATAATTTCACTTAAATAAACATTTTCTCTTGATTGCTTTGGTAATTCAATTCCTATTGTATTGCTTCCAGGTATAGTTGCTATTCGAGCAGATTCTGAACTTGTATTTCTAGCAATATCTTCTGATAAATTAATAATTTTAGATACCTTAACTCCAGGAGCTGGCTCAAATTCATATAAAGTTACTACTGGGCCATGACTAATTTTTTTAATTTTTCCCTCTACTCCAAAATCTAATAGTATTTTTTCTAAAGTCTCTTCTTTAATTTTATTTTCGTCGGAGTTTTTTTCTTTTTTTGTAGATTTTTTTAAAAAATTTAAAGAAGGTAAACTAAATTTAAATTCAACTTTTCCAGATGTTTGAGGTTTACTTTCAAAAGAAAAATTTTCTTGTACTCTAGTTTCTTTGTGTTCCTCTTTTACAGGTGTAATAAATTGCTCTTCATAAATACTACCATCTGTTTTTTTGTTCTTCCTGAAAATATTAAATAAAAATAATAAAATTTTGATTAATAATTTTAAATTAAAGTTTGTACTTAAAAGAAAAATAATTAATATTATTATAATTAGCAGATAATAGCTAATTATTTCATTTAATTTTAATAAATTAATTAAAATACTTTTTTCAAATAAATTACCGACAAATCCATTATTTCCATTTATTGTTAACCAGAATGTTTCTTGGTGAAAAATAGTAAAAAATAAAGAACCTAAAATAGAATATAAAATTATTAAAAATAAATTTTCAATTATAACTAAAAATTTTTTTTGTTTAAAAACAGTAATACCTGTAAAAAAAATAGAAAAAGGAACTAAAACTGAAATTAAACCTATAGATTGGTAAAATAGATCGGATGTATAACTTCCTTTGACGCCTAATATATTTTTAATTTCAGCATTATTTGGAAAAATAAAATTTGGATCTTCAGGAGAGTAGCTTATTAGGGAAATAAATAAAATTATAGATATACTTGTTAATATTAATCCTACTAACTCTGCTAGCCTTTTTACTATAAAATTACCTGTTTTATCTAAAAAATTTTTTACACTCATTTTATTAAAAATTATGATTTGTCACTTTGTATCATTTAATTTTTGCTGATAAAATTAAAATATAATGAGAATTTGTTTATTAGGAAAAAATTTATCTAATTTTGTATTAGCAAATGTTTTAGCTAACAAAAAACTTAAAATTGATATTTTATTTAGCTCAGATTTCTATAACAATGATTCCTCGAGAACCTTGGCTATTTCAGAAGAAAATTATGATTATCTTAAAAAAGTAAATAATAAACTAAATATATCGGCTTGGCCTACTAAAAATATTAAAATTTATTTAGAAAAATTAAGATCGCAAGAATTATTTGAATTTAATAATAAGGAAAAAAATAATTTTTTTTTAATACAATATAAGGAAATTTATAATTTTTTTTTAAAAAATTTAAAAAAAAGAAATAATGTGAATTTTTTTAAAATTAAAAAAAACTCTAAAGTACTTTATCAAAAAATAAAAAAATATGACTTAATTATTAATTCAGATCCTAAAAGTCATGTATCTAAAAGATATTTTTATAAAAAGGTAGAAAAAAATTATAATAGTACTGCTTACACAAGTATTGTTACTCATAAAAAATTAAAAAATAATATTTCTGTTCAAATTTTTACAAAAAAAGGACCCTTGGCTTTTTTGCCATTATCAGATACACGAACTTCTATAGTTTTTTCTTACAACGGAAGAAAAAAAATTACGGAAAAGCAGATAATAGAAATAATAAAAAGATTTAACATTAAATATAACTTAAACAAGTTTGGAAAGATTGAAAAATATAATCTTAAATTTTCCATGTTAAGGAAATATTTCCATCAAAATATTTTATCATTTGGAGATGTTCTCCATAGAGTTCATCCATTAGCAGGGCAAGGATTTAATATGACAATAAGGGATATAAAAATTTTATCAAAACTAATAGAAGAAAAAATTGATTTAGGTTTAGAGATTAATAGTTCAGTTGCCGACGAATTTCAAAATAAAACTAAACATTTAAATTATATTTATGGTTCAGGTATTGATTTAATTTATGAATTTTTTAAATTAGATCATAAAGTTGATAATATTTTATCTGATAAAATTTTTAAAATTTTAAACAAAAACAATTTTTTCAATAAATATGCTACTTATTTTTCAGATAAAGGAATTACTTATTAATTATTGCAAAGTATTATTATTAAAATTATCCAGAATATAGGTTTTAAGAATTTCTTCTAATCTTTCTTTTCGCAAATCTAAATTTTTACTTTCTAATAAAATTTGTTTTTCTTCTACGGAAAAAGGAGAAGCCATTGAAAGAGTATTAATAGTTTCATCTAAACTTTGATTTTCAATTTCCTTCCAATTTATTATATAACCTTGTTTTTTAAATAATGTTTTTAAATTACTAAATATTAAATTTAAGTCTGAAAATTTAATTTTCTCTTTAAAATTGAGTAAATCATTAAAGTATTCATCAAATTTGACATTACATTCTCTAAAAAGTTTCTCATTATTAATTTCATTAATAATTCTAAAACGACATATTCCATTTAAAATAATTAAATATCTACCATCCCCTGTTTCATTAAAGCTAGTAATTTTTCCTGCACAACCTATTTCATGCAAATCTGGATCTTTTAATTCTCCACTTTTTTTTGGCTGTATCATGCCAATGATTCTATTATTTTTCATACATTCATCTATCATTTGAATATACCTTGGTTCAAAAATATTGAGAGGCACAGTAGTCTTTGGAAAAATAATAAAGTTAGATAAAGGAAAAACCGGTATTGTATTTGGTAAATCTTCTTTTTTCATATGAAAATTATCATAGCATATTGTGATTTAACCTTCTAGAGATCATATTTAAATTTTTTTTATATTAAAAAAAATGAAATATAATTTTTAAAGATGTTATATTTTAAAGAATAAATTTATATTTAACTAATTTAAATAATGATTTCAAATAGTTTAGAAAGAAACAAAAAATATATATTAGTTTTATTTAAAGAGAAAAAATTTAAAAAAGTAATAAAATATGGAAAAAAATTACTTAAAAAAATTCCTGATGATACTTATCTCTTAAATATATTGGGAGTTAGTTCAATTAAGTTAGAAGATTATCAAGATGCAGAAAAGTACTTTAAAAAGTTGTTATTTTTTAAACAGAGTGCTGAATTATATTATAATTATGGAAATATACAAAAAAAAATAAAAAATTATAAAGAAGCAATTAACTCATTTAATAAAGCTATTAAACTAAATCCTAATTTTTCTGAGGCATATAATAATTTAGGAAATGTAAATAAATTAATTGATGAAAATGATGAGGCAATTAAAAACTATAAAAAAGCTATTAAAAATAAAAAGGATAATCTTGAAGCTTATTTTAATCTAGCAAATGTTTTAAAAGAAAATAAACAATATAAAGAAACTAAAAATATTTATGAAAAAATTTTAAAAATTAATGATAATAATATTGATGCGCAAAATAATCTTGGTGCTATATATTCAATCTTAGGAAATTTTAGTATTGCTAGAGAATATTTTAAGAAAGTTATTAATAAAAATAATTTATTTTTAGAAAGTTATAAAAATTATATAGATATTACAAAAATAGATGATTCAGATGAGATATTTAAAAAGCTGAAAAATATGTCTGTTTATAATTTAAGTCAAAAAAATAAAATAGATATGTTTTATAGTCTCAGTAAAGGCTATTTAGATCAAAACAAAAATGAAATAGGATTTGAATATTTGGGAAAAGCAAAAAAATTAAAAAAAAAATTATCAAATTATTCAATAAATTTTCATAAAAAATTATTTACAAATATTAAAAATTATTTTGATATTCACCATTTTAATAAAATTGAACATGAAATTGATATAAAAAATAAACCAATATTTATTGTTGGTATGCCTAGGTCAGGCACAACTCTCATAGAACAAATTTTATCTTCTCATTCAGATATTTATGGTGCTGGAGAATTAAATTATCTCCCAAAAATTATGGAAGAAATTAATATTAAAAACGACAATAATTTTGAGAAAATAATTAAGTATATTAGATTTAAATATTTAAAAAAATTAACAAAGTTGTCGGAAAAACCTTTTATCATTGATAAGTTGCCTATGAATTTTAGATGGATAGGATTTATCATTAATGCTTTTCCTGAAGCAAAAATAATACACTTAGAAAGAAACCCAATGGCTGTTTGTTGGTCAAATTATAAAATAAATTTTAATGATACTGGAATGAACTTTACATTAAGCCAAAAAGACACTGCGGAATATTATGTATTATATGATGATTTAATTAAATATTGGTTGGAAAAATATAATAAAAAAATAATTAATGTTAACTATGAAAAGTTTGTTTCTAATCATGAAAAGGGAATTGAAAAAATTATAAAAGAAACAGATTTAGAATGGCAAGATAATCTTAAAACTTATGAAAAAATCCAAAGACCTATAGAAACCGCGTCCTTGCATCAAGTTAGAGAAAAAATATTTAAAAATAGTTCTCAAAAATGGAAAAAATATGAAGATTATTTAAAACCTATGCAAGATGTTTTAAAAGCTAATAATATAAATTTTTAATTTATTTAGGTCCTTTTTCTGCTTATAGTCTTAAAACAATAACAATAATGAATTTTTTATTATTGCTTGAAATAAAAAAACCACTATTTATAATCTAATTTTAACAAGCGGGCATAGCTCAGTGGTAGAGCGTCTCGTTGCCAACGAGAAGGCCGTGGGTTCAAGTCCCATTGCCCGCTCCAATTTATTCTATATATTTTTATGATTATTTGGATAGCTTCATACCCAAAAAGTGGAAACACATATTTAAGATCTTTTATATCATCTTATTTTTTTTCTAAAAAAGGCAAATTTGAATTTGATTTACTTATGAATATACTTCAGTTTCCTTCAATAAAATTTACTAAAAAAAATTTATATTCTGAATTAGAGGCAAGTCAAAATTGGATTTATAATCAAAACCAATTTTTTGAAAAAAAAAAAATAAATTTTATAAAAACTCATAATTCACTTTGTGAATATACGGGAAATAAATTTACAACTAAAAATGAGACTATAGGTGCTATTTATATTGTTCGAGATCCAAGAAACCTAATTACATCATTAACCCACCATTATTCATTAAGTTATGATGAGGCATTAAAAAAAATGATGGACGAAAACTGTTCTCTACTTGAAAAATCATCAGATAACGATCACAGTAATTTTACTTTTATTAGTTCATGGTCAAATCATTATAAATCTTGGAAAAATTCTAAGGAATTTGAAATATTATTTATAAAATATGAAGATTTAGAGCGTTATAAAAATGAAACGTTTAGAAAAATAGTATTATTTATTAACAAACTTACCAAAAAAGAGTCTAAAATTGATGAAAAAAAATTAATTAATTCTATAAATTCAACAAATTTTTCTAATTTAAGAAACAAAGAAGCAAACGAGGGTTTTGAAGAAAGCGTATATTTAAAAAACACGAGAGAGAAAAAAATATTTTTTAATTTAGGTTTTAAAAATAGATGGCAAAAATTATTACCAAAAAATACCTTAAAAAAGGTAAATGAAAATTTGCAAAATGAAATAATTGAATTAGGATATGAATATAAAAATGAGTGATTTAGCTAATAAAAAATGTATTCCCTGTGAAGGAAAAACTCCCCCATTTAATATTGATGAGATACATAAATATTTAAAAAAAGTAGATGGTTGGGATGTAGAAGAAGACCAATCAAATGGTTTTTATTTAATAAAAAAATTTCAATTTAAAAACTTTATTGAAAGCCAAAATTTTATTATCAAAGTGGGTGAAATAGCCGAAAGCGAATCACACCATCCAGATATATGGTATGGCTGGGGATATGCAAAGATTAAAATTTTTACGCACGCAATTAAAGGTCTTGCTGAAAGTGATTTTATTTTAGCAGCAAAGATTGATAAAATTAATTAATGCTTAAAATGTCGGGTTTTTGAAAAAACTAATATTGTATTTGTTTTATTAGCAAATTTTATTATTTCTTTATCTTTAATAGATCCTGAAGGCTGAACTACAGCAGAAATCCCTGATTGAACCAGTGTTTCTATTCCATCTATAAAAGGGAAAAATGCATCAGAGGCGGCCACTATTACATCATCATTTTTAATTTTTTGAAATTTATTCATTTTATCAACTGCCAATTTACAACTGTCCAATCTACTTGGTTGACCCGAACCTATACCAATTGTTGAATTATTTTTTGCTAAAACTATAGCGTTTGATTTTACATTTCTACAAATATTAAAAGCAAATATTAAGTTTTCTAATATTTTATTTGTTGGTCTTCTTTTAGAAACAACTTTGAAATCTTTTTTTGAAAAAATTTTATGATCTGATGTTTGCAATAATAATGCATTAAATACTGAAGTGATACTAGTTGTTTTATCGAAATTCAGCTTTGAAGCATCAATTAATCTTAAATTTTTTTTATTTTTTAAAATTTTTAATGATTTTTTATCAAATCCATTTGCAATTATCACTTCTAAAAAGATTTTATTTAATTCAACTGCTAATTTTTCAGTTAACTTAAAATTACATGACACTATGCCTCCAAATGCACTCTTTGGATCGCATTTCAAGGCTAATCTAAAACTTTTAAGATGATTTTTGTTTGTTGAAACACCGCATGGATTAGAGTGTTTTATTATTACAGTGCCTATATTTTTAGGAAGAGTTTTTGAAATTGATAATGCAGCGAAAATATCATTATAATTGTTATAGCTTAATTTTTTGCCGTGTAGTTGAACTATATTTAAATTGTTTTTCCTTACATATATTGCTCCAGCTTGATGGGGATTTTCTCCGTATCTTAAATTTTCGATTAAATTTCCATAAAATATTTTTTTTTTTGGGAACATATTATTTGCTATATTATTAAAGTATTCAGAAATTATAGAATCATAATAAGCGGTTTCCGTGAAAGCATCTCCAGAAAGTTTCTTTCTAAAAGCAATATTAGTACTACCTCTATTATTTTTAAGCTGAGTAATTAAATTTTCATACTGACTAATTTTAGTTATAACAACTACATCATTATAGTTTTTTGCTGCAGCCCTGACTAACGTTGGTCCTCCTATATCTATATTTTCTATAATTTTTTTGTGATTTTTTGTTTTTGCTAAAGTTTTTTTTAACGGATAAAAGTTTACTACTACTAGATCGATTGTTTCAAAATTATTATATTTCATTTCTTTTCTGTGATTTTTGCTATCTCTTTTACTCAAAATTCCAGCGTATACTTTTGGATGTAGTGTTTTTACTCTACCATCTAATATTTCAGGAGATTTAGTGAATTGAGAAATTTCTTTAGATTTATAACCTAATCTTTTTATTTCTTTATATGTTCCTCCAGAGCTAATTAAATTAACTTTAAATTTTTTTAATATTTTTAAAATTGATTGTAAATTTCTCTTGTCAGAAACAGATATTAGTGCATTTTTAATTTTCCTCATGATATTTTACTTATTTCCCATTCTATGATTTGGTCTTCTTTTTGACCTAAACAAGTAATGCATATGTTTTGATTTTCATTAAAAAGATTTTTTTTACCAAAATATAATCCACTTTCGACATCAATTGAACCATGTTCTGAATAAAATCTCCATCCTGAATTTTCTAATTCTATTAAAATTGCTTTATCCTCTAAAGTTTTAGTAACCTTAGTATCTGGCATTAAATGAAATCTTATTTCAAAATTAGATGATTTTAAATTTTTTTTCTTAACTAACTTATCTTTACCAATAATTTTATTTATTTCAGGAAAAACCTGTAAAGTTCGCTCATGAATGATTCCATAATTAGATATATAACCATCATGAGAACCCATAATACTCCAAAAATTTTTTTCCATTAAAATTTTTTTTGCCAATGATTTAAAGCCTTTATCAATAATATTAAATCCCCTTTTGTTTTTTTTAAAGGTACAGGCAGAAGTATTATTTACAATTAAAGTGGAATGAGCAGCTGAAGATCTTGATATTTTGTTTAATTGATGTTTTTGATCTTGGAAATATCCTGAATTGCAAATTAATTTTTTTCCTTTATATATAATTTCAAAGGATAATGGTCCGCTTTGAAAGTTTTCAGAATATTTTCTATCTGGAGATGACCCAATATCCATACCAATTATGATGTTTTTCTTTTTAAGAATTGTATATCCGCCTATTTCATTAACATCAGTTTTAAATTTATAACGTAGTAAATCTAGGTATTTATCAAAATCAGTTAAATCTGATTCATGATTTCCATTAAATAAAAAACTCTCTTTATGTGAAGTCCATGAAAAATTATAAGCTTTGCCAAGAAAAAAAATTGCTTCATCTAAATATTCTGGTATCTCGTTTAAAGATTCTTTTAATAATTCTCTGATTAAAACAAAATATTTTAAATAAAAAACTAGTTGTCTTATATTTCTCGATTTTGGAAAAAATTGATTATCAAATGATGATCCAATTATCTTTTTTAAAAGATTTAATCCATAAAAAATAAATTTTTCATGATTATAAGATAACCCAGTAATAATAATAGCCGTACACCCTATCATTTTATCATCTACAAGATCTGATCTAGTGATCTCATTAATTAGATGATTTACCTGCTTATTTATTATTTCATTAAATTTATTTTTGTAATTATTATCGGTTCCATCATATGTTATTTTTGAATTTGAAATCCATGATATAACTCTTTTTGAAAGTGTATCAATTTCCCAGCTTTTAGAGTTATAATTTTTATTATTCTCAATCCAATTTTGGATTATTGTATGTGTTATTTTTTTTGATGATTTTAAATCAATTGTGAACAACCAATAGAAACTATGAAGTTTTTTATAATCTTTATCTAAAATATTTTTATTTTTCCAAATAGAGTCTAAATAAAAACTTTCTATTTTATTTTTCTTTTTTTCATACTTTATTAAACAACTTAAAATACTTAGCGAAGGTTTATAACTTAAATTATTTTTATCAATTTTCGAAATTTTTTTATTATATATCGAAGAATGTAAATATATTTTTCTTATTTCCCGAGATGCAAGAAAAAAAAACTCGTAAACAATATTAAGAGAATTTTTTAGTAACATTTTATACAGATTTAAGTTTTTCTATATTTTTTTTAATATCTCCATTATTTTCATTAAATATCGTTGTTCCAGAAACTAAAATATTTGCACCAGCATTTATAATTTCTTTAGAGTTTAAAAAATTAACTCCTCCATCAACTTCAATATCAAAATTATAGTTTTTTTTATCTTTTTTTTCCTTTAAATCTTTAATTTTTTGAATTACATCAGGAATAAATTTTTGACCACCAAATCCAGGAAAAACACTCATAATTAGTACAAGGTCTATATTTGATAAATGATCATCTATTGTTTTCAAACTTGTATTTGGATTTAAAGAAACCCCAACTTTCTTATTTAAACTTTTTATTAGTTCAATTGATTTTTTTAGATTATCCGTAGCTTCAGGATGTATTGTAATAATGTCCGCGCCTGCATCAGCGTAATCTTTTATATATTTATGAACAGGCGAAATCATCAGATGAACATCAAATGGAAGTTTACAATATTTTCTAATGGCTTTTATAACCTGAGGACCGATTGTCAGATTTGGAACAAAATGCCCATCCATAACATCAACATGAATTAAATCTGCACCAGAAGTTTCTAATCTTTTTATTTCGTTTCCTAACTGACTAAAATCAGCAGCAAGTATCGATGGTGATATTTGTATTTTTTTCATTGATAGTTAATTTACTACTATCAATTTTTTATTTTTATTTGAATTAATTTTTACCAAAAAGTCTGTAAATTTC